>Ga0208303_1000109_pt1 | contig 33772 bp, 52 predicted proteins | sample CB_VirMetaG_2_FD_184537 | JGI IMG/M metagenome (GOLD analysis project Ga0208303, IMG submission 184537) | Freshwater to marine saline gradient viral communities from Chesapeake Bay - CB_1504_2 Viral MetaG (SPAdes) (version 4) | ecosystem: Environmental > Aquatic > Marine > Coastal | place: USA... | reverse complement strand
CTCATCTAAATCATTTACAGAATCCATAATATTGGTTTAATTACCATTGATGGCTCAGCCGATATTATGGATTCTGTAAATGATTTAGATGAGGCTAATAAAATAACCCAGGCAATGATGAAATGGACCACCAAAACAAATGCACATTTATGCACTATTTTACACAAAAACCATGGAAGTGATAAGCCAACAGGGCATTTAGGCTCCAGCATCATGAAAAAGGCCGAAACAGTGGCATTTTGCACCAGAGAGGATTCACTGGCTAAAGTAACGCCAGATTATTGTAGAAACTACCCTTTTAATGAGTTTTATTTTACTTTAGATGAAAACCATTTACCAACAATAGATAACAGAAATACACCGATACTATGATGAATATAAACAAAGCACTTGAACATTTTGAATGGAAATTTAAACATTCCTGGAGGCCAACAGCCCCAGATATTGAGGCCTATAATGCTATTTTAGACTATAAGGCAAAACAAGAGAGTTACAACTTATCACAAAATGAGAACCTGGCAAAGCTCTGGATTCACCAGATGATTTTGCTGAGTAACACCGATAGTTATAGTGGCACCAGGTGTATTGAGGTGGTTGATGAAATATTAACTAAAAGCGTATATGAGTGGTGCCTGGAGCTTAAAGAGCAATTACCTATGATGAATTTTAGGGCTTTGCAAAAAAAGCTGGGTACCGATGAGGAATTAAAAAAGGCACTGATTTACGAAATTTCAGAGGCAAATATTATAAAATTTGTTGAGGCCGAAATTACACGAATAATTGATAAATACGAGAAATAACGTTAAGTATATGGTTAGTAATTTTTAAAAGGATAAATTATGATTGAAATAAAAGAAATTGAACGAACTAAAATATTTATAAGAGTGATAATTTGGAATTAAATAATATTTTATGAATAATAAAATAATATGTTGGTGGTCTGGCGGTGTTACAAGTGCAGTAACTTGTAAATTATGTATTGATATTTACGGAATTGAAAATGTAAGATTAATATTCATTGATACTTTTAATGAAGATGAAGATACTTACAGATTTAAAAAAGACTGTGAAAAATGGTATGACAAAGAAATTGAAACCATTACAAGAATTGGCAAGAAATACGATAAAATACAAGATGTTTGGTATAAATACAAATCTTTAAATGTTGCTGGTGGTGCTGTTTGTAGTTCTGAACTTAAACGAGAATTAAGAAAGGAATGGGAAAAGGAAAATACTTATAAAGCACAAGCATTTGGTTTTGATGTTGATGAAATTAGACGAGTAAAATCTATGACTAATAACTATCGTCAAACTGCAAAACCTATATTTCCTTTATTAATGTTTGGATATACTAAAAAAGATTGTGTTGAAATTATTTTAGAAGATGGTTTGAAGTTGCCAAACGCTTATGTATTAGGTTTCTTAAATAACAACTGTTTAAAGACTGGATGCGTACAAGGCGGAATTGGATATTGGCAAAAAATGGGTAGAGATATACCAAGTAACTTTGATGCAATGGCTCAAATAGAACACGATTTAACCGACTTAAAAGGTGAGCCTGTAACAATGTGTAAAGACCAAAGTAGAGGCGGTGGACTTGTGTTTTTAAAACCACATCCAGATTATCCAAACCTAAAAGATATATCTATGATGAAAGGTAGAGAACCACAACCCTTAATGGATTGTAACGGTTTAGCGTGTGGAGTAACAGATTTAGACAAAAGAAACCCAACAGAAAATGAAATTAATTATCAAACAGAATTATTTAGCGAATAAGAGTAAGCCGTACTTACAGGTGGCTTTTTTTTATTGTTACTAACGGTGAGTATAAGACCCGTTTTTTCTATGGGTTTTATACATTGTTAGCATTAGTACGGAATTTGAAAAACAAAACTTAAAAACAAAATTATGAGAATATTAGTAGCTTGTGAAGAAAGCCAAGCAGTAACAAAAGAATTAAGAAAATTAGGTCACGAAGCATATAGTTGTGATTTATTACCTTGTAGTGGTGGACATCCAGAATGGCATATACAAGGTGATGCTTTAGAGCAAATTAAAGACACATCTTATGAGATGGCAATTTGTTTTCCTATGTGTACGCATTTAGCAACAAGTGGTGCAAGGCATTTTGCTAAAAAAATAGCTGATGGCAGACAACAAGAAGGTGTCGATTTCTTTATGGCTTTCATAAATAGTCCAATTAAAAGAATTGCAGTTGAAAATCCTATTGGGATAATGAGTACAAAATATCGCAAACCTGACCAAATCATACAACCATATATGTTTGGCGATAAAGCACAGAAAAGCACTTGCTTATGGCTAAAGAATTTACCAAAACTAGAGCCTACTAACGTAGTAGATAAAGGTGAGTTCTTTGAATTTACAAGTAAGAAAGGTGTTAAGAAGAGAATGGCTATGTGGTATTACAAGGCTTTGCAAGATGCTAAAACACCAGCCGAAAGAAGCACTTTAAGGTCTAAAACTTTTAAGGGTATTGCAAAAGCAATGGCTACACAATGGACTTAGTATTAATGCTAACGTAATGCAGATATGATTTGTTTGCCTATTGAGTTTGAGTGATTGCAAATAAATTATATGTGCTGTTATCTATCTGGTTTCTGGGATGCAAATGTTAAAATTAAGCAAATACTTAAAATAATTCTTTTTTTAGTTGTGTATTAATAAGTTTATACTTATATTTGAATATAATTTAAAACTAAATATTATGAAAACTTGGTCACTTTTAGAAAACGGATTAATTCACACAGATAGATTAACAAAATCTGAAGCTATTGAAATGGAAGAAAGATATAACTTTTTTTACGAAAACATAAACTACACAATAGGATTAACTAAAGATTTCTCTTAATGAATATTAAACAACTAAAAAAAGAATTACAGCTATCAAATACCAAGATAGCTGTGTTCTTCGATTTAACACCTATGGCATTTGCAAATAGCACAGCTAAAAAAAGGTATGAACAAGCCTTATGTAGATTCTATGAGTACGTAAAGGAACACGAACCAGAAGAAACTTGTAGATAACGTTCTACAGATAAGATTAGTTGCGTAGAATATTAACAGAATTAAACAAAAATACAATGAGCAAAGAAGCAGAAATAAACAAAGAATTAATAAAAGTATTAAAAGAAAAAATGCAATTATTAGAAGAGCAAAAAGTAAATAGCCAAAAGATAATAAATGCACAGAAAGAGCAATTAATTTTATCTGGTGTTATGCATCCGTTGCCTGACGCAAATAAGTTATACAAAATGGCTGAAACAATAGTTAGTAAACAAGTAGTGATATTTAACACGCCTGAAAATAAACAAATAGATTGGGAAGAGCTAAAAAATGATTGGTTTGACTGGCTTAATGAAGAAATTAAAGGCAATTATGCCTAACAAGGATATATCATTAACTTTTAAAAACATAAAATTATGGATATTTTAAAAACAATAGTGCTGGTGTATTTTATAATAAATATTACATTTTTGATAGTGTTAATTGCTTTTGGTGATGACAAGGACCAAACGATTAAAAGAAAAATTAGCGTAATTTTGATAGGGCTACCAGCATTTATTTACTCGAGCTGGAAAAATAGTGATGACTTAAAACGTGAAAAACTAAAGTTACATTTCATTATAGCAATGGCAATATTAGTAATAATTTTAAATTTAATAATAATATGAAAATAATAGATAAATTAACAAAAAAACAAAGATTAATTTGGATAGTATTATTTATATTTATAATTACAATGGCAAAATGTTTAGGCCAGAATAATATAAGTATAGGGATTTTCCAAGATGCTAAACTAGCCACCATTGGTGATGATATTGGAAATAATGCTTTCACTTTGGATGCTAAAATTAGTATTGCATTGCAAGGCCAGCAATTTAAAAACTATTTTTTTAGCGTAAATATAGAATATGAATATGCTAAAATAAAAGGTGGTGATTATTCAAGTGCTTTAATAACCCCAAATTGGACTTTTAATAAAATAATTAATAAATTAGAGTTTTCTGGAGGCCCTTTGGTTGGAATTTTATACCGATGGAATGAGAGTTATGGAACTTATGGAACATCTTTTAAATTTAGCTATAAAATTACCCCTAGATTAAAAATTTCTATATTAGGGCAGTCTATTTATAGGGCTGATTTAAGGTGGCGCTGGAATACTAAAGGTTTAAGCTATAATGGATATTTTGGAATTGAATATAAAATAATAAAACAATAAAATGGATGAATTTGATGAATTTATAGATGCAATTTATGATGAGGAATTAACACGCCAGCAAGCAAAAGCACTTTTTAAGTTTGAAATGTGCAAGGCCAGGCTCAGAGAGTTATTTCCAGAACCTAGTTTAAATTGATTGAAATTGTTTACCTTTGGGGTTCTTGAATTACTTTCATCGGTGATTATAGGATTGGTTAAAAACTAAAGGTTTACAGGAATGTAGGCCTTTTTTTATGCTAAAAAATTAGGTTTATAACCTTAAATAGTATATATTTGGACCACTGGTAATTAAGTCAGTATTAAAAACACCACCGATGAAAACAGACACAGATTTACAAATTGACTTTGCTGGCACCTTTTACACTTTATGGAGTGTTTCCAGCGAGGCTATTTATTCCACTACACCACATGGTGTGCATTATTTAAGTAATGTGAAATCCATTAAAACTTACCACCAGAATTTATCTAAAGACCTGGAGAGCGCACAAGCGAAAGCTAAAAAAATGGGGTGCCAAAACCTTATGCCAGATGATTCTTTAAAAGGCCGTAAAAAAGAATTACAGCTGATGGCTAGAATTTTGGCTGGTAAAGTTGAGGTGGTTGCAGTTTCTAATTTATCACCGATACTAGAGGAGTTGAATAAATGGGAAGTTAGGGTAAATGTAGCAAACCCAAAAACGAAAATAGAGCGTGAATTTAATGATGTCTGGAAGTATGGTTATGCGGTTAATGTTGTTACCGATATGGAAATGACACGCAAAACTTACAGAGGCTTTGAATATTACACGCCAGCTGGCAAAAGAAGTTTCAAAAAAACTATTTTTACAGTGAATAATGAAAATTTAATATTAATTTAATAAAGTCCTAGTAATAGGCATTATACCGATGACAGATTTAACAGGAACCATGAAAGCATTTTTAGCAATAGGAAACATGACCAGCCAGAACCAAACTTTAGCTGAAAAAGTGGCTTATAAGCAAAAAATAGTATTTGCTACAATGCGTTTTCACAACCCATATTGGGAGCAACCAAGAGATTGGGGTGCCTTGACCGATGAGCTGAAAATGGAGCGTTTAACAGCGATTGAAAATTTAACCCTTTAAAAACCAATACCGATGAAAAAAGTACAGATTATGGGCTTAGATGGCTCAATTATTAAAGAAACTACATTTGCACCAGCGTTGTATGTAAAGGAAACAGCGATGAGCTTTGTGGTTCTGATGGCATCTGGGCGCAAAGCCTATGTGGATAGAAATAATGTAATGCCTCATGATGATGAGGCTATGATGTGGGTTGATGTTCAATATTTAAAATACTTTTAAGATGGATGATTTATTTAAAAAGTTTGGGGAGATTTACAACCCTAATTCAGAGTTTAACCAATGGATGAAAGGGATTGAGCGCCAGCTGGAAAAAGCTACACAATTAAGCCAGGATAGTAAAATTAATTCTATGCTTTGCGATATTGATGTTGAACTGATGGATGAGGAAAGTGTTTGCGACCATTGCCAGGCCCCATGTACTGGGAGTTATTGCAGTGATGATTGTAAAAAATACGATTTAGAATGATGCTAGAAAATATAATTGAATGTTATGATGGCTATGGTTTTGAAATACTTAAAGCTGATGGTTTTGATGAGGCCGTTATTGGCTTTGAGGAAAATGATTTAAGACTAATTTATTCAGTGGCGAAAGTTCTGGAGATTCTGGAAAAGGATATGAGTACAGAGGATGCAATGGAACATTTTGATTTTAATATAAAAGGCGCTTATATTGGACCACAAACACCGATATGGTGCTTTGATGATTACTAATAAAATGACAACAGAAAAAAAAGTACAAAAATTAAAAACGATTAAAATTTTTAACTATGGGCGATTTAGAACAAATCTTAAATGATAAAAAAGGAATTTACAAACATCTATATGAACTGTGTTCTAACTCAGATAACACTAAGATGATGGAATACTACGAAGATTGTATGTCTAAGGTAGATAAAATGTTAAAAATTTTACTGGTTTGATTTATGGTGCTTGCACAATGACTTCTAATCTGTGTTATTTTTTAGTTATTAGCGATTAAATAAAACTGAATTATGAGAGATACTTTAATAGAATATATTCACGAATGAAAAAAGTTGAAATAATTACCTATGTTCAAAGTGGTACCCTCAAACGAAACCGAAATCTTATAAAAAAGGTTATAGGAATGTTTGAGGGTAAAACTATTTTAATAACTTTCCAGATAAACCGAAAAAGGCGCTCAAATGACCAAAATGCTTATTACTGGGGCGTTATAATACCGATATGGCAAAATATATTAATTACAGAATGGGGTGAACCTTACAGCATACAGGAAACCCATGAGTTTTTAAAATATAATTGCAACTATACTGAAAAGGTGAATGAAGCCACTGGGGAAGTTTTAAGAGCCTCAAAAAGTACAAAGGACAATTCCACCACAGACCAGGAGATGTTTCATTTAAAGGCTAGGCAATTAGCCCAGGAGATGTTTAACGTGCTTATACCAGAGCCAGGAGAACAACTATTAATAACATAAATAGATTTTTAGTAACTTTACATATTAAAACCGATGTATTATGGCATACGACACTAAAGAATTAATAGAGCTTTCTTTTGAGGCTATTAAAAAGCATAAGTTGTTTTTTATTGAGGATTTGGTAGCTTATTTACCATGTAGCTCCAGGACTTTTTATAACCATGACTTACATAATATGCAAGAGTTAAAGGATTTGGTAGCTACTAACAGAATAATCACCAAAAGAAAATTACAGCGAAACTGGGAGCAAAGTGAAAATGCTACACTTCAAATGGGGCTAATGAAAATGATAGCCAGCATTGAGGAGCGCCAGAGGTTAAGTCAAACCTATAACGATGTAACAACTAAAGGTGAGAGCCTCAATTATACCGATGAGGAAAGGGAAAAACTGATAGCCGAGTTACTAAAAGAACGTGGTGATGTGGGATAAACTGAAAGAGGAAAAACTAGATAAATTACTTTATGATAATTCTATTTCAAAGTCCAGGAAACACATTTTAAACTTCACAAAAACAACCCTGGATAATTTTGAGAGTGAGCCATTCCATGAAAAATATTATGAACTTTTAGATTTATTTGCCAAAGGTAAGATAAAAAAACTGATGGTAACTATGCCACCTCAGCATGGAAAATCTGAGGGTTCAACAAGGCGATTACCAGCTTATATGTTGGGCCTAAATCCTAATATAAAAATAGGTGTGGCCTCTTATAATTCTAGTTTTGCATCAAAATTCAATAGAGATATACAGCGAATAATAGATACGAAAAAATATTATGATATGTTTCCAGAAACGACTTTAAACCAGTCCAATGTGGTAACAGTGGCGAGTAGTTATTTGAGAAATTCTAATGAGTTTGAAATTGTTGGTAATATTGGTGGCCTAAAATCTGTGGGGCGTGGTGGCGCTCTTACAGGCTCCAGGATTGATGTTATGATTATGGATGATTTGTATAAAGATTACATGGAAGCGAATAGCCCAATAATTCGTGAGAGTGTTTGGGATTGGTACACAACAGTTGTAGATTCAAGATTACATAATGATAGCCAGCAATTAATTGTGTTCACCAGGTGGCATGAGGAGGATTTAATTGGCAAGCTGGAGGCAATGGGTAAGGTTAAAGAAATTAAAGATGTAAATGATGTTTATACAACACCACTAAAGCATGATGAATGGTATAAAGTGAATTTTGAGGCTATAAAACAAAGTGATTCATGCGCCATTGATGATAGAAAAAATGGTGAACCATTATGGGCTAACAGACACAACAAAAATAGTTTGCTGGCAACAATGGAGATGGATGTTGAGAAATTTAACTGTTTATACCAGGGAAATCCTGAGAGTGCTGAGGGGTTACTTTACACGCATTTTAAAACTTACAAAGAGTTACCAGAAACCAAGATGGTAAAAAATTATACAGATACAGCTGATAGTGGCCAGGATAAATTATGCTCTATTGTTTACGCATTGCCACTGGCTAAAGCTGATGACCACTTGTATATCCTGGATGTACTTTATACAGATGAGCCAATGGAGAAAACTGAGCCAGCTGTAATTGATTTATTCAATAAAAATAAAGTACATTTAGCAAACATAGAATCCAATAATGGAGGGCGTGGCTTTGCCAGGGTGGTTCAAAATGGTGTGAAAGGCCATGTGGATTGGTTCCACCAAAGCCATAATAAAGAGGCCAGGATATTTTCAAATAGCGCAACAGTAAACAGGCGTATAGTAATGCCAGCAGATTGGTTTTTGAGGTGGCCCAGCTTTTACAATGACACAATAAAATATAAAAAACTATTCAAAGCCAACAAAAATGATGATGCGCCAGATACCTTGACAGGTATTGTAGAAATTGAAAACATACCAGAAATATTTACATTCTAATTTTGAGTGGATAAAATTTGTAACTTTGAACAATAACATTATAGCAAATGAAAATTATAGATAAGATAGGCCAGCTCTTTGGAACTAAAGTAAGTTCTAAAACAATGAAAAACGCCTATAATGAGGCATTTTTTGAATATATTGGTGAAACTGGTACTGGATATGATACCAATGCAAAAAGTTATATTGACCATGGCTACAACGTAAACAGCATAGTTTATTCTATTGTAAACCAGCAAGCCAGGAAATCAGCAAAGGTGCCATTCTATATTAAAAAAGTTGATGATGAGCAAAAAGCTAAACAGTTTTTAGTAGAAATCAAAAAGGAAAACATAGGCCAGCCCCAGGTGAAATTAAACGCTAAGGCCCTGGAGAAAAAAGCATTTTCAAAGGTGGAAACAATGGATATGCCGATTGAAAAGCCAAACATATTCCAAAGCTGGAGTGAATTTATATCACTTTACAAAACATTTCTAAAACTTACAGGTAACGTTTACATTTACATGATGGCCCCAGAGAATGGGGTTAATGCTGGAGCGCCTATGGCGTTTTATTTGTTACCTAGCCATTTGATTGATATTGTATTAAAGCCAGGCGCAAATTTATTAATTGATGATAGCCCTATTGATTATTATAGATTAATTGAGGGGGCTGTTTATCAAGATTTTCCAGCTGAGAGCGTGGTGCATATCAAATATTCAAACCCTAATTTTGATATTAATGGGAGCCATTTATATGGCCAAAGCCCTTTAAAATCAGCCCTTAAAAATATAGAGAGTGCAAACGAGGCTTTAACCCAAAACATTAAAACCCTTAAAAATAGTGGTGCTTTTGGATTTATACATGGTAAACAACAACCATTAAACCCAGACCAGGCCCAGGAGTTAAAAGACAGGTTAAGGGAAATGGATAATTCACCAGAGCGCCTCAGTAATATTGCTGGAGTGAGTGCTGAGGTTGGTTTTACACGTTTAACTTTAACCACCGATGAGTTACAGCCATTTGCATATTTAAGCTATGATGAAAAGCAACTTTGTAATGTTTTAGGCTGGAGTGATAAGCTCCTAAACAATGATGCTGGAGCAAAGTATAGCAATATCCAGGAATCCAGAAAACAGGTTGTTACTGATGATATTATGCCAGATTTAGGGCTATTAGAGCAAGCCTTTAATGATGTTATTCTACCAAAATATACCAAGTATGCTAATACCATGCTTTATTTTGATGTTTCTACATTACCAGAAATGCAACTAGATATGGCAAGCCTTACCAGCTGGCTAACCAGAGCATTAAAAGATGGTGTAATTAACAGAAACGAATATAGAGAGGCTCTAAACTATCCAATTCTGAATGAGGATGAAATGTATGTTTATACAGTGAGTGGTAAACTAAATCCTTTAGAGAGAGCTTTGGAGGAGGAGGAAAAACCACCGATGCCTGGAGTACCTGGGCTACCAGCTCCAAAAGGAAAACCAAACGCTGAAAAAAAAAATCTAAGAACCAACAAAGCTGGGTTCGACCCAAACCAGATAAAATCCATTGATGCAGAAAGTTTTTGTGATGAAACATTAATTGATAAATCTAAGCAACCAGGCATAGTAGAGCGCATGATTAAAGCCCTAGATTTAGATGGTGAACCTGGTGATATTACTATAAATGCTGGATTCAAAGAGGACCAGACCAGAGGCCCTGGAGGTCGATGGAGCAAGACTGGAGGCTGGAATAAAATAAACACTAAAACTGTTTTAGATTACCAAAATAAAGAGGGTGGTTCCACTTATGGAATGGATGGCATAAATAAAGCTGGAGCCGAGGGGATGGGTTCTGTTAGTGTTTACACAAGTCCACCAGAATCTTTAGTATTAGAGGGTAAATTAACTGAGCAAGATTTAAGTGATTTTCTGGAGGCTAATAAAGCTCTTTTGAAAAATAGTAGTAAATTTGGCCTAGGTTCCTGGTATAGCACAAAAAGCAATGTTACTTTTTTAGATGTTGTTACTATTATAAAATTAGAGGATGCTATTAAATTAGGCGTGGCCAACAACCAACAAGCTATATTTGATTTAGAAAATATGGTTGAAATTAGCACAGGTGGTACTAGTATTGATGAGAAAAAAAGCCAAGATATGAATAAAGAAAAATGGGGGGCGTATGGCAAATATTTAGAGGCCACAAAGCCAGCTGAGAGAAAAATTACAAGTAGGGCTGAATTGGCTCAAATGGCTAAAAACGCTCAGTCTAAAAAGAAATAATGACCATAAAAGAGTATAGAGATTGGTATTATAAACTTCATGATAAGTATGAGGAAACCTCTTTTGCTATGCTCCAAAGGGGTTTAAAAACTATTCTTAAAAAACTTAAAAAGGCCAACCCAGGTAACTTCAAAGAGGATGTTGAGCAATTAATTACCTATGAGGATATTTTTGATGTGATTTTATCAATTTACCTGGTGATAGGGAGGGCGCAAGCCGATAGGATGTTGAAAGGTATTGAGGCCAACACTATAAACATAAAAGCCAACAACCCATTATTTGGTGAGGCTTTTGCAAAGGCTGTTTTAGCATTTCTGGAAACTTTTGGAGGTGATAAAATTAAGTCTATTAGAGAGGAATTTATAGGTGCTGTTATTGATTACATTATTGAGAAAAATAAAGCTGGTGATAGCTTTGTTAGGACTGTTAGGGAACTTCAAAACAACTTTGGAGAGAAAACTGGTTTATACAGGTGGCAAATGCAAAGAATTGTAAGAACCGAAACCATGAGCGCCAGCAACTTTGCAAGCTGGGAAGCCATGAAAAGTGAGCGCCTTATAGTGGATAAAGTTTGGATAGCAACAAATGACCATAGGACCAGGGATGGCGAAAGCAAAAAAGAGTATGACCATTTAGCAATGGAGGGTATCACATTACCCAGGGAAACCAAATTTAAGGTACCAAACCAGGATGGCTCTATTGATGAATTAATGTACCCAGTGGACCCAAACGGAGCGCCAGGTAATACGATTAATTGCCGATGCACTATTGCACCAAGGCCCAGGAGAGATAAGGATGGAAAACTAATATTTAAACCTAGAGAGGCCAAGGCTGGGTTTGACCCTAACCAGGCAAGGCAAGCCGATGGTAAGTGGGGTTCTGGAGGTGCTACAAATCCATTTCCTAATTCTAAAGTAAAGGATAAAGTTTATCATGGAACCTATACTGATTTTGATGAATTTGATGTAATTGGTAATGAAAACGCCTGGTCAGCAGAATACCCAGAGGGAGCCATATTTTTTACAAACCTAAATGATAGAGCAAAAATATACGGAAATAAAATAAAAGAGGTTTTTTTAAATATAACAGACCCAGTTATAATTAATTTAGAGGCTGGTTCACCAGAGAGTTATATTGATAATAACTATGAGCCTTTTGCTAGATATTTTAACGAGGGAAAAGATGGAATTATAGTAAATGGATGGTCCCCAAATAGAAGCGATACAGGGCCTATAAGCATAAAAACAACAGTTTACGTAGTTTTTTATCCAGACCAAATACACACAATAAGAACAAATAAAAAATAATTTACTAACTTTGATACTATGAAAGGATTATTGAGTTTTAAAAACAACAGTTTTGGAGCTGTTAAAGATGTAGATACAAAGAGCCGAGTTATCACAGGTTACTTATCAAACTTTGATAATATTGATGGTGATAATGATGTGATGGTAAAAGGCGCATTTAAGAAATCTATAAACGAAAGGCGTAACCAAATATACTTTTTGAACCAGCATAATTTTGCACAACCACATGGTCGTTTTTCAGTTTTAACTGAGGATGCCAAAGGTTTATATTTTGAAAGTGAGCCACTGATAAATACAACTTATTCTGAGGATGCTTTGAAACTTTACCAGGCTGGAATAATGAAAGAGCATAGTATTGGTTTTGTTACCATGCAAAAGGAGCAAAAATCTGGTATTAGATATTTACAAGAGGTTAAACTTTACGAGGGTTCAAATGTTACTATGGGTTCAAATGCCGATACACCATTTACAGGATTCAAAAGCCTTACATTAAAAGACACAAACGAAAAAATATCACTGATATTAAAGTTTTTCAAAAATGGTAATGTTACAGATGATACATTTAATTTATTGGAATTATCATTAAAAGACTTACAAAGACACGCCTATGAATTAGGCAAAATGACACTTAAAAATGGAGGCCAGCCGTTGGATGACACTAGCCAAAATGTTAAGCCGTTGCTAAATATTATAAACGAATTTATTTAACAAAAGAATGGAAGCACACGAATTAAAAGATGCCATTACCAACTTAGAAAAAAGTTTAGAGGGTAAAAGCGCAGAATTTGCAAAAACGGCTGTAACAGAGATGAAATCTGCAATAGACGTTGAAATTAAGGGGTTACTTGAAAAAGCTGGAGAGGCTAACGAGGCTCAATTAACAGAATTAAAAGGTTTGGCTGAGGCTCAACAAAAACACTTAGATACTTTAGATGTAAAAATCCAAAGTGGAGGTTTAGGAAAAAAAGAAATGAAAACAGTAAAGCAAGAGCTGAAAAGCGCAATACAGGATAATTTTGAACAAATTAAAACTGTAAAAAAAGGCCATAGCGTTGAATTAGAAATTAAGGCAGTTGGAGATATGACAACAGCCAATATTACTGGTGATGAGGAGAGAGATTTTAGCAATGTAGTTGCTAAGGTACCAAACCAAAAAGTTAATTTCAGTGATTTAGTTGGTGTAATACCGATTGGTGGAGGAACTTATACTTTCCCAAGAGAAAGTGCTGGAGAGGGTGCAATGGCTACTCAAACTGAGGGCGCAAGCAAAGCTCAGAGAGATTACGATTTTGCACACATTGATGTAACGACTGATTTTATTGCTGGTTTTGCACGCTATTCTAAGAAAATGGCTAACAATGTTCAGTATTTAGAATCTTTCTTACCTGGTGCTTTACGTAGAGATTACTTAAAAGCTGAAAGTGGAATTTTCAACACAGCTTTAATTGCACAGGCAACAGCCTCAGCACAAATTATTACTGGTAAGAACAAACCAGAAATGATTATGAATGAAATTGCAACTTTAGAGGCATTGGATTTTGATGTTGATGGTATTGTAATGACAACAGCTGATTACTATTCTATCTTACAAGTTGAAAAATCGAGTGGAGCTGGATATGGTTTACCTTTAGGTTGGTCATTTGATGGTAACGTTTTACGTTGTTTAGGTATTGCAGTTGTAAAAGCTAACTGGTTGGCTCCTAACAAATATTATGTTGGTGATTGGTCAACAGTGAAAAAAGTTGTAACTGAGGGGTTAAGTGTTCAATTCTCAACAGAGGATGGAGATAACTTCACAAAAAACAACATTACTGGTAGAATTGAGGCCCAAGTTGGTTTAGCGGTTCATAGACCAGATGCAGTTATTTTTGGTGATTTTACAGCGGTTTAATAAAACCGATTGATTAATAGCGAGAGAGAGGGTTTATAAAAGCCCTCTTTTTTTTAAGGTAAATTTTGGCTGTTTTGTCATTATTTTTCTGTTTAGCAACCTGGGAGAAATCTTAGGTTGCTTTTTTTTTATTAACTTTGAGATAAATTAATATAAATAGAAAATTATGGCTGAGGCTAAAAAAAAGATTGTAGAAATTCCTTTTTATTGTGCAAAGAGTAAAAAAGCATACAAAAAAGGTGCTGAGTACAAAGGCAAAAGAACTGATTTAAAGCATTTATTTGTGGGTTATGTGGCTCCAGGTAAAGCGAAAATTGAAACAAAATAAAATAAAATGGCTGTTATAGTTAATTATACAGATTTAGTGAGTTTAGCTGAGGCTAAAAGCTATTTAAGAATTGATGATGCTATTACTGATGTGGATGATGAAATTACACTTATGATAAATTCAGCGTGTAATTTAGTTGAGAGTTATACCCAGGTATATTTGAAACCACAAACCAAAGAGTATTATTTTAATTGTGAGGGTTATATTCGTCTTTATTCATGGCCAATTAACACAATTACAGTGCCAGCCGATATAACAGCTTATGATGAGGCAATGCGACAGCTTTATACTGTTTACACTAGAAAATCAATATCTTTGGAATCAATGACTTTTAATGTAGGCCATTCAGATACCGAAAATGTAAAACCTATCTTTAAACAGGCTATTTTAGAAACTGTTAAACTTTGGTTTTTTGGGAGTGAAACTGAAACAGCAATGAAAGGCTATATTCCAAATAGTGTAATGGCTATTTTAAGCTCCGAGAGGAGGTTTATTTTTTAATATGTATAAACACAGGACAGCACAGCATAGAGTTGAAATTTACATTGCCACAGTGGCTCCAGATGGCTATGGAGGTAATACTATTGACGTAGATTCGTTACTTACCACCAGATGGGCTAGTATTGGTGATGTAAATTCTAACCAACTAAACACTGAGGCTGGTTTAAAAGAATTTAATGACACGTATAAATTTACATTTCATTACGATTCAAACCTGGTTTTAGATGCCAAAAAGCATACGCTAAAATATGGTGGTGAGTATTTTTCAATTCTATCAATTAAGACCGATGGATTTAGAAAGGTATCACAAACAGTTACAGCTAAAAAGATTTTTGATGATTAATATAGATATTGATACCAAAGGTTTAGATAGTTTGAAAAGGTTGTTTAAAAATAAACCAGAGGCTATAAAGTTGGATATAGATGCGATAGTTAGGGCTAGTGCTGATAAAGCTTTAGAGGTTGCTAAAGATAAAACGCCAGTGGACCAGGGTATTTTAAGAGGTTCCAATAATACCCAGAAAATTAAGCTGATGCAATACAGGGTTTTTAACAATATGCCTTATGCACCTTATGTGGAATTTGGTACTGGTAAAAAAGTTGATGTTCCAGATGAGTGGAATAAGTTTGCAAGCCAATTTAAAGGGAAAGGAAAAGGAACTTATGACCAGGGGGTAAAAGCTATTGCCGATTGGTTAAAAAGAAAAGGAGGCGACCCAGAGGATGCTAAATGGGTGTTTTATTTAATACTTAAAAATGGTGTAAATCCACAACCTTTTATGTACCCTGGGTTTAAAGCTGGTAGAAAACAGCTAAAACAGGATATATTAAATTATGTAAATAGTTTTGAAATATAAAATAAAGAATAATGGCTTATAAAATATTTAAAAGAGGTGGCTATTTTTACATAGTAGATACCGATACAGGGCGAGAGCGTGAGGGTTTAAGTAAAGATGTAAAAGTTTCCAGAGGCACAACATCCCAGGATGATTTTTACTTTCAAGGAATAAATAATTTTGATAATGATATAAGTGTTAATATTACAGAAATTCAAGATTATAGTGGAAATAGTTATACTGTAAGCCAATTCATTGAATTTTACGAGGGTGCAACTTCTATGGATGTAACATTACAAAGTAGTACTTCACCTTTAGTTATAAACAAAGCAACAGAATTAATTGCAGAAACAACACTCTCAGCATTAGCAGTTGAGGATGAAAAAACATTTGTGGTATCATCTACAACAGGCGCACTGGTGGGCCAACAATTAACAGTTTATTCAACTATAAATAATAGAATTTCATTTTTTACAGTATTAGCCATAAATGGTAGTACTATTACAGTTGATAGCCCTATTGATTGGGCTTTTGAATTGGGTGATTATGCACAATTTGGTAATACTAATTTAGCAGTAAATGGTAGTGTAACACCACGAGTTTTTGGAATAAGAAATCCAACAGCCCAAGATATTGATTTAAAAGTAGATTTAACTAGAATGATTTTGTCTATGAAATTAACAAGCTCCTCAGATTATGATGAATTTGGTAATATTCCAAGATTGACAAATGGGCTAGTTTGTAGGTTTGTTGATGGTTTTAAACAGAATATTTTCAACATAAAAGATAATAGGGAAATGGACACCCTTATGTATGAATTAAAATTCATCCCAGCTAGTGGAAATGCTCCAGATGGTTTAAGTGGCCGATTCACTTTTGAAAAACTAGGTTCTGTAATTAGATTAAGACCATTCGAGGATTTACAATTTATTGTACAAGATAATTTAACCAGTATAACCACTTTTGAGATAGAAACACAAGGGGCTGGTGTAACAAATTAAGATATGAACAAAAGTTTACCAGATAAGTGGATTAGAAAAGCAATATTTGATGCTTTTAATGGTACTATCATTGATGGCGAAACTGTAAATGTTTACGATACATTTGCCACAACTATTAATGATAACGAAAAGGCGTATATTTTGATGAGCGCCCAGGGAAATGAAACTGATGCTACAAAATGTGAGGATTTTTGGGAAAGTGATATTTTATTAGAGGTTTGCACCTGGTATAAAGGTGTTGGGAACCCTGGGAGTAGGCTGTTAGCCGATAATATTTTGGATTCTTTAAGAAACACACTAGAGCCAGGACTGGATTTAACAGCTGGTGGCCTGGTAATGGAGCGCCAGGTAATGAGTTTTCCAAATGATATTGGAACTTCATTGCCAAATGGAACATTATTTCGTAAATTTCTAAGATTAGAATTACGCATTAAATAAAATTGTAACTTTGAATTAAATTAATTATAAAAATCAAAAAAAATGGCAACATTTATTAAAGGAGATGCAAACATACTGTATGTTCATGATGGTACAGTTTACAGACCAGTGGCGTGTTTAACGTCTAACAGTTTAGCAACAGCAGTAGAAGTTTTAGAAACAGCAACAAAATGCGATGCTGGGGTAATTGTAAAAACACCTGGTGTATTTAGTTATTCTATTAGCGCAGATGGTTTATACATAGACACAGGAGCAAGTGGAGATGTTACAAAAGCCTCTCATGACTGGCTGTTAATTAAGCAACAATTAAAAACAGTGGTAACATGGAAACTTGACACAGGTTTAGCCGATACTGCAAACTATTTTGGTACTGCAATTATCACTAGCTTAAACCTAGATTCACCAACCAACCAAGAGAACGCAACTTTTAGCGCAACTTTAGATGGTTCTGGTACAATAGCTACCACCGACCCAATAGTATAATTAAAAACAGAAAAAAATGACAGGAAAAAAAACAACTAAAATTATTTTAGGAGGCAAAGAGCGCACTTTTTATTTTGGGCTAGGCTTTATGGGTATGTTTATTGAAAAAACAAGTATAAGCCTAGGAGGTATGCAAGATTACATAAAAGCAAACCCTTTTAAGGCTATTCCAGAAATGATGTTTTATTCGTTGGCTTATGGCTATGCTAGAGAAGATTTAAAACCAGATTTTAATGTTTATTCTGTTACAGAATGGATTGATGAGGATGGAGGAGCTGATGGCCCAGGTGTTAGGGCTTTTATGGAAAGTTTTAATAAATCCATGAGTGTTGATTTACCAGCCTCAGCTGAGCCAGTAAAAAAAAAGAGAGTTCAAGCAAAAAAGGGAGTAAAGAAAACCATTTAGCTGATTTTTTAGCAAATATTATTTCTTTTGCACTTGTTGAGCTAAAAGTAAATGATTTAGACAAAGTTTATGATATGACTATGGCTGAATTTAGGTTACGAGAATATGCTTATGTTAGGGAGCAACAATGGGATTGGGCTAAATATAGGCTTGTTGGTTTTATGGCCATAAGAGCTTTTAATATTAGCCATAAAAGTGTTCCTAAAAAACTAGGTGATGTTATGGGTTTACCTTTTGTTGATGGCCATAAAATTGGAGGAGTTACAGATAGTCAATTAGAGGCTATAAAGCAAGCCCAGGAGCGATTTATAAACGAAACAAAATTAAAGCAAATTGGATAATACAGTTGAAATTAAATTTGGAGCCGATACTTCTGGATTAGAGGATGCTTTAAAAAGAGCCGAAAAATCTATTGCAAATTTAGAGGATGAAATTAAAAAAATTGGTGAGGGGGCTAAAGCAACAGGCCAGGAATTTGAATTACTAGGTAAGAATGGGAAAGCATTTGAATTACTTGACAAAGTTACTGGAGGTTTAGGAGAGGAAATACTTAATTTAGGTCAAAAAACTAAAGACGCCAGGAAAGAGACTAAACTTTTAGGAACTGGTTTTAAAGGAGCTGGTGCCAGTGCTAAAGTTGCTGGTAAAGCCATGAAAGGCGCTTTAATTTCCACTGGAATTGGCGCTTTAATTGTTTTCGTTGGTGAGTTAATTGCTAACTGGGATTTAGTAAAAGATGCTATTACTGGTGCCGATAATGAGCTTGAAAAACACGTTGATAATTTAGAGGTGGCGCTAGGTATAAGAAGTTCTTATATTGGAGCTTTAAAAGAGGAAATAAAACTAAATGCACTTGTTGGAAAAGATACTGGTGAGCTAGAAACAGCATTAAAGGCTCAACTAGAAAAACAAATTGCAATAAATGAGGAAAAAGAAAAAACTGAGAGAGCTGATAGGAGAGCAAAAAAACTAGCTTTTGAAACTGTTACAGGCCTTGAAAATGTTTTAGAGGGTGTTGGTTTTACACCATTTAGTGAGGAGGATAAAAAAGAAATTGATGACCTTACTGTTTCTATTAATAAAACCTCAGTTGCCACCGATAGATTAAAAGCTGAGCTTTATAAATTAACCGAGGTGCCAGAAATTAAGCCAGTAGATTTAGGTAATATTGAGGCCCTACAAATTAGAGAGATTGATTTAAAACCGATAGAGGCATTAAAACAAGGTTTAGCTGGTTTAGAGGGAATTAGTGATATTCCAATTCCTGGCTTAGAGGATTTACCAAATAAAATACAAACTGCAATAAATAAAAGCAATGATATTCTGGCTAACTGGGATATAAAAGCTAGAGCTGAGGTTATATCTTTAGCTTTAGAGGATTTAAACGAAAGCGCTAATAATATTATACAAAATAGTTTATCTGATACTTTTGCACAACTAGGTGAAGTGATAGGAGAATCTTTAGCTAGTGGTGGTAATATCTTAGAGGGCGCTGGCCAAGTTTTATTAGGGGCCGTTGGTAGTATATTAACGAGTTTAGGTAAAATGGCTATACAAATTGGTGTTGGTTTAATAGCTGTTAAATTAGCTTTAAAAACTTTAAACCCAGCGGTTGCTATTGCTGGTGGTATTGCTTTAGTGGCTTTAGGTGCTGTTTTTAGTAAAGGGGCTAAAAGTTTAGGTAGTTCTGGAGCTGGTGGTTCTGGAGGTGGAGGCGCAAGTTCAAGTTCTGGAGGTGGCCGAGGTTCTGGAGGTGGCGCAACTTATAGTGGTGGTGGTTCTGGAGGTGGTTATGGTAGTGTAGTTTTTGAAATTGCTGGAACCAAATTAGTTGGTGTTTTGTCAAAAACCTTAAAAGAAAATAGTGCTTTAAGTGGTAAACTAAATGTAACTGGATAATGGCTATAAGATATAATTTAACACATTATGATGATAAAAATAATGAAAATGTAGTTGAGATTTATGACGATGGTTTTTTAGGTCATTTACCCACAGAAATTGAGGGTTATGCAGTGCTTAAAAGTGGAAAAGTTGAGGAAATTGCCTCTATATTTAAAGGCACTGGCCTGGAGTTAAATATTCAAGCCAATGCTGGTAGAAAATTTGATGAATTTTTTACAAGTGATGAGCGCACATTTAAGGTGATTTACAAAAGAAATGGTAGTACACTTTTTATTGGATGGATAGAGCCAGAGGGTTACTATGAGAGTTTTACAGCCGATACATGGTTTATCCAGGTAAACTGTTTAGATGGGTTGAGTTACCTTGAAAATCTATCTTACGTGCAACCTAGTGGACTTATTTGGAGTGGCCAGCAAACAGCGTTAGAAATTATTACAAACGCCTTAGAGCGCACTAATTTAGATTTAGACGTTTTTACTAATATAGACGTTTTTTATACTGGAGCCGATGAGAATGAGGATATTTTAGGTAATATTTATTTTAATGTAGGTAGATTTTATAGAGATGATGGTGAAACAATAATGAGTTGCGAGGATGTTTTAAAAGACCTTTTAAGGATTTTTGGAGCCTCTATAATTCAATACAATGGTAGATGGTTAATTTATAAAATAAATCAATTATACACTAGCCAAATCCCAGCTTTCTGGATGTATGATTACCAGGGTACACCAAAATTAGGCTTAATATATACTCCAGGATTAATACTTAGAGAATTAGGCTCTCAAATAAACAACTTTCCATTATTCCATTGCAACACAAACCAGCAATTAGGCTTAGAAAAAGGTATTGGTTCATTACGAATTTATTATGAATATGGTTTTTTAAAAGAGTTAGTTTCAAATCCTTATTTAGTAAATGATGGTGTTACATTGCCAGGATGGAGTATTATAGACAATTCAGTGGTTGAGTTAAATTATAACACCACCCAGGAAATTATACCATTAAAAATAATTGCCTCTAGTGCTGGTGATGTTGATGCTTTAAAGATTGACCCAACATTTGAACTGCAAGAGAGTAATTCTTTTACAATAGATATAAGCGCCAGAGTAAATAATGTTTTTTTTCATTATATGTATATTAATATTACTCTTTCCTCTATTATTGGTGGAGAGTGGTTTATTAATAATAATTTTGAATGGGAGGCTGGAACAAACCCAGACGATTTAGAATTAAGGATTTACAAAACCTGGGGTGTTATTAATATTGAAACACCGCCAGCTCCATTTGATGGTGATATTGATATTGTAATAATTAGAAAAGACGCACCATTTGTGGCTCCAGTAATTTCTTACTATGATGTTTATATTAGGGAGTTTTCTGTGAGAGTTTCAGAAAAGACAAAAAGTAATTTAAAAGGTGAGGTTTGGACTTTTGAAAATGAGGATATTACTACATCTAAAATTGCTGGAAATATAGAGGTTTTTAATGGTGATGCTGTTACAGATTTTTTTATAGGAAATATTTATAAAGCCGATGGTACAACCCAAACAGCTACCTGGAACCGAAAAGGAGGCTCCGAGGAGTTGCCAATTTTACACCTTTTAGGCAGTGATTTAATGCGTTTACAACAGGAAAATGCGTTATTATTTGAGGGTGATGTAAAAGGGTTTGTAGATTATTTTTCAATAGTTCAAATAGATGGTTTTGATGGTTTGTTTACAATAATGGGCTATAATTACCAAGCAAAAGAGGATATTACTAATTTACAGTTAAAAAGATTTTTTGGTGACCCTATCACTAACCTGGATATAGGAGATTCACCAGTAAATGATTATGGAAATACTGTAAAACCGACGATAAAAGGATAAAATTTGTAACTTTGGATTATGGCTAAAGAATATATTAAAGGTTTAGATGTTGTTTTAGAGATAAAAGGCTCAGCTTTGGATGATTTTGCACCAATAGGATGTTTAACCGATAATGGTTTTTCTGAGAGCGTAGAATCTTTAACAACCACGACTAGGGATAACACTAATGGGTGGGCCACCTCTATACCTACAACGCAAAGCTATACTATTAGTTTTACTGGAATTTTAGTTTCAGATAATTCAATAGTAACAGAACCAACACTTTATGTTAGCCACAATAAAATGCTAGACCTCAAAAGAGGCCGAATTAGAATAGAGTGGCGAATTAGAATGAACCAAATACAGCAAACTGGTTATGGTTATATTACTCAAATTAGTAGCGCAACGCCTTTAGATAGTTATGTTACTTTTGATGGCTCTATTGTTGGATATGGGAACATAACTAAAATACAGCAACCAGAACCATCTGGAGGGTACCTTTTTCAAGATGATGAGAATTTTATTTTTCAAGATGGTGAGAATTACATATTTAACGATTTATAAATAAAACAATGGCAGACCAGAAATTAACACAAAGAAACGCAATAACAGAAACAGCTGATGATTCACTAATACACGTTGTTGCTGGAGGTTCCTCTTACAAAACAACAAAGGCAAATTTTTTGTCAAATGTTCCAGGATATTCACCAAACAATGTTTCAGCTGTTTGGACTGGAACTGGTAATATTTTTGATGTTACCGCTGATTCTTACCAGGTAAATGGAAACACGTATAGCTCAACACCTGGCCAAGTTACTTTAGATGTTTCAGACCCAATATTAGATAGGATAGATTTAATTATTGCTATTGCACCAGTTTCACCAGATACCATTGGTACAGTTGGGAAAATAACAGGAACACCAGCAACATTAGATTTAGTGGTTCCACCAGATTATGACCCAGCCTTAGTATTTCTGATTAAACAGGTAACTATAAAAGCTGATTCTGGTGTACCATTTAAAACAACAAAAGAAATAGTATTTAATGAGGGAACTGAGTGGGTTTTTACACCACTTGCACCACCATTTACTTTAGTAACTAATGACCCTTATACTGGCACTAAATCAATTTATGCGAATGGGGCCTCAGTACCAGATAAGTTAAAATTTACAAGCGCAACAGCTTTTAATAGTGATGACGTTGATTTATTGGAGTTTTATGTAAAATCTGATAATGTTGGTTTTGACTATATTAATTTAGTTTGTCAATTTCAGTTAGCTGGTGTATTGGTGGGTAGAGTTGGAACATGGATAACGGACCCACAGCCTAACGACTGGAATAGAGTGCAAATAAATAAAGAGCAACTTGCTTTATTAGGTGAAACTTATGATGAGCTAGTTTTTTATTGTAGTTCACCTAGTGGTGGTGCTAACTTTTGGATTGATAATATAGCAATATTTGAGGGTTCTGGAGCCGATAATGCAAATTTAAACATATCACAATTTATAAATGATGTGGCTTACCTTAGAACTGGAGATAATATAAGCGAATTAGTAAATGATGCTGGCTATCTTAATAATTACATTGCAGATAAAATAGTTTATATTGATGCCGTTGATGGAGATGATTTAACTGGCGAATTATCAAACATAGATAAACCATTTAAAACAGATGTTGGAGCATTTAATGCATTACCAGCCTATGAGGGTTACAGTTTCTTTTGGACTTTTAAATGGATTAGAACATTAGGCTACAATAACCCAATAACTATTACACCACATAATCTTACAAGAGGAATTAGATATGAGTGTGATGTTACTGGAAGATTTGAAATTGATTACCAAAGTAATACTTATAAAGAAATATGGTTTGATATGCCTATGTGTACTATTGCACATAATAATGGATTAGGAGGTACTTATTCACCTGTTACGCTAGAGTATAATGCAGTAAGTAGAAAAGTAGCATACATAAATTGCCAGAACTATTATAATGATAGCTCCAGGAACTTTTTTATATTAGGAAGTTTACACTGTCAAGTCATAATTCAAAACGCCTATACTTCTGGCCCATTTTTATCGGATGGAACTATAAGAATAGCTAATTGGGATTTAAACGCTGGTAATATGTTTGATTCTGGCCAAGGAGATAAGATTAATATAGAAATTCAAAACCTTACTTTAAATGGTCAAGTGGCTCAATTAGGGTTAGTTTCACCAACCACATTGCCTAAATTTCCTTTCAAAAAAATATTAGGTACTGGTGGTATTTCAACAACTAATATTAGAAATGCAGATGTTACAGATTTAAGTGTTGCCTCTGGAATTACAATTCACCATGAAAGCCCAAGTATTTTAACTGGTACAATGGGCGAGGAATTTGATGGAAGTGTTAGATATTATAATCAAGCAAAGATTAGAAACTACAATGGTTATATTAATGGAATTAGTGGAAGTAATGCTTATGGAATAGGTTATGATATTGAGGATTCAATAATTAAATTAACAGGTGGTTTAATAAGTGGAAACCCTAGTTTTAATTGGGTAGATACTGTTTGGAACTGGAAAAATGTAACTTTTGTTTCAGATAATCCAGCTAGTACCCTTATAAGTAATTACAATGCTTTAACTTTAGTTACTATTAATGCTTATGGAAATATAAGTAGCAATATTGGTTTGTCAGCAATTTCAAGTTTAACTTACATTAACCATACATTAGAGCAAAACCGCAGAATAACAGATACAGCTGTAACTACGACTTATGACTTTAACCACCAATTAGGCAATGATTGGAAATTGACTATGATAGCAGATACTACTTTTACAGAAAGTAATTTGCCAACTAGAGAAAATACTATTGAATTTACATTTAAATTAACTGGAGCTTTTACTCCTACATTTCCAACTTATTGGGATGTACTAGGTGATGCTTATGATGGTGCAGTTTGGAACTTTATTGCGGTTCAAATACATGATGGAAATAGTGGTACAGAAGAAGCATCAGTATTCATATCTAATATAGTATAAGATGGGAAAGAAGAAAATGTTTATGAAAACTCTTGATAGTGTAGGACCTGTTCCACCTGTTCCATATATATATACAACAAATTTAGTAGCATCATATTCCTTTGATACTGACTTTTCAGATTATACTGGTAATAATCCTTTAACTGCTTTTGGAGGTGCAACCGCTGGTGTAACAGGTGGTAAAGTTTCTGATTGTGCTGAATTAGATGGTAATAGTGATTACACGATAGCAGTAGATAGTGATGATTTTAGCTTTACAAATGGCACGAATGATTTACCTTTTAGTATATCTTTTTGGGCAAATTTTCAGACCCACTCCTCAAATCCACCTGACGCAAGTTGGATTATAACAAAACGTGATGCATCTACAAATGAAGAGTATCAAGTAACATTTTTTGATAACTCATTTCAATTTTGGTTATTTAGTCAAGGTGGAAATAGTGCTTATGTAACAGCATCATTACCTTTTACACCAATAACTGGTGGTACAACTTGGCAACATTTTACGGTTACCTATGATGGAAGTCAAACATTTAGCGGAATTAAAATGTACATTGATGGAGTATCTCAAACTTTAACAGATAGCAGTGTTGGTGCATATTTAGGAATGATAAATGGTAGTGAGCCTGTCAATATTGGAAGTCAAGGTTGGAATCCTACCCAAGGTGAGTTTGATGGTAAACTTGATGAGTTTCATATTTGGAAAAACAGAGAATTAACACAATCAGAGGTAACAGATATTTATAATACAGAAAACTCAGGAAATAGTATATTACCACTACAAATACCATTAGCAAACATTATTTCAGAATATAAGTTTGAAGATAACACACTTGATACAGTGGGAACTAATAATGGAACTGCAACTGATTTAACTTATGCAAGTGGACTTGTAGGAAAAACTGGAGTTTTTAATGGGACAAGTAGTAAGGTAGATACAAACACAAATAATTTAATTGGTGGCAAAAGCCAAGTTTCTTTTAGTTGTTTATTTAAGAATACTACAACGGTAGGAATACAACCTATGTATGCTAATTGGGTTGTCAGTGGTGATAGAGTATTTATAATTAGAATAAGAGATGGGCAATTGATGGTTTTAACTGTAACAGGAACAGATACAATAGTTACTGGTATATTTTTTGATTTTACTGATATAAATATATGGCATCATATTGTATTTACTTATGACGGTTCAACAATGAGAATGTATTTAGATGGTATAGAAAGCAATTTTACATTTTCTCAATCAGGATTATTAAGAGATGGTGTATCAAATGACTTCATAGGTAATTACTTGACAAATTATTTTAGTGGTTCTTTAGATTGTGTAAGAATTTGGGATAAAACACTAACTCAAACAGAAATTACTTTAATAGCAACAGATGAGTTAAACGGAATAGATATAAATCCAGTAATACCATTAGCAAATATTATTTCAGAATACAAGTTTGAAAATAATGTATTAGATACAGTGGGGACTAATGATGGTACTGCAACAGGTATAACTTATGAAGCTGGAACAGTAGGTCAAAGAGGTGTTTTTAATGGAAGTAGCTCTTTTGTATCTGTTCCTAATAATACTGTTTTTAATTTTACAGAGGGAGCTGGTGTAGATAAGCCTTTTAGTATTTCATTATTAGCAACTTTTGACACTACAAATAATAATTCAGCTTTAGTGAATAAATATAGTGCTGGTAGCAATGCAGAATTTAGTCTTATTATTTTTGGCTCTAAACTTAATATGGGTATTTTTGAGAGTGATAATTGGACTGATTACATATCAAGAGAGTATGATTTTACAAGAGTTGTAGGTCAAGTTTACCATATATCTATGACTTATGATGGTAGTAAATCTGCAAATGGAATAAAGTTTTATATTAATGGATTAGAAGTTGTAAGTACAGATATTTCAGTAGGAAGTTATACGGGCTTAGTGTCTAATACAGCGCCAATTCTTATAGGTAAAAGAACACTGGGAACACAACACCCGCATGATGGTACTTTGGATTGTGTAAGAATATGGAGTAAAGAGTTAACTCAAGCAGAAATAACAGAAATAGCAACGGCAGAATTAAACGGAATAGATATTAATCCATAAATCAAAATGTAAGTAGTAAAATAATAAAATATGATAATACAAGATGCTGGTGATTTAAAAGAGCTGTTATCTTTAGAATCTGTTACAGTTATTGGCATTTTAGTAGTTTTATGCATCCTATTAATTTGGGATAAAATAAGACAGGAAAAAAGATTTAATGAGCTAATGGCTCAACATAATTTAGAGGAAAAAGAAAATAAAGCATTTTTAGTGGATTTGGTAACAAAAAATGTTTCAGCAATGCGCCAATTAAAAACAACTATTGATGATATAAAGCATGGAATTTTCAATAAATAAAGAACATTATAGACAGGCTTTAAAAATAGAATTAGATTCATCTTATCACGATTTAACAGTTGCTATTAATAGACTATTAAAAAAAGATGTAAAGCCGATTAATGCAAAAGATTTAATGGCATTTCCTTTAAATACCTGGATAGAAATTGGCCCAAATATTAAAGCTAGAAAGCGTAAAAATAGATTTAAAGATTATTTAAGTTTTGATATAGATATGCAAAAAAACGCTTGTTTTGCAGAGCATTTCCATGGAGATGTAGTGGAAAGTACAGAAGTTATTAAAGGTGAAATGTTAGATACAGCAACAGTGCCAAATACAATTTATAAAAAAGGAGATGTGGCGCACTGGGAAAAAAACGTAAAACATACGCCAGTTGCATTAGAGAGAACATTTTTGCACGTTTTATTTAAAAGAAAATAATGCCTTATACGCCAAAAGGACTTAGAAATAAAAATTTATTTTGTGGCCATAAACTAAATAGAAAGGAACAAAACTATTTAATTAGAGCAACAATGGCCGAATTTCTAAAACCGATAAAAGAGCGTAGAACACCTTTAGAGCTTGTAAATGAAGCAAAAAACGTAGTAAAATATCATAATAAATGGTTAACTATATGACAAAAGTAATAAATGTGGCATTAAGCCAGTTTGGAATTAAAGAAATTACAGGTAAAAGAGATAATCCAGAAGTATTAAAATATTTTAATGCACTAGGTTTTGATGGCTCTAAACTTAAAGATGAAACTAGCTGGTGTGCCTCTTTTGCTAATTGGGTTCTAAAAGAATGTGGATTACCATACCAAAAGAAATTAAACGCCAGAAGTTTTTTAGATTTAGGAGAGCCGACCAATAGCCCAGAGCTAGGTGATGTGGTTGTATTTTGGCGAGAAAATAGAAGCTCCTGGAAAGGCCATGTAGGTTTTTATGTAAGACAAACTAAAGATTGGATTTATGTTTTAGGAGGTAACCAGTCTAACCAGGTTAAAATTTCAGCTTATAGAAAATACCGATTATTAGGTTATAGAAAAATTAGATAAAATGAAAATAGCAAAAGATAAAAAACTACATTTTATGGTGAGTTTATGCTTATCAATAGTTTTTATAAATCTATTTAATTACTTTGGTTTTTTAATTGTGGTTTTTATTTTAGCATGGAAAGAAATAGTTTATGATAAATTTCTAGGTAATGGAACGCCAGAATGGATGGACTTTGTGGCTGGACTTATACCAGCAATTATAATTTTATTATTACACCAATTATGAAAAAAGTATTAAGTATTTTGAAATGGTTTTTGGTAATGTTAATTGCACTATTAGCATTTTTAACAGCTCCAATTACATATCCTTTAGTTTATCCTTACCACAGGTTTAAATGGTCTAAAAACAAGCCCTGGTGGTACTGGTTTGATGATGAGGATGGGTTATATGGTTCACTGTATTGGCGAACAGCAAAAGGTATTACTAAAAACAATTTTTGGGTTAGTTACCGATGGTGTGCTTTAAGAAACCCAATGTGGAATTTACACGCTAGTTTGGTTCCATTAAAAGGTAAAGAAAAAGTTGTAAATCAAAAAGGTATATTAACTAAAAATGGTAAACGTGTTGCACTTTACCGAGTGGCTGTTATTCAATATGAGGATGCCGATGGAAACTGGCAACACAATTCTGGTGATATAATTTCATTAAAACATTCAATTATTGGCTCAGTATTTCGCTGGTTTACAATTCAAAATAAATTGTATTGGCGTTATTCTTTTGTAAAAAATGTATTCTGGAAATTATGGATAGAAATACAGCTGGGAGTTGGAAAAAGATATACCTTTAGATTTAAGGTAAAATTTAAAAATCATGCTTAGTTTATTAAACGCCAAAACAATTATGATTTTAGGCCTGGCTGGCTCTTTAGCATTTAGCGCCTGGGCCTGGGGCGAAATAAGATACCAAAAATCTGAGAGCAACAGAAAAGGTGATAATTACGAAAGTTTAAGGGATATGGATTCTTTAAAAGTGGCCCATTTAACTTTTAGGACCAACCAGGAAATTGAGGATTATTTAGAAAGTAATGACCAGCTCCAGGAGTTGCTGGATAAGCAAGATATGAAGATAAGAAGATTAACTAACATAATTTATCAAAAACAGGAATATATTGATAACAACATACGGAGTACCGATGTAACTGGCCTGGTAGATGATATTAGAAATAATATTGAAAGCACATCAAAATTTACCGATAGCACTGAGTGTTTAATTGTTAGAGGTGATGTTATTTACAAAAATGATAGCCTAACTGTAAACGTAACTAACAGAGAATTTAATAATGAAATAGCCATAACTGGAGCGTGGGAAAGGCAAAAATGGAGTTTTTTGGGTTTATTTGATTTGAGTTTATTTGGCCGTAAAAAAGCAACAGCCACAGCAACTAGCAAATGTGGGGAAAGCGAAACTATAATAATAAACAGAAAAAAATAAAATATGCCTACAAGACGTTACCCAGAGGATGATTTACAAATAGCAGTGGCTAGATACCTGGATTACCAGGGCCTATTATGGTGCCATGTAGCAAACGAAAGACGAACCACTAAAAGAGCTGGAGCCAGACTTAAAAAGAAAGGCGTTAAAGCTGGAGTGCTGGACTGTATGATATTTGAACCTAAAGGCAAATACAATGGATTAGCTATTGAATTAAAAATAAAGCCTAATGTTATAAGCGTAGCTCAAAAATCATGGATTACAAGGCTTAATTTGAAACACTGGTATTGTAAGGTTTGTTATGATTTTGATGAAGTTGAAAAAACAGTAAATGATTATTTAACCAAAAAATTATAAGTAAATACTTGCTTTATAACATATAAAAGTATATCTTTGTACTTAGTTAGAAATTAATCTATCGTTAAAATATACACCGATGAGCAAAGATTTATTCCAGGCTATGCGTGAAAAAGAGCTGGCTACAAACAATTTTTTACCCACAAAAAAAGAGATTATTTCCAATTCCAGAAGTTTTGCAAAAGAGCTTTTAGATTCTGGGAATTATGACCCTAAAGAACTATTTACACAGGCTTTAAGATTAAAAGAGGCTTTTGTTGAAATTGAAAAAACCTTAAAATCTGAGATGCCCCAGGATGATTTTGAGGCTTTTGGCGTTAAAGGCCAATATAGAGCTGGAGGCAATACTTTAAATTACAAAGATGATGAGGTTTACAATGTGCTGAAAGCTGATTTAGATGCACGAGTTGAACTATTAAAATTGGCCCAAAAGCAAGAGGTTTTGGACACTTCTGGAAATGAAGTACCAAAGGTAAGCACCACACCTAGAAAAAGTGGTTTAACAATAACTTATTAAAATTACACCGATGGATTTAAACGATTTAAAAAAAGAGATACCCTATAAATGGAGGGTGCAAAGTACCAACCAGTATGGCTCAAATTGTGTGGCCTATATTGATGCTAGACAAGCACAGGATTTACTGGATGAAGTTGTAGGCCCAGAAAACTGGCAAGTAAAATATGAGGAGCATAAAAATAATATGTTTTGCAGTATTGGCATAAATGTAAATTCAGAAAAACCAGAATGGGTTTGGAAAGCCGATTGTGGCACTGAAAGCCAGGTGGAAAAGCAAAAAGGTGAGGCTAGTGATGCTTTTAAGCGTGCTGGTGTTATGTGGGGTATTGGCCGTTTTTTATACTCTTTAAAAGTGCTTAAAATTAAAGAGGTTGCTAAAGATAAAAATGGCAAATATTACCCAACCCATAATGGACAGAAAATCTGGGATATTACGAAACACTGTAATGGCATGATGAGCAAAACAGCTCCAGTGAAATTAAAACAAGGCTGGCTGGTAAAACTAGATAATCATGGCAAAAAAAGCAGTCAATTTTCAAACGTGGAAAAAGCTATAAAAGATGGACGTATAACCACAATAAAACAGGTTGCCGATGTGTACCAGCTAAATGCTGATGTTAAAAGTGAATTAATTGAATTATTAACTAAATAAATTTAAACCGATGAAAAAATTATCAAAAAGAGAGTACCAGGTATTGTTAGGGTTTTTTAATGGCCACAAAAGCAATGTTATTGCCGAAAAGTTAAACGTAAACCAAAAGACTATTGGCACTTATAAAACAAGGATTAAAACCAAATTAGGCCTAGAGGCACATCACAATGATTTTGCGATGGTGTCCACAGCAATAGATATGAACGTTTTTAAACACTTTGGCTATGAAAACTAAAAGACCCACAAAAACCGATATGGTTTTAAATCACATGATAGATTATGGATTTATTACCAGCTGGACCGCCATACAGCTTTATGGAGTTACCAGATTGAGCGCAATAATTTATACTTTAAAACATAATAGAGGTATAAAAATAAGCTCAGTTACAGAAACCAGGAATGACCGAAACGGCTGGCCTTGTCGATATTCAAAATACTTTTTAAATCCAGATGTATGATATATTTTGAAAATATAGACAGTTTGAAAGGTTCCAATAATTCACTGGATGATGTATTAAAAGTTTGCTCTATGGATTTTTCAATTAACCTAGAGGATATTTTTGTAAAATCTAGGAAACGTGAGTTGGTCAATTATAGACAGGTTTTTTATTATGTGGCTAAAAAGAACACCAGGGCCAGTTATGAGAGAATTATTTTTTTTATAAATGACCGATTCAAATTTAAACAAGACCATTCAACTTTAGTACATTCCAGGAAACAAGTTGAGGATTTAAAATCAGTGGATAAAGGTTTTAAGCGCCTGGTAGATAATATAAACTACAAAATAAATACTAGCCAAACTATTGGTTTGCATTTAGTAGTTTCAGATGTAAAATTATTAGAGAGTTGTATAAATTAAAAAACATAAAAGATGGCTATAAAACAAAAACATAGAAAAGAGAAATTAACCGATAGGTTGATGATTTACAAGCTGAAAACAGGCACCAGTTATGAGGCCCTGGCTAAAGAGATGGGTATTTCTAAGATGACTTTATTTAAACGCAAAAGAGAGCATGACTGGAGCGTAACTGAGGCATTTTTTATTCAGCAAAATTTTTAGTATATTTGCAGTCTAGTTGCGGTTCAACATTATAGCAACTTAAAGAAATTAAACAAAGCCTTTAAACGATAGTGGAAGTTGAACCCCATTTGATTTTAGAGGCTTTTTGTTTAAATTAAAATTAAAACTATATGGCAAAGCTAGGATATACATTTTACGTAAAAGATTGGCGCACCGATGATGATGTGTTTGAACTAAGTTTAGCAGAAAAAGGGTTTTTTAGAGAACTAATTGACGAATGTTTTATGCAAAACAGCCAAAACATTTGCATCAAAATACCAACTTTTTGCAGAAAGCATGGAATTAATCGCAGAACTTTTACGAAACTTTTGCAAAACTTATCCGAAACTTCTCTAATAGTTTTGGTAAACAGTGATGGCTCAGAAATAGAAATACCCAGTGTTTCTAAGCGTTTAGGGATGATTGAGCAAGCCACTAATGGTGGAAAAAAAAGCACTAGAAAAGGAATTAAAAACGTTAATAATGGTGAAAAAAAAGTAACTAAAGAGAATATAAATAGAATAGAAGTAGAAAGGAAAATAAATAAAATTTACGACGACTTTGTAAAAGAGGTTAAGGATAACCAACACCAAGGAATAATAGAGCAGTGGTATATGACACTAAAAATAAAGAATGGCGCTCTTACACCTCTCTTAAAAGGCTTTAAAGTGCAATTATTAACCGATTCAAAGGTCCATGAAAACACTTTAGAGTTTAGAAAGCATTTTTACAACTATTTAAACAGGCTCGATGCAATAGGAAAATTAAACGAGTATAAACACCAAAAAACTTTATAATGGAAAAATTACACATAGATGACTTTAAAAAACCTGGAGAAAATATTATTACAGACTTCCAGGAAATGCACGATAATTGCTTTGTGGATGTTACCAAAAAATTACCACCACCACCGATAGCACTAAGCCTGGGTAGCTATGATTACAAAGGGTACCAATACCCTATTCCTTTTGGAACTTATGGAAATTTTAGCACTTTGGTTGGTGCCAGCAAATCCATGAAAACCTTTTTAAAATCGGCTTTGGTTGCTGGTTATATTGGAGGCCAGGCCCAAGAGTATTTTCCAGATTTAAAAGGCCACAACACCACCGATAAATTTGTGATTGATGTTGATACGGAACAAAGCTCCTGGCATACACAAAAAGTGGCTAAAAGGGTTTGTGAGATGGTTGGTACTAATCCAAGTTTTTTTATTCCATTTACCACTAGAGAATATGATGCTAAAATACGTTTCCAGTTTATTGAATGGATTATGATGGAAAGTGAGTATAGAAATAATATTGGTTTAATTACCATTGATGGCTCAGCCGATATTATGGATTCTGTAAATGATTTAGATGAGGCTAATAAAATAACCCAGGCAATGATGAAATGGACCACCAAAACAAATGCACATTTAT
>Ga0208303_1000108_pt1 | contig 33830 bp, 55 predicted proteins | sample CB_VirMetaG_2_FD_184537 | JGI IMG/M metagenome (GOLD analysis project Ga0208303, IMG submission 184537) | Freshwater to marine saline gradient viral communities from Chesapeake Bay - CB_1504_2 Viral MetaG (SPAdes) (version 4) | ecosystem: Environmental > Aquatic > Marine > Coastal | place: USA... | reverse complement strand
CTATAATTGATAGGTTAAAAAAGTTTCATTTCCCTTGCATATTAAAAGATAATATTGTACGCGCGTACCTTAATTATATCTTTACTATTAAAAATAAATTGTTAATTAATTGTTAGTTATTAAATTATTTGTATATTTGAATAAGTTTAACCAATAAAACAAAACAAAATGAAACTATTGAAAGTACTTAATCAATTTACTTTAATCTTTACACTTTTATTTTTAGCCTATATTATTGGGCAAATTATAAGAGTTATTATTTAACCAATTAAAAACCAAAGAAATGAACAAAGAACAATTATTCAAGGAAATAACTAGCGGTAAAATATTCACTGCGGAATTTATCAAGAAAGATAAAACCAGGCGAGTAATTAATTGCCGTACTAATGTAAAAAAGTTTACTAACGGCAAAGGGTTAAATTTTGATCCTATTGCTAGAAATTTATTACCTGTATATGATCTAAAAGTAAAGGACTATCGTTTTATAAATTTATCTACTTTAATAAGTGTAACTATAAAAGGTAAAAAACATTTTATCAACGATATTATAATTGATGAAAGTATCAACAAAATTAATCAATTGAATAAAACTATATTAAGATGAGCTACACAATACCAAAGAACCTTTTAAGCAAAGGAATAACCAACGCAAAGACCGCAAAGAATGATATTGAAACTTTTATATTATATCTTGCCCCCCACAAACAAAACGACAAAGGGGTTGATATTTGCCCCGCTGCCTCTTCTGGTTGTGTCGCTGCTTGTTTATATAGTGCGGGACGTGGTAAGTTTTCCAACGTGCAAAGCTCGAGAATAAATAAAACAAATTTTTATATAAGTAACAAAAGTTTATTTATTAAAAAGCTAGCTACTGAAATTTTAAGGGAATATACAAAAGCAAAAAAGAAAGGTGTTAAAATTGCTTTTCGTTTAAATGGAACCAGCGATTTAGATTTTGTTTACTTACTACAAAAGTATAGCGGTTTAGATATTAGCACCTTGAAAGACGTTGCCACGTTTTATGATTACACTAAATTGCTAGGTAAGATTAAAAAGTATCTTGACCACCCCAATTACTTTGTGACTTTTTCACGTTCAGAAATAAATGAAAGTGTAGCTATTGCGGTGCTTAATATGGGCGGTAATGTCGCTGCGGTTTTTTCTAATAGTTTACCTAACTACTGGAGGGGTTATAAAGTTATTGATGGGGATAAGTCAGACCTTGAAATGGTTTATAATACTAATGTAGTGCTAGGATTAAAAGCAAAAGGGGACGCTCTTAAAGATAACAGCGGTTTTGTGATAGAAAGTAAAAAGGATATATTAATAAAACAATTAAACTAAATATAATGGAAGATAAAAACTATACAATTGAAATATACTGGAATGTTGAGGACGTTTTAAGTTTAGATGATACGTTAACAATTAAGGAATGTATTGAGGTGCTGGATTTAGCACAAAACAACCACGATGCAAATTATGGTATTAATTGGGATACTCTAAAGGGTTGGATTGAATATATAAAAGAAGAAAAAGAAACGATATGAAAAACAATATACACTTAACAACAGAAGACCAGGAATTTTTATTGTGGTTACTAAATAACCATATAGAAGAATGGGAAAACTTCTTTAGTAGTAATAAAGAGGCGAAAGGTATTATTAATAAAATTGAATCAATATATTATGAAGAATAATAATTTAATGAAAGCCCTTTTAAATGAGGGAATACAAAAAGAATTTAATCTACACCCTGACAAGGTATGGGGTATGTCATACGAGTTTTATAAGTTTTATGAATGTTTCAAAGATAAACTATACAAAAACTTTGATAAGCATATTGAGGATACTATTGACAAAGTAGCGGATCCCCTTTGTGAATTCCCTTTGTTTTGTATTACTGCTTTTGCAACTTCATATGAAGAATATAAAACCAATAATAAATGAAATATATAAAACAATTAAACCAAACATTCTATTCAATCGAATTGGATAATAAATATTTTATATCTAATATGAATGGAATAAATAAACGAATAAGTGAGGAGGAATATTTTAAACTCACTGAACAGAACTAAAGTACTTTTTTTGTTTTGGTTGGATACCCTTGTAAATTAATTTTTACAGGGGTATTTTTTTGGATATATTCTAAAGCTAATTTGTTGATTCACAATATAGTTGATTTCTTGTAATATACCGCCCTTTCCCTTTTTCTCTCCCCCCTTAGAGCGCTCCTAAGAGACTTTAAACTTAATTTAGTACCTAAGTGCCATTCAGGGGTAAAGTCGCTTAAATGGACGTAAAATGAGTATTGGTGGGGGTGAGGTATCAGGTTTTGGAAATTCACCCACTTTTCAAAAGGTGTTAACTAAAATCAGAAAATCAAACCGAATTGAGGAGTGTTTGAGAAAAGAATATAGTTAGGGCTTTCCTGACTTGGGGTTTATGATAACCTAGAGTTTTCTAAAGATATAGTTTACTATAGAGTTAATAGCCCACTTATTGTGGTCTATTGGTTATCTGTAGATATAACTGACTTTTATACAAAGTGTTTTATTTTCAGTTACCTATTTGTTACTTTTCTATTTGTAGTACAAAACACAGGCTCTATAGTTATATAGGTATGAGTCAGAAATTTACTTTATCAGTACCTAAAGAATTGTCCGCAGTTACATTACAGCAATATCAGAAGTACCTTAAAGTTATGGAAGATAATGAAGGGGCAGAGGATGTAGAGTTTATTAATCTAAAGATATTAGAGATATTTTGTGGAGTATCATTAAGGGATGCTTATAATTTACCTTTAGCACAGTTCTCTACAATAATTAGTCACGTTGTAGATATATTTAAGGAAGAGACACCTCTACAGAGAGACTTTACCTTAACAGACCCTAACGGTGATAGTGTAACCTTTGGGTTTATACCTAAGTTAGATGACATTAGTTTAGGGGAGTTTGTTGATTTAGAAAACTATATTGCTGACTGGCAAGGTATGCACAAGGCTTTAGCTGTATTATACAGACCGATAACCTTCAGGAAAGGGGAATTGTACCTTATAGAGGACTACGAGGGGTCTGATAAGTATTCTGAGATAATGAAAGATGCTCCAGTAAATGTAGCTTTAGGTGCAACTGTTTTTTTTTATCGTTTAGGGAACGTTTTATCGGACTATTTGATGGACTCTTTAACTCAGGAACTAATGAAGGATCAAGAGATGGTGGAGCATTTGGAGAAAAATGGGGGTGGTATCAATCAATATATGCAATCGCTAAAGGAGATATCACAAAATTTAAAGAGATTGCAAAACTATCGGCTGCCGAATGTCTAACGTGGTTAGAGTTTGAGAAAGAGAAGAACGACTTAGAAGCAAAATTAATAAAACAAAAGAGTAGATGAGACAAGTATATACCGTATTAGATAAGTTAAGGTTGAAACTAAAAGAGAATGGAATTACCAATACAGTAACTTTTGGAGATATCCTAGAGGTTGATTTAGATAAGACAACTATATTTCCATTAACCCACATTACTTTAGGGGATGTAGTATTCTCACCTCATATAATTACAACTACTATACAACTATTTTGTTTAGATATAGTCGATAAGACTAATGAACTTACTGATGATGATATATTCTACGGTAATGACAACCTGCAAGATATATTAAACACACAATTACAGGTAGTGAATGATGTTCAGCAGGAACTAAGGAGGGGTGGCTTGTTTGATGACAACCTACAGTTAACCACTGATATAACAGCTTCTCCTTTTATGGATAACTTTGAGAATCAATTAGCTGGCTGGGCAGTAACTATAAATATAGAAATGCCTAATAGTGAACACACTATTTGCTAATGAATACAAGGCATACAAAGAAAGCATTAGACAACTACAGGAAGATTTTAGTAGAGGAACTTAAACGTCAACTAAAGAAGCCTAACAGTAAACTAGAAGAGAGTATTACCGGTATAAATCTAACTGGTAAGGATGGGTTTTCTATTAGTATGAATGATTATGGCCTTAATGTAAATCAAGGTAGAAGTGCAGGTAGATTCCCAAATATAGTAAAACTTCAAGATTGGATTAATAGAAACGGAATAGAGCCCAAAAAGCAAAAGGATGGAAAAATACCTAGCCTTAAACAACTTTCATTTTTAATTGGAAGAAGCATACGAGACAGAGGTATTAGACCAACTAGGTTTATAGATATAGTTATTGAGAAGGTAGAACCTAAAATGACTTTAGATATAGCAAACGCATATTTAAGAGACTTAAACGAGGCTTTAGATAAGGCAATACCTCAAGGAAGTAAGAAATAAACCTTAGACTACATTTTGGTTAAATAAGGTTATAATAAAAAGGATAGCAACTAAACAAAGTATAGTAATTTTATTAGACAGAAAATGAGTGATGTTAAAATAAACAGTAGAAGTCCGTATTATATAGAGGCAAACGCAACTGAGCCAACTCAGCCAGTAATACCGCCACCAGTAGGAAACGAACCTCCTGAAGTTTATATAACTATAAGTAACGATAACCCATATCTAGGGGAAGTAATAACCCTTACCGCTGTTGCATCAGACCCAGATGGAACTATAGTTTCTTATGAGTGGGGTGGCTTTGGAAGTGGTACTACTGAATCAATAACAGCCACAAACTCATCTTTAATTCAAGACCAGATTTTTATGGTTACGGTAACTGATAATGATGGCAATACAGCCACAGCTTTAGGAACTGTTAGTTGGAAAGAACAGCCTCAGGTAACACAGAATGAGACTACTTATGTATATTGTGGAGATGTAATTAATGAAGCCTCTTTTTCTGGTACAAAAACATATAATCTAATAGGTGTAGAAGATAAGATTGGAGAGGTAGAGATAGAGTTTCTAACCACAGGAGGTAATCAAGATGTACCTGTTAAGTTTGACATTACTTGGAACGGTATAACAAATACAAGTGGATTTATAGGTGATTCTAATCAAGGAGGCGTCTTCCCGATTCCACCGCCAAACAACACTACAAATCCAACAAACAAGAAACAACCAACAACGTTAACGATAAACAAAACTGCCGCAACTCCTACTGAGGTTATTTTAACAGCAGAAGCTTTCTTTCCTAATGACACCTATAGTTTTAGACTTAATTGCCCAGACGTAGAGGCTACAGAAACATTCTATCACACATTAAAAAGCACCTGTGTAGATGGTTCTACCACATTTACATATACTGATGTTGATGGGGTTACTCAGACTGTAGAAGTTCCCGAGGGTGAAAGTTTGTTAGTTTCAGCACAAGAAAACACTGTAGTAGAAACAGCTTGTACAGGTGAAATAGAGTTAGGTGGCCAGAGTTTTGAATTAGGAGTTCCTGAACAAGAGTATGATGAAAATACTGAGATTAACATAATCTTTGATGATTCTGGTTCTATGGATGGTACATTACAGCCTTTAGTAGATATGGCTGATGGGTTACTCAAAGATAAATTATTATCTTTTTACGGAGGTGATGTTGTTAAATATAACGAAAGAGTTAATGTATTTAGAGCACAAGATTTTAATAGTAAATTCACCAAACTTCCTTTTTTCGGTTCTCCAACACAAGAAAGATTCCTGAAATTTGCTTCTTACGGAAAAACAAACCCTCAATCAACGAAAAATATTTATTTATTCTTCACAGATGAGGTGGGAGGAGCATATCAACATTCTGCTGGACAACTTCTTCAATATAACTACGATTTAGCTGACTATAGGTCTTACTTAAATTCAATACAATATGGAGAGCATTTTATGAGAACTTTTATAGTTGAACAGAATTATAGCACCTCTTATACTGAATTTCTGAAAGCAATATTTGATGGTGGAAAACATCCTAGTCTTGGATCAAATTCTGACTTTTCTGGCTCTAAAGGTCTTTCCGATAGGTCTGAAGCATCTAGGGCTGATGAAATATTAAAAGATGGTGTAAAATATACTTATATTCCTGGAGCTCCTGTCCCATATACTCCTGAATCATATTACTATTACGATTTCATCATTAAAGCACTCCAAGACTACGGATTTAATATATAATTATGGCAAATTTAAAAACAGCAGAGTTAAAGCTTTGGATATATGAAGGACCAATACTATCCTACACAGGAGAGCCTCAGTATACAATAACAAAAAACATAATCCCTAATGAAAAGACTATTCTATTTGAAATAGGGGAACTTGTGAAAGATTACGTTCCTTTGTTTTTTAATGGAGATTTTGGTATTTCCAACCTTACAGCTTGGGCTTCTTGGGAGATAACAAATACGTTTGATAATACTCCAGCAACAACAACAAAAACAACTGGTACTAGACTCGTAACTCACGGTTACGGTTATTTTGAAGATGAAATAAATCCTCAGTTACTTACTCCATTACAGCAATCCAATACTTGTGTATACTGGAAAAAAGGTGAAAAGGTTAGAATACCATTATACCAAGAGAACGAACTTTATAGCGTTGAGTTTTATGAAGGTGGACTTTCTGTAGGATCTCAGTCTTTTGGTAAAACATTTACTCCTTTAACCACAGACACAACCTCATATAGAACAGACAGTACACTTATAAGAACTGATGCAACTGGTATTATGGGGGCTACCTCTTCGAACTTAATACCTAACATATCCGCTCCAGTAGGTACTGATAAGGTTGTTATAACTACAAATGATAATAAGACTGTAACATTATTTATAAAATATATTGAAGAGTGTAAGAATACTCCATACAGAGTAACCTTCTTAAACAAATTTGGTAGCCTACAAGACATTTGGTTCTTTGGTAAAAGAGATGAAAGTGCAAAGATAAGCAGAGAACAGTATAAAGTGAACACTATTCAATCCACTGCAACAACTAAGTTCTATCCAACTTATGAGCCAACTGACAAGACCTTTAACGTCAACTCTAAAAAGGACCTAACACTAAACACTGGATTTATATGTGAGGACTATAATGAAGTTATTCAGCAGCTTATACAATCTGAAAACGTTTGGATTCACGAAGACAACAAGGTATTCCCTGTTAGACCTACAGATACCAGCTTAACCTACAAGACAAAACGCTACGAAAAGCTACTGAACTTTACAGTGAAATTTGATTACGCTTACAGCGAAATAAACCTAGTTAGATAATGCAGAGACTACAATTATATATTGAGGATAATGAAGGGAACTACCCTTTAGTTGATTTGTTTGATGATGAAATGGTTGAACTAACCTCAACCATACAAGACGTAAAGGATATAGGCAAAGTGTTTACAGACTACTCTCAGACCTTTACAGTTCCAGCATCAGACACTAACAACAAGATATTTCGTCACTATTATAATTATCATATTACTGGTAATGCTTTTGATTCAAGAAAGAGGAAACAGGCTTTACTTCATATAAACTACGCACCATTCAGGAGGGGTAAAATATACCTGAATAGTGTTAAGATGAGGGATAATAAGGCATATGCTTATGAACTAACCTTTTATGGTAACACTGTATCATTAAAGGATTTATTAGGAGATGATGAGCTGACTGATTTGCCTTACTTGAACAATTTTAATCATAAATATACAGACACAATAGTAAAAGAAGGATTTGAAGATGGGTTAGACTTTGTTGTTGGTACTGAAACAAAATCGGATGCAATTATATACCCATTAATAACCTCAAAAAAGAGATTATTCTTTAATTCTGACGATCCAGATGATATAGAATTTAATTCAACTGGAAATATATATTATAATGACAACCCACAAGACAATAGCAGAGGTCTTGAATTTACTGACTTAAAACCAGCAATAAGGGCATATAACATAATAGAAGCAATAGAGGATAAGTACAATTTATCATTCACTAAAGACTTCTTTACCTCTCCGGCTTTTGAAAATCTATATTTGTGGTTAAGTAACATAAAAGGGGAATTTAATCAGCAAGACGATTTTAAACTATTCGAGCATTACGTAAAAACTGCAGAATATCAAGACAACACGACCTACAGAGGCCCAGCAAGTTCTTGGACAAATCAAGATATTCCTGAGGTTACTTTTGAGAACAATATCGTAACAATAACTAAATCAACAGGTGCAGACGAATATAAGATAGCACTTCGGTCATTATACTCTCCCAAAACAGCTTTCGATATTGTTTTTACAGAGGTGGATGAACTTGGTAATGAAATAGGAGAATACGTTACTAAGATAGGAGAATTGCTTTCAGCTCCAGACTATGGAACTTTTGTTGGATATTACACTGCCTTTCCTTCTTCTTCCAGTGCTGGAACTAGAAGATTTAAGACAAAGGTTAGGGCTGACAATTGGTCCTCTATAAGTCCAATATTGCACGTTATAAAGGACTCAGGGGGAACTCCTGTTCTTGAAGCGTGGTCCAGCATATCTAGTGACGTTAGATTAGAGATTGACATATCCATAACAGATGATTATGTTATGCCTAAAATGAAGGTTATAGACTTTTTAACAGGGCTGTTTAAGATGTTTAATTTAACAGCATATTATATTGACGATTTAGACGATAGTGATTATAATTTAAATAATAAACCTACAATATATGTAGATACGTTGGACAATTATTATGCAGACGCTGTAAATAACAAGCTAGGGGCAACTATAGATATAACTAAATATATTGATTCAACTGAACATATGGTAAGTTCTGTTATGCCTTTTTCTGATATAGAATTTAAATATAATAGTAATGATTCTTTACTAATGAGGAATCACGAAGAACAATTTAACGAAATATTTGGAGATGCTGAATTTGACGTTAGAAATGACTTTACAGATCCAGTAACAGGAGAATACCTTATTGACAGAGGAACCAAGTACCAAATAGATGTACCTTTTACTCATATGAAATTCGAAAGGCTAATTAACTTGGCTAGACTGGATGATGCCTACGAACAAACTGACAATACTGGAATTCAGTGGGGGTATTCTGCTGGGGGAGAATTTAGTGCAGATACTGATGTAAGCCCGCCTACAGGTGATTATGACTCTTTAGATGTTAAACCATTATTGTTTTACGCAATTAGGGAGACGAATTTGCCAGTAGCTAGTGTTGCTAATGACTACGTAGATGGAAGAATTAATTGGATTTTTGGAGGGAACTCTAATGCCATTTCAAACTATTGGAGACCTTCAAACAGTAATGAATCTGGAAACTCAACAACTCCGCCTGCATACACTTTAAATTTTGATCAAGAAGTTGATGAATGGCAGAAGATAAACTATTCAACTGATGTAGCTGGAGCTGAAACAAATTCCTTGTATTATGTTTTTTACAGAAGTTATGTGAGAAGTGTATTTAACCCTGCAAAGAGAATGTTTAAATTGACAGCATACTTGCCAACAAGTATAATAATCAACTATAGATTAAATGACCAAATAAAAATACACGACAAGATGTTTAGGATTAATTCAATAACAACAAACCTAAATACTGGTAAATCAGAATTGGAATTGTTAAACATATTTACAGACGAGATAGTAGAATGATAAAAGAAGTTATAGACTTATTGCAGGCTAGTGATTTTTATGGGGTAGACCCTGTGATTGATATTGCTAAAGGCAAGTACAAAGCACCAGAGAACATAAAAGAATTTAAGGAATCCGTAAAAAGAAGAAGAAATGGCTGATAGTAAAAAGATAGTTTATGAAATAGAAATAAACAATAAAGGTGCTATAACTTTAAATAAGACTAAAGTATCTTTAAAAGAATTACAGTCTGAATTTGACAATACAACTAAAGCCATAAAGGCACAGGGTGTCGCTCTAAGCAAAACCACTAAGGATGGGTTGAATCCTATGATAGATAAGACAGGTCTGGCAGGTGCAACTGTCGTTGAACTTGGTAGAACCATCTCTGACTCTAACTATGGAATTAGAGGTATGGCAAACAACTTGTCTCAACTATCAACATTAATGATTACGTTGATAGCAACAACAGGTGGTTTTGCAAACGGAATGAAAGCCTTATGGAACACTATGAAGGGCCCCCTAGGATTGATAATAGGATTCCAAATTGTTGTTGCTCTACTTGAGAGATTTGATATGGAATCCAGAAAGAGCAAGGGTGCTGCTGAGGGACTTAGCGGTGTTTTTAAGAGTATGGGTTCTACGGTAAGTGATACAGCGGGTAATTTTGAGGTATATGTTAGGACCCTACAAGACTCTAACAAATCACAAGAGCAACACAAGATAGCGATAGAAAAACTTAACAAAGAATTTCCAGACTTTGTAAAAAACCTAAATGATGCAGGCTATAGCACTGAAGATTTAAGGAATAAAACTAACGATTTAATCACAATAACCAATCAGTATAGAGCTGCGTTATTTAGACTTGCACAGGCAAGAGCTGCACAAACTAAAATAGATGAGTTGGCAGGACAGGCTATTGACAATAGGCTCAAGGCAGAGGAGGCTGCGTTAAAACTTGGATTGACCTTAGATCAAGCTAGAGAATTGTCTGCACAAAGAGATGAAAAAAGAAGTGATAAATCTATTATTAGTGTTAGAAAAAGGACTAGAAATCTTGATGAATTTAGGACTGCTCAAATAGATGCAGCAGATAAAATCACATCTACTTTAGACAAGGAAAATATAGCGACCCAAGAACTTATCAATAAACTTATGGAGTACACCATAATAGAATTGGATAGTTCTAAAAAAAGAACTAAAGCTAGAAAAGAAGAATCAGATGAGAAAGGCAAGTATGATGCCTTAGAAATAGGTAATTTTGATAAGAAAATAAGAGCCTTAAAGGAGATGGGTCAAATTAGAGATTATTTCTTTAATAAAAACCTAGAGATGGATGTTGTTGAGAATAAGAACACAATAGAGGCTATATTACTTGAAGAACAGCAGAACCTAGCTAGACTAGATGCCTTGAAAGAGTTAGGATTAAATGAAGCTGAATTAGCTGTTGCTAAGTATGAAATAAATCTATTTTACACTAAACTTTTGGCTAAAGAGCAGGAGCAGTTAGATAGGCAAGGGTATGCTATGAGAATGGATATGTTCCAAAATTATGCAAATTCTCTTGGAAGTTTAGCTGGTTTAATGAAGGAAAATTCTGAAGCTGCAAAAACTTTAGCATTACTAGAGATTGCTGCAAATACTGCAATTGGATTTTCTAAAGGTTTAGTTTTAGCACAAGAGCAAGCCCTCTCTGCTCCTCCCGTAAGTACATTAGCCTTCCCCTTATTTATATCAGCCCAAATAGCTGCTGTATTATCCGCTGCAAATAGAGCAAAAGGAATATTAAATGGTGGAAGTGCTAGTGGGGGGATAACTACTTCTCAGCCTTCAATAACTGAAGCTCCTGATTTTAATGTAGTAGGTGCATCACCTGAATCTCAGTTGGCTCAAACAGTTGCAGGACAACAAGCAAAACCTTTGAGAGCATTTGTAGTTGGTAAAGATATCACTAACCAGCAAGAGCTTGATAGAAACGCTGTATCCAACTCTAGTTTAGGATAAATTTATAACGAATAAAAATCAAATAGTTATTTATATATGGAACGCATTATAGAACTTATTATAGACGAAGAAAACGAGTTTAGTGGAATAGAAGCTATCTCGGTTGTTGAAAATCCAGCTATAGAAGAGGATTTTATTGCCCTAAAAGAGCATAAAGAAGTCAAATTAGCTGAAGTAGACAAGGAAAAGAGAATTTTGATGGGTGCAGCCTTAATACCCAACAAAAAGATATATAGAAACAGTGGGGAAGAGGAATATTACATATTTTTCTCTGAAGATACAGTAAGAAAGGCCTCTGAACTGTTTTTAATGAAGGGTAATCAAAATAACAGCACTTTAGAGCATCAAGTAGAGCTAGAAGGTATGTCTGTAGTTGAATCTTGGATAATAGAAGATGAGACTAAGGATAAATCAAGAAAATATGACTTTAACCTACCTATTGGCACTTGGATGGTATCCGTAAAGGTCAATAATGATGATATCTGGAGTCAAGTTAAAGCAGGTGAAGTAAAAGGGTTCTCTATTGAAGGTTATTTTGCAGATAAAATGGAACGCCCTAGAGAGTCTGTAAGAGGCGATTACGATAAAGATGAACTTAGTGAGCTTAATGCTGAATTTGAGCTCTTAGAAGCTCTTGAAATGCTTTCTGAGGAGGTTGAGTTGGAATCTTATGGAGGATACCCTGAATCTGCTTCAAATAATGCCAAATTAGGTATAAAAAGGAATAAAGAACTTGGTAATAAGTGTGCTACTCAAGTTGGTAAGGTTAGAGGACAACAATTAGCCAGAAAAGAGAAGTTTACGCTACCTACTTTAAAGAGAATCTATTCTTATTTAAGTAGAGCTGGTGAATATTATGATCCTAGTAAGCCAGAGGCTTGTGGAACTATAAGTTATCTCCTTTGGGGAGGTAAAAGTATGTTGAACTGGACTGAATCTAAACTAAAAGGGATAGAAGATGGCGACAAATAAAAACACTTCTTATAGAGTACACGTTCAAGATACTACAGAAGCTGAAGTAAGTTCAGTAAATATCGAGAACGGTGCTATGATGCGAACCGATAGTGCTTTATATATGGGGCATAATGGAGAAAACGTAATTGTATATCCACAAACAGGGGGTTTAAATTTAGGTTGGGCTAGATACAACGATACTTTTTACGTGGGTTCAGATGATAATACTAAACTACTTCTTTCTGATGGTGTTGAGGTTACTTTACCTAATAACGGAGGAATTGTAACAAGAAGCCATCCAAGTTTAAACTTTTATGATGTAGCAAACCAAAAGTTTGTAGGTTTAAATGAGAATGATGTTTATGTTGTTACTGTTGTATTTAAAAAGAGTGCAGCAAACGCTAATCAAACACATTTAGACTTTAGACTTGTTGATGGAGATTATGAAAGGATAGATATGGCTTTAGGGTTTTATAAAGGAAATGATGAAACACAAAATCAACATATAATGCTCCAATACTATTTAGATGCAAATGCTTTAGAGAACGGTCTTACACCAAAAGTAACTGCTGATGGTGGTAATGCTAAAATTTGGGATATTATATTTTTTATACAACGAACACAAAACGGAACTTTATACTAATAGTCTTATAAAAAAACGCACCACATATGAAGAAAGAGAAAGCCACAGTAAGTTATTCATCCCCAAAGGGAGGAACTAGGGGATGTTTGTGTAAAGATGGAAAGAAGTACTCCAAAGACTGTTGTAATGGAACTCTGCAAGCTCAAGGAGTAGGTAGTTTGACAGGACAGGGGAACAGTTGAAAATACAACACTCTACAAGTAAATAAGTAATAATTATAAATATCAATTTTATGAAAGCAAGTGAAATCGTTTCAAAACTGAAAGATGTGCTTTTATCTTCAACAGAAGAGGTAGAAACTCAAGATACCGTACAAGAAGAAGTACAACTTGAAGAGGCTACTCCAGAAGTTCAAGAGGAAGTACAAGAAGACGTTAAACTAGAGGAGGCTCCTGAAGGGGATATCCCTGTAGAAGATGTAGTAGAAGATGCTGCTGAATTGTCTTACGCAACTAAAGAAGAACTAGCTGAGGTTAGAGCTTTAGTAGAAAAAATGATGGGTCAATTAGAGGCTAAAGAAGAAGCTAAGGTAGAAGTTCCTGAAGAACTTTCTGCTGACGAAGCTCCTGAACAACCTTTAATGCACTCTCCTGAGAATGCCTCAGAAACTGCTGCATTAAACCTATATGCACAAAACAGAACACTAACAACTTTAGATAGAGTTCTACAAAGAATTAGTAAATAATAAATAACAAAAACAAAAATTAAATTATGCCAACTTCAACTTCAATTTCAACTACTTATGCTGGAGAATTTGCTGGAAAGTACATTTCTGCTGCATTATTAGAAGGTTCTACTATCGCTAACGGTGGTATTACTGTAAAACCAAATGTAAAATTCAAAGAAGTAATCAAAACTGTATCTACTGATGATATCGTAAAAAGTGCTACTTGTGACTTTGACGGAACTTCTACTTTAACTCTTGCTGAGAGAATTATCACTCCAAAAGAGCTTCAAGTAAATTTACAATTATGTAAGAAAGACTTTCACCAAGATTGGGAAGCTATTCAAATGGGATATTCTGCATTTGACAATCTACCTTCTTCTTTTGCTGATTTCTTGATCGGACACGTTGCTGCTAAAGTAGCACAAAGAACTGAAACCTCTATCTGGGAAGGAACTGACATAGAAGGAGTAAGTGGACAGTTTGATGGATTAACTACTTTGCTTGATGCAGATGTTGCTCACACAGGTGCCTCTAAAATTACAGGTACAACTGTAGATGCTGCAAACGTAATTGCACAATTAGGAAGTATCGTTGATGCTATTCCTTCTACTATCTACGGAAGTGAAGATTTAAACCTTTATGTATCTCAAAATATCGCTAGAGCTTATGTAAGAGCTTTAGGTGGATTCGGAACTTCTGGTTTAGGAGCTGCAGGTACAAACGCTATGGGAACTCAGTGGTGGAACAACGGAAGTTTAACTTTTGACGGAGTTAAAATCTTTGTTGCAAACGGATTAGCTGATAACACTGCAATTGCTGCTGAAAAATCTAACTTATACTTTGGAACTGGTCTATTATCTGACTACAACCAAGTAAAAGTAATCGATATGGCTGACTTAGATGGATCTCAAAACGTAAGAGTTGTAATGAGATTTACTGCAGGTGTACAGTACGGAATCGTAGGAGATATCGTATCTTACGGAATCTAGTAGAAACAATTAATTAACTTAAAGGGGTGGGTAAGCCGAAAAGCCTACCTACCCTTTTTTAATACAATAATAATATGGCTTGTGATTTAACAAAAGGTAGAAAAGAACCTTGTAAAGACGTAGTTGGTGGTCTTAAAGCTGTTTACTTTGTTGACTATTCAGACTTAGGAACAGTAACTCAAACAGAAGATGAGATTACCGATATGACAGGAACTTTTTCTGCTTACAAATATGAATTAAAAGGAAATAGTAGCTTCGAGCAAGCTGTTAATTCCTCAAGAGAGAATGGAACAACATTCTTTGAGCAAACATTAAACCTTACCCTAAAGAAGTTGTCTAAGGAAGATCATAAGGAGATAAAACTCTTGGCTTACGGACATCCTCACGTTGCTGTTGAAGATTACAACGGTAATGTGTTTCTAATGGGTCTTGAAAATGGAGCTGATGTATCTGGTGGAACTATTGTCACTGGAGCTGCTATGGGAGATTTAAGTGGTTACACACTTACCCTTACTGGTATGGAAGTAAAGCCTGCTAACTTCGTATCTAGCCCAACTGCTGCTGATCCTTTCGCAGGAATGACTAGTGCAACAGCAACTATTGTAGAAGGAACAAATTCTTAATACAATTTCATTTTGATAATTAAGGGGTGGCAGAAATGCTACCCTTTTTTTGTGAACAGAAATAAGGTTATTTAGTTATAATTATATGATAAGGTTATTACCAAATACAGATCCTCAAACACTAAGCATTATCCCTAGAGAATATATAGAAGCTAGTGATTTACAGTTAGTGATTAAAGAGGATGGAACTAAAAAGAATGAGACGTTAACAGATTTGACTTCAATCATTAATGGTAACTTTTTAGATATAGAATGTACATTTAGTATTCTTACTGATGAAAGTTCTTATTCTATAGAGCTAAAGCAAGATTCAACTTTATTGTATAGAGATAAAATATATTGCACTTCACAAACTAACGACACTGTATCTCACACTTTAAACACAGGAGATTACGAGCAGTTCGATTCTGAAACAGAAGAGCAACAATATATAATTATATGAGCAGAAAAAATATAAAAAGAAATCGACCAGTTGATACTCCTAAGAAATCTTATGATTCTAGTCTTAGAGTCTTAAATTTATCAGGATATGAAGTGCCTAGCGTAACTGAAAGCAAGCGTTACGATTGGGTAGAATATGGTGACGATAATGACTACTTTGCAGAGCTTATTGAAAAGTATTTAGGTAGCCCAACAAACTCAAGATGTATTAACGGTATCGTAGATATGATTTACGGTAGAGGTTTAAACGCAACAGACTCTACAGAGAAGCCCGAGATGTTTGGAAAGATGCAAGCTATCTTAGCTCCTAAAGACGTTAGAAGAATGGTTAACGACCTAAAGATATTGGGTCAAGCTGCTATTCAGGTTGTATATAAAAAGGGTAAGAAAGAGATATCAGGATTGTATCACTTTCCTATGGAAACCCTAAGAGCTGAAAAAGCTAAGGATGGTAAGGTTCAAGGTTATTACTATCACCCAGATTGGATTAATATAAAGCCTAGTGATAAACCTAAAAGAATACCTTCTTATAGGAACGGAACTAAAGGTGAAAATATAGAAATATATTGTGTGAAGCCTTACAGAACAGGATTTTACTACTACAGCCCTGTTGATTATCAAGGATGTTTACAGTACTGTTCTTTGGAGGAAGAGGTGTCTAATTACCACTTAAATAATATTAAGAACGGTCTACAGCCTTCTTTACTATTGAACTTTAATAATGGAATTCCTACTGATGAGATTCAAGAGATTATAGAGAGAAAGATTTATGATAAATTCAGTGGTTCTTCAAACGCTGGTAGATTTATATTGGCCTTTAACGAGGATTCAGATAGTCAATCTACTGTAGAACCCATTCACTTACCTGATGCTCACGCTCAATACGAATTTTTAGCTACAGAGAGTAGAGAGAAAATTATGATAGGACACGGAGTCGTATCACCTATCCTTTTAGGTATTAAAGATAATACAGGATTTGGGAATAATGCGGAGGAACTTAGAACTGCTTCTATTCTTATGGATAATATAGTTATTAGACCATTCCAAGCGCTTTTAATAGATGCTTTTAAGGAATTACTTTCCTTTAACGGTATTATGCTTGATTTATACTTTACGACACTTCAACCGATTGAATTTACTGAACTAGACAATATCGCTACTAAGATCAAGAGAGAAGAAGAGACTGGTGAGAAGTTATCTTCTGACAAAGTTGAGCTTTCTGAGGAAGAAATATTGGATTTTGAGGTAGATGTAGAACCAATAGAAATTACAGAAGAAGAATAATATGAAGGCATTATTTATAACATTAAAAGAGCTTAAAAGAAAGTCAATATTTGATGGTAATGTTGATGCTGACAAACTTATACAGTTTGTTGAGGTAGCACAAGATACAAATATTCAACAGTATTTAGGAACTGCTCTATATAACAAGTTGCAGGCTGATATTATTGCAGGAGGTCTAAGTGGAAACTATCTCACTTTGGTTAATGACTATATTAAGCCTATGCTTATATGGTATAGTCAAGCTGCTTATATTCCTTATGCAGCATATCAGATATCAAATGGAGGTATCTATAAGCATAATTCAGAGAATGCTGTATCTGTAGATAAAGATGAAATTGTAACGCTTACAGAACACGCAACTGAAACTGCTGAGTTCTATACTCAAAGGTTTATGGATTATATGAGTTTTAATAGTAATCTATTCCCTGAATTTATAACAAACCAAGATGATGGTATGTATCCACACAGGGATATAAACTTTACTGGATGGGTTTTGTAGTAAACAGAAAGAAAAGGGTTTATAAGCCTAAAAAAGAAAACGAAATCAAATTAAACAGTTATTTAAAAAAGGTGAATAGCGAACCTATAAAGAAATAATATGGCTAATAATATAAATTGGGGTAAAGTATATTGTGAAATGGAAACCAACTCTTCTTGGGGAGTTAATGAAATTTGGAGCACAAACTACATTCCTGATTTTTCTGCACCTACTTGTTGGACACTTGTGGATGCTTTTACAGTTGATACAACAGCTTATAGAACAGATACAACATTATACACAACAGATAGAACACAAATATAAAGAAATAAAAAATGGCACAACAAGACATAACTATTGGCGCAGCGGATCAGGGGAATGGAGATACTCTGTTTGCAGCGTTTACTAAAGTACAAGCTAACTTTGACGAGCTGTATCTGGATGATGCAGGAGATGTTAATTCAGTAAATGGTCAGACAGGAGCAGTAGTTTTAGATTCAGACGATATTGCGGAAGGCTCTACTAATGAGTATTATACAGAAGCAAAAGTTTCGGCAAATACAAGCGTAGTAGCAAACACTGCAAAAGTAACAAATGCAGATCATACAGGAGAAGTAACAGGTTCTACTGGTCTGACTATCACTGATGGAGTGGTTACCAACGCTAAAATGGCTGCTAACTCAATAGACTCAGACCAATATGTAGATGGTTCTATTGATACAATCCATATAGCAGATGATCAAGTTACCTACGCTAAACTAGGAGCGGAATTTACAACTAGCGCAGCGGTAACAACTGCATTAGATTTTGGTTCAGCACAAGTATTTACAAAGACTATGACTGCGGACACTACCTTTACTTATTCAAATGTAGGTATTGGAATGGTTAAAGACTTTATATTAACAGGTGCATTTGTACCTACTTTCCCTGCAGGAACAAAAACAATAGCGGGAACGTATGATGGTTCTGTATCTAACTTAATTCAAATTATCGCAGTAGCAAGTGGAGATTACTGGATGTCAATTTCAAAAGCACAATAAAATGAAAGCAAAAGATTTCAACGGACACATTTCAACGTATAGAAGATTACCTAATGTTTGGGAAGATGAAAATGGTGTACACTTAAACTTTAGAAAAGCAGACCACAAAAAGTTTGGTTTTTATGATGTTGTTAAGCCAACTTACGATAGTATTAGTCAGAGACTAGGTGCTATTGAGTTTGATAGCGAAAACGAAGTATTTACTTATCCTGTAATAGATATTGACTTTGATGCTACTTATGAAGTACAAACGCCAATAGTAGATGAAGATGGAGAAGCTGTATTAGATAGTGATGGAGAACCAACTTACAACGTAACTACTGAAAGCACTTATAAGATTGACGAATTAAAGTCAAGTATTAAAACCCAAATTAAAACTAAAGCAGGAGAATTATTAAAACCTACAGATTGGTATGTTATAAGATTCACAGAAAGACAAGTTGCAGTACCTGATAGTATTGCAGAAGAGCGTGAAGATATAGTAACAAAAGCAGAAGGATTTGAAGCAGAAGTAGATGCACTAGAAAGCGTAGAAAGTGTTTTAAGATATTCCTTTGAGTTTTACCCACAACCAGACCCTTTAGTATAATTTAAAAGTAAGATATGTTAGGCAAAAGAATTATTAATACTGCAACAGGAGCAGCACCAAGTGCTTGTACAACAGATACAGTTCAAATATTAGGAGATACTTCTTGTATAGCATATTATAAAATGTCAGATGCTACAGACGAAACAGGTAGTTATGACGGTACACCTTCAAACGTTAATTTCAACGTAGCAGGTAAGTTTGGTAATGCAGGGGAGTTTAATGGGAGTAGTAGTTATATATCTGTGCCTAATTCAGCAGGAAATAATATGTCTACTTTTTCAGTTTCTCTTTGGTTTAAAATATCAAATGCAAGTTCTTTAGGAACTTTAATAAGTAATGGTTTAGCTGCTGATAATGGCTATTATCTTGCGGTCAACGTAGGCGGCCCAATTGTTTTTTTAACTTCTGATGGAAATAGCAATACAGCTACATCAACAAGTCCATCAACTTATGCCGATGGAAATTGGCACAATGTAGTCTTGGCTTATACAGCGGTTGGAGTAGGAACGAGTACTTATAATATTTATGTAGATGGAAATTCAACTCCTGTGATTACAGGTTCTAACGGAAAGTTTACTGGAACATCAGCTCAACCGCTTACAATCGGAAAACTTCCAGACCCATCAATTTATTATCTTAACGGCTCAATAGACCAAGTACGTATATTCAACAGAGCAATAACAGCAAACGAAGTAACAACACTTTATAACGAAGTACAGTGTATTCCTACTATTGTACCTACAGATAATTTTAATCCTGTTTTATATACAGGTAATGGTGGAACAAAAGCTGTTACAGGCGTTGGGTTTGCTCCAGATTTTACTTGGATAAAGCAAAGGAGTGGAGGTGCATCACATTCTTTACAAGATACCGTAAGGGGTGCAGGGCAAAGTAAAAATATATATTCTGACAATACAGCTTCTGAAGGGACTTACGGACAGTTTGGTTATTTATCTGCTTTTAATACAGATGGTTTTACTGTAGTAAAAGGTTCAGGAAGCCATACTAATACAAGTTCTTCAACTTACGTTTCTTGGAACTGGAAAGCAGGAGGTCCTGACGTACTAAACGAAGAAGGTACAATAGACAGTCAAGTATCTGCTAATACAGATGCAGGGTTTAGTATTGTAAGCTATGCGGGAAACAGTGCAACAAGTGCCACAATTGGACACGGATTAGATTCAGCACCAGAAATGGTAATTATAAAAGCAAGAAACAATAGTGCAGGTTGGCCCACACAACATAATGGACTATATGGTTTAAGGTTAAATGACACTGGAGCAAATAACGTTGGTAATGGTTCTTCTTTTTTTTCCAATACTCCTCCCAATAGCAGTGTTTTTACTGTTGGAGGTTCTGACGAAGTTAATGATGGATATAATTACATAGCCTACTGCTTCCATTCAGTAGATGGAATGTCTAAAATAGGTTCTTACGTTGGAAATCTATCTGCAAATGGACCAACTATTGTAACAGGGTTTAGACCTGCTTTTTTAATGATTAAGAGGAGTGATGGAACAGCAGGGAATTGGTTTATTTTTGATAATAAAAGAAGTACAAGTAATGAAAGAGATGATTTTTTGCATCCTAATTTAAGTGCAGCAGAAACTTTAAATAATGCATCTTATGCAGTAGATTTTTTATCTAATGGTTTTCAAATAAAAGGAAATGGCGACCAAATAAATGCAAACAACGGAACACACATCTTTATGGCATTTGCTGAAGAGAACATACAACCTCAACCAGTATTAGCTAATAGTTTTAATACTGTTTTGTATACAGGGAATGGTGGAACTCAATCAATAACTTCTTTGGATTTTCAACCTGATTTGGTTTGGATAAAGTCAAGAGACAATGCTAATTTTGAACACGCTATATTTGATTCTGTTAGAGGTGCAGGAACAAGCAAAGTTTTATCTTCAAATACCACAAATGCAGAAGGGTGGACTATTGCCGCTCCTATGACTTCTTTTGATTCTAATGGCTTTACTGTTGAACCTCGTTCAGATGGTAACGCAAATAATTTAGTTAATAAAAGTGGGGAGGCTTTAGTTGCTTGGTGTTGGAAAGCATCTAACGAATCTACTATAAACAATAACGGTAGTATTCCTTCTGTTGTTAGTGCAAATCCTGCTGCTGGGTTTAGTGTTGTTAGTTATACAGGAACAGGTTCAGTAGGTAGTATAGGTCACGGTTTATCTTCTGCACCCGAACTTATTATTATGAAAAATAGAGATGGAACTAATGGTTGGGTAGTTAGGTCAAGTGCTTTAGGTAATGGGTATTTGCTTTTAAATAGTTCATCTGCGTACAGTTCAACTGCTTTTTGGGGAACTCCAACTGATAGTGTTTTTAGTATTACATCAAATTCAAGTGGTACGCTTTTAAATAATAAACACATAGCCTACTGCTTCCATTCAGTAGATGGGTATCAGAAGGTGGGGAGTTATAGTGGAACAGGTTTGACAGGAAACGTCATAAATGTTGGATTTAAACCACAATTTATTTTATTAAAAAATACAAGTAGCGGAACAAATGGCGATGGATGGTTTATGTTTGATACTACAAGATCAGGTTCAGACGTTATAAACGTAAATCTACAAGCTAATACTCCTGATGCAGAATCAGGTCCATATGCTTACACAATAACTGTTTCAGATAATGGATTTGAACCAACAGGAAGTTTTGCAAACTTTACAGGAACAAATGCATCAGGAAATACATACATCTATTTAGCAATAGCATAAACAATGGAAAATTTGAAGATATACGGATTCAACGCAATAGCATTAGCATTATCAATAACAGAGATTAACCCTATTCTTCAAACAATTTCATTACTATTGGCGATAGGTTATACTATAATTTCAATATATAAAAAACTAAGATAGATGGCAAAGATTGACTTAGATGGAGACGGTAAGGCTGACGTATCAATCAGCATATCACAAATAATTACTATTGCTGTAATGTTTGCTTCTATTATAGGTTCTTATTATACGTTAAGTGCTAAGATAGATTCTAACGAAGCAGAAGTAAAGAAGTTAAAGTATAACGAAAAGGAATATACTTGGAAGGCACAAAGAGAACTAGAAAAAGAAGTTAGAGAGATAACTTTAGAAATGAGGGACTTTATGAAAGACCTTGAATACTTACAAAAGGATAAAAAGAGATAATGGATAAGATAAAAGAATACGGTACAAAAGCACTTGATTGGATTAAGAATTGGTATATCACTAATTGGAATGGTGGTATATTTGATAGAGGTAAAACTATCTTTATTAGCTTTGTTATACTTATGGTTATTTTAGCTTTAATTGGATGAACTTTAATCACTTTTCCCTATCAGAGTTTGACTGTCCTTCTTTACCTAATTCGGGCAAGAATATGGATACTAACTTTCTTTATAAACTTGAACACGCAAGGGAACTTGCAGGAATACCCTTTAAAATCACAAGTGGTTACAGAACAAAAGAATATAACGAAGACTTACTTAAAAGAGGATATAAAGCATCTAAGAACTCATCACACCTTATTGGAGTCGCAGCAGATATCGCAGTCGGTAGTGGGAACGAAAGATACATTATACTTAACGCACTTATCAGAGCAGGATTTAAACGTATTGGAGTTGCAAAAGGATTTATCCACTGCGACACAGACGATTCAAAACCAAACTCTGTTTGGACTTACTAATACAGTTGGAAGTACCTTATGTCTGAAAAAAAGAAATTTAAAGATACACAAGTAGGACAATTCCTTTTAAACAAGATACCTGATGTTGTACAAGCAGTTGCAGGAGATACTTTAGCAGGAAACGTTATACAAGCCATTATAGGGGGTTCTGGTATGTCAGAGGAGGATAAGTCTGTTGCACTAAAGAAACTTGATTTAGAGAGAGCTGAGATAGACGGAGTGACTCGTAGGTGGGTTGCTGATGCTCGTAGTGGTTCTTGGTTAGCTTCTAACGTTAGACCTTTAACACTAGCTTTTTTTTCTATTAGTTATATTATTGGTTGGTTTAATGGTTTAGAATTAACTTCTATTACAGGATTATTATCAGTTGTTATTGGAGGATATTTTGGTAGTAGAGGAGTAGAAAAAGTATTTGGTAATAAACTTCATAAGGATGGCTAAAGCTCAAATAAGCTCATATAAGACACAAAATAAAGTAAAACGTAAGGGAGTGCACTCTAAGTCTAAAACAAGCTCTCTAAAGACCTCTAAGAACTATTCTAAGGCATATAGAGGACAGGGTCGTTAAACACAGTACACTTTCTTAAACACAGTGGTTAAACAGCTTTAAAAGAAAAGAAAGAAAGCAGAACAACACTAAAGAAGAAAAAAGAAAGAAAAGAAAAAGCCCCCCTAGAAAAACAAACAATCTAAAAGTATCTGATCCAACAGGCTATCTCAACTGAAGTATTGTAATTTTTATAGTAGATTTACTGCTACTGTTTTGCAAATATATATATTTTATTTAATTTAGCAATATGGATTACAAATATTTTTCTTTTGATGAATTTGATTCCCCTGATAAAGTTGGTAGTGGCTATAAATATATGGATAGGGAATTTATAGAAATGTTAGATGAAGCTAGAGATATAGCTAAACTAGAATTTAAAATACTTAGTGGATATAGAACAAAGTATGCTAACACTAATATATGGTGTGCTTCAACTGCAAGCTCACACTTGATTGGTAGGGCTGCTCATATAAGATGTTTGAACTCTAAATTCAGATTGAGGATTGTCGAAGCTGTTTCTATGGTAGGGTTTAGGAGAATTGGAATACACAGGGATTATATTCACGTAGATAATGATGATTTAAAACCTCCATCTCTTTGGTTAATAGCGTAACCTTTTGTATATTTGCAAAGTAATCGGACATTATTTCTTTGGTAGAAAGGAGGGTGAAGTTAAGTAGCCCTCTTTTTTTTGTCTATATGTTAAAGTTTTGTTAAAATTTCTGTTGGTAACATATTTTTTGTACCTTAGCTGAAAATAACAAAGATGAAACACTTTTACGACTTATCCTCTTACTTCACTATGAGGATTACTGCATTAGAATCTAAAAATGCAGATTACAAAAAAGAGATAGACAGATTAACAACATTTCTATATGAGGTGTGTGACCCTGATTGTCCTGATGAATACAAGGGTATAGTCAGAAAAGAAATCGTCAAAGAAGATTTATTAACCGATTAATTTATTTATTATGAACATTACTGAAAAACTATTGAAGATTCAAACAGAGTTAAAAGCTCCTAAGAATCAACGAAACGCATTTGGGAAGTATAACTACCGAAGTGCAGAAGACATCCTAGAGGCGATTAAGCCTTTAGCCGCTAAGCACAAAGTGCTGTTTAAGATTACAGAAGAGGTAAAAGAGATAGCAGACAGAGCTTGTCTTATCTCAACAGCTAAAATGATTGATGCTAGTGACCCTAGCTCCTCTGTAGAGTCTAATGCAACAGCATTTATAGACTTTGGTGCTAAAGGTATGCAAGCACCTCAACAGACAGGTTCTGCATCCTCCTACGCTAAGAAGTATGCTTTAGGTAATTTATTACTTATAGACGATACTAAAGATTCTGATGCTACTAACGACCACAGTACTACAAGTGCTATTCCTTCTTTAATGAAAGGTTCAGCTAACTGGTCAAAGGTTGTTAAGTATCTACAAGAAGGTGGAGATTTAGATCCTGTTTTTAAAAAGTATAGTGTTAGTTCTACACTTAAAACTGAACTACAAAGTTTAACCAATTAATATATATATTATGATTTTTAATGCAAGTATTGACTTAACTAAAATTGAGAAGTCTAAGATTAACAAAGGCAAGTATTTAAACATTAGCGGATTCATTAATGATGAAGTTGACCAGTATGGTAATAACGTTGCCATTATTGTATCTCAATCTAAAGAAGAAAGAGAAGCAAAAACTCCTAGAGTTTATTTAGGTAACGGTAAAACAAATACTGTTAATGCACCAGCTAACGCTGCGCTAGAGACTAACACTCAAGCACCTGCTTCAGTAGGTGTGGATGATTTACCATTTTAATTATAAGGGGGGTAGCAGAAATGTTGCCCCTCTTTTATTTTCCGATTATGATAGAACGTCAAGTAAGAATATTATCCGATTATATTTCAAGACAGAATAATGCAACTTGGAGAGAGAAACAGGCTTTTAATGATTTAGTAAATCACTGTGAAATGCTTGACAGTAACTACAAGGATAAGACATTATACTTAGAGAGATTGGCTTCTTGGTATATTGACCATATTTTTGAGTTGAACCAAGACCATATTAAAGAAATTAGTTGGGAGTTCTTTAAACATATACTGCTAGATAAATTAGCTATAGTATTAAACACTCCTTCACAATATAACTATAATAGCTTAGAAAATAATATATTAGGTTTAGACATACAGAACGGTAATAAGCTAAAGCCTTATGGAAGCGTTTCAAGAGCTTCTAAGCTACTAATAAAAGATATTATAGTAAATAACACCAAAGATAAATATGAACCAATTAAAGATAGATTATGAGCAGAAGTATAAAGCAATCTTGGAAAGCAGCTACGTTGATCCTTTGGGAAATGTATCGCAGCCGCCCCTTGCCCTTTCTTATGGCAACAGTATTGGTTATAATTCTACTCCCACTGGTATTGCCAGTTATGGGAATTTTAGCTTTGTACAGGCTCCTCCGAAATCCAAAAAGACGTTCTTCCTTTCACTTATAGCAGCAAGCTATATAGGGGGAAAAACAGAAAGAACTGGTGATATGATAGGTTATAGAAAAGGTAAGAAGTTAATCCACTACGATACAGAGCAAAGCACATTCCACGCTCAAAAGGTTTTTCGTAGAGTTTATGATATCTGTGGAACTGCTGAAGACTACCACACTTACGCCTTGAGACAATATTCTGCACCTGAAAGATTAGACTTTATAGATTGGCATTTATACAATACTGACAATATTGGGTTAGTAATAATAGACGGTATTGCTGATTTGGTGTTAGACAGTAATGATTTAATACAATCAAGTAAGCTCGTTCAATATCTTATGAAGTGGACTCAAGAGTTAAACATTCATATAATAACAGCTATCCATTCCAATTGGAACTCTGAAAAGCCTACAGGACACTTAGGTTCGTTCTTGGAGAAGAAAGCTGAAACCCAAATAGCTTTAGAGTTAACAAGTGACAAGAGTGTTGCTGTAGCTAAATGTAAAAGGAGCAGGGGATATTCTTTTGATGATTTTGCTTTTCAAGTAGATCCAAAAGGATTACCTTTTATATTAGAATCAATCCCTGATCAGATAGACAAAGATAAATATATAAAGATATGATAGTTTATTTGCTATTTCTTTTGGTTTTAATAGTGATTTTGATTAAATTGTTCACTTATAAACCATCAAATAAAGAATAATTGAGGAGAAAACCTAGAAAGAAAGGACCAGTACAGTCAAGGAAGATATCTTATGATGGTATCAACTTCGCCTCTGGACTTGAAAAGTATATGTATATGGCTCTAAAGGAACATAAGATAAAAGCAAAGTATGAAGGTGAAACCTTTGTGCTGATTAATGGATTTCATTTTGAGAATGAATCTTATGAGAGACAGGCCAACGGAAAAGGAGAACTTATCAATAGAGGTTCAAAAAGAATACTACCTATTAAATACACGCCAGATTTTATTGGTGAGGATTTTATAATAGAGACTAAAGGAAGGGCTAACGAATCCTTTCCTTTAAGATGGAAGTTGTTCAAGAGATTGATTACAGAACAGTTTCCTGCTTACACCTTATACAAGCCACAAAACCAAAGAGAATGTGATAGGGTGATTGAATTAATTTTAAATAAATATGAGAACAATTAAAATGCTTTTTGTTTCACTAGGATTTTTAATGACGAGTACCTTGTGGGGCTATATAATTTTAGTAGTATTAAAAAAATTAAGATATATAATATGAATATACAATTTGAAATGATAAAAGGATTCCTTCTGGGAATTGATTATCTGGAAGATATTGAGCAAGAGGATGTTCACGGAGTGATTACTTTTGATTTGCTCCGTATAAGTTTAGGAATAGTTTTTATACACATAATGGTTAATGCTAGAGATTCTTAGTAAATATCACAGCACTTGGGTATCTATGGGATTATCTATTGGTATTCCAGATACTATCGTGGAGGACTTTGTTCACGAAACGTATCTTAGACTAAACAAGTATGTTGGTAATCCAGAGAAGATTATGTATAATGAAACAGAGGTTAATAGATTCTACGTCTATATAACCTTAAAGAACTTGTGGACTGATTACTGCAAGGAAAGGTCAAGATATCAAAGAAGGGATATCACTGACTACTACGAGTTTGAAACTCCTGATTGGGCCATTTATGAAGAGGTGGACTTTGACAAGCAAAAGGCTGAGGAATATATTATAGCTAAGATAGATACAGAGATAGAATCTTGGGAGCACTGGTACGATAAGAAGCTCTTCAGACTATATTACAATACTGATATAAGTATGAGGAAGCTGGCTAAGGAGACTAAGATATCCGTGACTTCTATATTCAATAGCTGCAAGAATTACAAAGAAATATTGAAGAGTAAATTTGGAGAGGACTTTGAGGATTACCTTAATGGAGACTTCGATAAAATATAACGATTATGAATGAAATGGATTTAGTAGACTTTATAGACTGGTACAACGTAATGCACGAGGATTTAAAGAGTAAGACTTCAGAAGAAATTACAAATATGTATTATTATTATTTAAACAATAAATTATGAGTGAAGAACAAATACCACAAAAACCAAAGGATAAAAGAACTAAGCAATACAAGGATTGGGTTGCGAAGTATGAGAGTGCCTCAGAGGGAGTTGGAGACACAGTAGCTAAGATTACAGAAGCTACAGGAATAGATAAGGTTGTCAGATTTCTAGCTGGTGAGGACTGTGGGTGTGACGAACGAAAGGATACGCTAAACCACTTATTCCCCTACAATAAACCTAATTGCTTTACTGAGTATGAATTTGATGTATTGAATGAGCTTTTCTCTGATGAGTTTTGGAGAGACAGAGCAAAACTTAGTGGCGAAAAGATTAAAGGACTTTATGAAATATACAATAGAGTTATGAATACTACTGATCTTCCTAGTGGATGTGGTAGCTGTGTTTTAACTAGACTGAATAAGTTAGAGCGTTTATATAAAGAGTATTTATAATGGAGATGTGGAATGAACAGAGATTGTTCGATTATCTCGTAGGGTGTTGTTATAGTGATTTAGTCAAGGCTAAGAAACAAATGAGTAGATGGGATTGCTATAGCCCTCAAACATTCCACAGAATAGAATTGAAGTGCAGAAGTAAGCACTATGATGGTTTATTGATAGAGAAGAAAAAGTTTGATGCACTGATAGAAAAGTGCCACGACAACTTAGACATTCCTATTTATATTAACTCAACCCCTAATGGGGTTTTTAGGTTTAATCTATATAATGTAGCCCCTAATTGGAGAGTTGATCACTTTAGAAAAACAACCCAGTTTGCTAATAACAACAGGATACCTAAAGAGGTGGCTTATTTAGACGTAAAAGATGCAGAGATATTATGAGTGATTCAATAAAGAAATACGAAGAGATGATGGAGGATGGGCAGTGGTCTACAGATAGTACAGGCTACTCCTACAATAACTTACCCAAAGACCCAATAGTATTGAGTGTTCTGGATAAGTATAAGGCACGTTCTAGGGATGGTATTATAAAGTATGGTACAACCCTTCACGATAGTCCTGATGGCTTCTACGCTTTCCTTACTCACTTACAGGAGGAGCTTATGGATGCTACTTTATATATAGAGAAACTAAAACAACAAAAGTAATGCAGATAGAGGAGAGAATTAGAAAGATACAGGGATATAAGACTTGGTCCATTAAGAGAAAGGTTGATGAACTGTTAGAGATTGATGCTCACAATTATACCAATCTAGGTATTGATTCTTCTAAGGCTGATAAGAAAGCTGTAAAGGATATAAGTAGAAAGATTTATAAGGCTATATCAGTCATTAGTCCTATGGATGGATATATACTAGAAGCTCATATGAATGAGAAAGATTTAACTAAAGCAATACAACAATAGATGTTGATTCATATAGTAGATACTATTGGTATAATAGCAGGAGTGGTCCTGTGGTTTTTTGTAATTAAATATTTTATAGACGGAAAGATATGAAAGAGTCAGTTTTAATAAAAATGCAGTACGACCTTAAACTTGTGCAACAGGCATTAGTAGTGGCCTTAACTAGGCTAGATAGATTAGAGGAAAAAAAAGTGGAAGAAAAGTAGTGGTTGTTTAAAAAATGTTTATATTAGCAGTATGAAAACAATTAAACTACTAGACAATAAGGATTGGGATGTATCTGAAATCCTAGACAAGATGGAGGATGATTCATTTTATTATGGATATTTGGGTAAGTATGCCCTATCTTCTTCATCTTCTAAAGATCTTTATAAGTCCCCTAAGAGTTACTTTAATAAGACTCAACAAGTTAATGGTGATATACCTGCTCTAAGAGAGGGAAGGTTAATTCACACTGTAGTACTTGAAGAGGAAAAGATTAATGACAAGTATGACTTTGTTAATATAGGTGGAAGAAACACTAAGACCTTCAAAGATGCTAAGGAAGAGGCTACCAGTAAAGGCAAAGAGATTATGTTAGTTAGTGAGCTTAATAAGGCTAACGAGCTTTGTAACTCTATTAGATTCAACAGGGATGCTAATGAACTATTCACTGGTGGAGCTTCTGAAGTTCCTGCTATTGGTAATTTATTTGGTGTACCTTTTAGAGGTAAGGCTGACTATTTAAAAGATGGCCACTTAATAGACTTGAAGACTACAGCTAAGTTAGATGGATGGGAGAGAGCGGCTAAGTATAGTTGGCACTACGATATGCAGGGCTGGATTTACTGTGAACTCTTTGGAGTTGAGAGGTTTACTTATGTAGTGATAGAGAAAGGCTCTGGTGATATAGGGATATTTGAACTCACTAAGAACACAAAAGAAATAGGTGGTGATAAGGTTAAGCAAGCTGTAAACACTTACAAGGAATATTTTATAGAAAAAAGAAGCAAGGTTAATGACTTTACAATCAGAGGATTCCTTTAGTTTATTTGAGGAAGAGAAGATGCTATATTACTACCTATCCTTAATTGACTTACTTCACGGAGTAAGTATAAAACAACTAGAAGAGGATATCTATATCTACGAGCAGATAGAGTCTTATGAGGCTTGTGCAGGGATTAAGGAAGCGGTTGAAGTAGCTAGATATAAAACGTATCAAGATATAAAATTGATAGCGTTAGAAGTGCAAGAAAAGTACCAATTTGAAATAGATTAAATAACAATTAAAAACGATTAGAATGATTACAGATTTATTAAAAAATGTAGTAGAAGAATACTACGAATTAGATTTAACTTTAAACACTAGACAAAGAACTCACGTTGAAGCTAGGGCTATCTACTTTAGACTGCTAAGGGACAATACTAAAATGAGTCTTGAAGCTATAGGTAAGACTGTTAATAGGGATCACGCTAGTGTCCTGTATGCTAACAGAAAGTTAAAAGATTGGATTCAATATGATTCAAAGATTAAAAAGGAGTACGAGATTATTAGAAACAAATTTGAACACGCTTTGTCATTATCTGATACAAGTATTGAAGAAGAATATTCAACAACAGAAGGGTTTTATGAAGCAAAGTATAAGGAGTTGGAAGGAAAAATAATGGAAGCCCTTGCTAAAGCTGAAGGTAAGGAGTTTGAAGATATCAATTCAGTACAAGCCTTTGAAGCACTAGACAACTTGTTTACGAAGTACAACTTCTTAAAGGCAAGTTTTTATAGAACTCACCCTAAGAGAGCTTTGGCTCGTAAATTTGATTTAGTGTAGTTATGGCTAAGAAGGTTGCAGTAGACTATTCAGTTATAAATCAAGAGGCAGCTAAGTGGTGTATGGATAGAGGCTATAAGATATATCCCACACCAGTTGAGTTTAAGAATTTAAATGAAAGAACTAAAAAGGGGATTAAGTTTAAATTGGTTGTAGAGTTTGGTGGTGCTAAGAAAGTTGGCACTAAACTTTATACTGATGTTGAATGGTCTAATGCAATCTGGTCAGTATATAGTTACCTATATAACAAACACGGAAGGAATGGGTAGAAAGCCAAAAGAAAGGAAGTTCGTTAAAGCTACAGATGGTAGACGTAATAACGGTAGGAAGAAAGGTGACAAGGTAAACAAACCTGTTATGGCCACTCCTAGTGCTATTAATGAGGCTAAGAAGAATAGAGTAGGGATATATGCCCTGAACGCTATGCAGAAAGTATTTGGATCTGAGGAAGAGGCTTGGGCCTCACTAGCAGAACAAGCTAAGGATTCCTTCCCTCATATGAAGCTACTGTTTGAATACAAATACGGTAAGCCTGATGATGCTAGGATAGGTGGAGAGAAGCCTAAGGTAAATATAAATATAAAGAACCTGTTTGCAGGTAGTCAAGAAGATAACAAAGATATAATAGACATTACAGATGAATAATGAATTGCCAAACGACTGGTGGAATTACGGTATTAATCCAATACTAGGTTATAGATATAACCCAGAGGGAAAGCGTTTTCACCTCAAAACAAAAAACCTAAATAATGAAAACCCCAAAACTAAACCCAAAATACCAATCCCTAGGGAATGATAGTAGATACTTTGTAATTACAGGTGGTAGGGGTAGCGGTAAATCTTTTAGCGTTACCTCTTTTCTTGCGTTACTTACTTTAGAGAAAGGTCATAAGATATTGTTTACTCGATATACTATGACCTCTACAGCCAATTCAATTATCCCTGAATTTATAGAGAAGATTGAACTGTATGGTATTGGTGAGCATTTTAGGATAACTAAAGATGAGATTATGAATATCTCCACAGGAAGCTCTATAATGTTTAGGGGTATCAAAACCTCAGCAGGTAACCAAACAGCCTCTCTGAAGTCCTTACAAGGCGTCACAACGTTTGTATTGGATGAGGCAGAGGAGCTTATTAATGAAGACGACTTTGATAAGATTGACCAGTCTGTACGTTCTAAATCTAAACAGAATAGAGTTATCTTAATCCTTAACCCTACTACTAAGGAACACTGGATATATCAAAGATTCTTTGCGGCTAAGGCAGTGAAGAGTGGATGGAATGGTTGGAAGGATAATATTACCTATATACACACTACCTTTAAGGATAACCTAGATCACTTGTCAGAATCTTTCTTATTCCAAATAGAAGAGATTCGTAGACGTAGGCCAGACAAATACAATCACCAGATATTAGGAGGTTGGTTAGATAAAGCTGAAGGTGTAGTATTTACAAGATGGGATGTTGGGCCTTTTAATGAGTACTTACCTTTTATATATGGTCAGGATTTCGGGTTTTCTGTGGATCCTACTGTATTACTCAAAATGTCTATAGATAAGGATAGGAAGAAGATATATGTCAAAACTCAATATTGTAAGGTAGGTTTGTCTACAAAAGAGATAGGTGAGCTAAATAGGAGATATGCTGGGGAAGAGCTTATTATCTGTGATAGTGCAGAACCTAGACTTATTCAGGAGCTGAAGATATATTGTAACATTAAACCTACACTAAAGAAGCAAGGTAGTATCCTAACCGGTATAGCCTTGATACAAGATTATGATTTAGTGATTGACCCTGAATCTACAGAGTTAATTAAGGAACTTAACAATTACGTTTGGCACAGTAGGAATGAAAGACCTATTGATAAATGGAATCACCACTTAGATAGTTTGAGGTATGGTGTTCAATATTTTTTAGCAAATATAAATAAAGGAAGTTACGTTATTCGATAACTCTTAAACGCAGTGGGTTATTATTTTACAAATAATCTTCTTAAACGCAGTACCCTCTTGAACTCAGTACCCTCTTGAACGCAGTAGGTTCTTAAACGCAGTAGGTATTTTCCAGTTTGCTTTTGTTTTGCAAGTAACCACTCTAAGCCCTCTAAATTTCTTTTATGTAGGGAACTACCTGAAAAGGTATAAAGTCTCTTAAAACGTCTTAAAATAGCTTTCACGTTGTTTTTATTAGTAATACAAAAAAAGCTATAATTGATAGGTTAAAAAAGTTTCATTTCCCTTGCATATTAAAAGATAATATTGTACGCGCGTACCTTAATTATATCTTTACTATTAAAAATAAATTGTTTATTATTTGTTAATTATTAAATTATTTGTATATTTGAATAAGTTTAACCAATAAAACAAAACAAAATGAAACTATTAAAACTACTAAATCAATTTACTTTATTATTCACACTTTTATTTTTAGCCTATATTATTGGGCAAATTATAAGAGCTATTATTTAACCAATTAAAAACCAAAGAAATGAACAAAGAACAATTATTCAAAGAAATAACCAGCGGTAAAATATTTACTGCCGAGTTTATCAAGAAAGATAATTCAAGGAGAATTATTAATTGCCGTACTAATGTAAAAAAGTTCACTAACGGCAAAGGGTTAAATTTTGATCCTATTGCTAGAAATTTATTACCTGTATA
>Ga0208303_1000107_pt1 | contig 34030 bp, 37 predicted proteins | sample CB_VirMetaG_2_FD_184537 | JGI IMG/M metagenome (GOLD analysis project Ga0208303, IMG submission 184537) | Freshwater to marine saline gradient viral communities from Chesapeake Bay - CB_1504_2 Viral MetaG (SPAdes) (version 4) | ecosystem: Environmental > Aquatic > Marine > Coastal | place: USA... | reverse complement strand
TAACATTTTTCTAAATTTAGTTGAAGGTGCTTTATAGTCAGGTGTCATGTTTTCAAAATATAAAACATGATTATAAAAACCACCACCATTATTTCTAATAATATTATTTTTAGAATATTTACCTAATATTATTTGAATAGCTTGGATTTGATCTTCAGCATTTACTCTGATGGATTTTTCGTCTAATTCAGCATTAAGTTTATCTGTGTATCCTTTAAAATGTTTATCAAAATGCTCTTCCATAGTTTCCTTATCTATGTAAGGTTGAAGAGAAGTATATGAATAATTTAATTTTGGTACTTTAAATTTTATATCTTGTTTTTGTTCATTTAATTTTTGTTTTTTTAAACGTTCTGTTTTTTCTTTAGATGTTTCTTTTCTTTGTTCAGCATAATCTAAAGCGGTTTTTAAACGTCTTTTAACATCAGAATCTTTTGCTCTTTCATAAGCTGCTCTAACACGTTGATGAATTAAATTAATAATTTGTGATTGACGAGCGTGGGATTTTGATTTAAATGATGTTTTAGATAATGTATCTTTTATATCTTGAGCAGTTTTAAATTTTATACTTACTGTATCTGTTGGGTCTTCATCTGTGTATAAACGACGGCCAGAACCTTTAGGTTTTTTACCTGTACCTACTTTAGGATCATTTTCTGATAGGATTTTATTTAATATTGAGGATAGTTTTATCATATTATTTTGTAGCAGCTTCTTTGTCAAATTTACCTTCAGTTGCTTTTTTGTAATAAGGAGCTTTAACTTTAAAATGATGCCAAGTCAAAAGTGCTAAACCACCTTTTTTTTCAGCATTTGAAGCTATTTTAGCAGCACCTTCACCACGTTTTTTAGCAAATTCTTCAAATTGGTTTTTTGCTTCTTTTAGTATGTCAGTTAATTTTATCATTTATATTTTATTAAACATTTGTTGTAATTTAGCAGGTGCTATTTTTGCATCTCTAGATTCTTGATCTACATTTATAAGTACGGTTTTATTTGGATCTATATTTTTTGCTTTAATATAATAATTACCATCTCCTGTGATACCTAGTTCTTTAATAAAATCATCAATATACTTTTGATCAGTTGTATGTTTAGATAATAATTCTTCCAATCCGCTTTTTGTTAAAATAGTATTTGGATCTCCAATATTTTCAGAAGGTTTAGAAGTAGTAGCTTCATATTTTTCAAGATATTGATCTAAAACCATATCAACATCTCTTGCATCTTCTTTTGGTCTTCCTGATATGTTTGAAAGTAAAATTGGAATAGGGGCATGTAAAAGTACATGTTTTACATTAGGAACATATTTTAATATACCGTCATCTATATCATCAAAAATAACTTTTTTCCACCCACCATATTTATATTCTTGGGCCATATACCAATTTCTAGAATCAACACCAGGTATTAAATCTTTATTATGTGGGTGTAAACGAAATCCTACAGTAGTATCGCCTCTATCTTCTCCAAAGCCCCCTTTTCTTTTTTGAGCCATTAGTTTATGAAACTCTTCACCTGCTTTAGGGTTAGGACCATCCCCAGCATGATCATATTTAATTCTGTTTTCTTTACCTTGTTCATCATTCCTACCGAACATATCACTATCTATTTGAACCCATTGATTTGGGTTAGTGGCTTTGTAAAAAGGAACAGCCTTTAATATTTGAGCAGCCATTGACTTACCTGCAGATGAGGTTCCATCAATTAGTATAGCAGTTTTATTTTCTGTTATTTCTTTTAGTATATCTATTAATTTTATCATATTATTTTGTTTTTCCCCATTTTTTACCTTTACCTTTATCTTTACATTTTGCTGCTGTAGGACGACATGAAGGATATTTTGAACGTTTTTCGCCTTTTTTTCTACCACAAGATTTATATCCGGTTATTTTACCATCTTTTCTAATTGGTGAGTTACAATCTACCCACCCACCTTCTTTACCTGGTGTTCCTGAGCGTTTGAACCATTTGTAGAGGGATTCATCTTCTTGTATATTATTTATTTTTACGGGGGTTGGAATATTACTATCTTTATATTTATTAAACATAAAGTTCACCATCTGAGAATCAGTAGTTGATGTTCCTTGTTCTAATTTAGGAGTAATCACTATAGCAGGTATCATATGATTATTCAACCTAAAAGCATATACTCTATGTATTCCATCTATTGCTTCATATGAATTAGGTCCTGTTTTAAGAGCTAAAATTGGTGGAAATTTCGAAGGATCAATTTTTGAATATTTTATTGATTTTGAATTTTGAGGATCATCTGATAGGTAATTCCATTCAGATGGTTGAATTTGGTTAGGGTTAAGTAGTGTTATGTAGGATTCTTTTTTCCAATCAATATTACTGTCTTCTAAATAACTGTCTAAATCTTGAGAATATTCATCATCAGGGTCATTATAAGGTTCTATAGTAGTTAAATTAGATAATATATCTTCTTTTAAGTCTTTCCAAATATCTCCTTTACGACATCTAACTACAGCTCCTGATTTATAAGCAGATGGTTTATCAAATTTGCGATCAGCAATGCGTAGGCATCTGTCACGTTTTGCTTTTTCCTCTTGTAGGATCTCTTGAATTATTTTTTGTATTCTATTCATTACCAAAATCCACTAAACGAGCTTTTTAAACCTAATAATTTAGCATAACGTGGTAATCTACAACTCCAATATGATGCTTTTGTTTTATCAGTTTTTTCAGAACATCTATGACGTTTTGCAAATGCTTGTCTTGCTTTTGGATTGTTTATTTTTGCTTTTAAACCACCACTTCCAAAGCGTACTGTTTTAATTTTTTTAGTTTTAGGATCCCTAACATATACTACATATGCTTTGCCTCCTGAAGAAGATCGTTTTGGTTTTCCAAGTGGGGGGTTTTTCTTTTTTGATTTAGATACTTCACCTAAATATGTTGATTGAGTTCCACCTTGGGGTTTAATAGTATCTTCAGCACTTTTATATAGTTGATCAATAGTATTAAAAACTCTACCCCCTAATTCAAAAACTTTACCTGTTTCAGCATCAATAAGTTCATACTTAGCTCTATCAGGCATTACTTTAACTAACTTAAAAATTACATCTCTATATCTTGAAGAAACCTCTTGAGGCCATTCAACATCTTCCACAGGCATATCTAAAGGCATTTTAACACCTTCATATAAACCATAATTACCTAAATCAGTTTCCTCTAAAATTTCTTTATCATCATCGTTTACATGAATAATTTCACGTAAATATAATGAACGAGCTTCTGCCCATAAATTAAGAAATGATTCCGAGCCATATCGGAACGTGTTTTCGGTAAGTGGGAGTTGTTTATCAACATGATATCGCAGATTCTCCGATAATATATCTTTTTTAACTAAACTTTCATTTAGTACTACACCAGGATTACCTACATTATCACAGCTATGACAACCACAGTTACAATCTTTTTTTGTGGGGGGAGTAGATAATACCTCTTTTATTAAGTTTTTTAAACGTTCCATGTTATGATATTTTTATAAATACTGAGCTAAATTTAGTAACTGAGGAAGCATATCTAATTATATCGGATATTATTTCATTTTGGGTGGGTGGGGGTTCATTCTCTATTATATTTGCTACTAATGTAGATAAGTATTTTGAAACTAACCAGTTAAGATCTTTCTCCTCAATTAAAACTTCCATTTCCCCTTGGGTTGTAGGTTTAACAATTTGAGAGTAGTTTTGTGTAAATTCTTCTATAAACTTAGGATCTTTAGATTTTATTTTATCTTGTACTTCTTTAGCAGAAGGGAGGAGTGGAACATTATTAAGTTTAAATATGTCATTTATAGCCCCATGTCCTATTTTACCATGAGATGCAGTTTTTCCTGCTATTTCCCCAGCAAAGTTTGTAGCAAAATTAAATGTTCTGAATGTTATTTTCCCATCATCATAAACTATAACTGTATTGTTATTTGTTTCACGTGAATCAGATCCTTCATACTTATACCCTTTAGCATCCTGTTCATCTATATTATAAACACTTATATTTGCTGATTTGGATGTTTTTTTTAAAGATACTCCTAATAACTTATTATCAGCATATAAATTAGCTAATGTGGAATTTAATTCCCCAATTTCTGTAGGGAAAGACATATTCAGTATGGATTTATCTACCATCCAAATATCAGCGGGATTCCATTTATCGGATTGAAATGATAGATTTTGAGTTTTTTTAGCTTCTTTAAAGGCATCATATATTCCTTTTACAAAATCAGATCCTCTATGTTGTTGAAAATTAGGATTTTTATAATTTGAATATAAAATATTAGCCGAAGCTATAAAAGTATCTAACCAAGAAGTTTGGGAAAGGATGAATTCTTTACAATCCTCTAATGTTGAAGATATATCACATAATTGATAAGCTGTTTCTATATTTTCTGGGGTTATATCTTCTGGTGAGATTTCACCTTTAATAATTTCATAAGTAATTGCATTGACTATACTTTGAGAAGATTCTTGGATGTCTGTATTTTTACTTCCTCCCCCCATTCCAGATCCACTTCCAAACTCTTTGGTTTTCTCAAAATTACTTAGAGAGTATGAATTTCCATCTTTGTCAAATAATACTTTCTTCCCCCCAGCGAATATAGAATAATCTTGATTTTGAAGGGATTCAATAGCTTCTTTAGATTTTTCGGGGTCTAAAATAATAGACTCACCAGTAGTTAACTCAAATTCTTCCCCACTTTTTAATTTTTCTAAAAATCGTTGTCCTCTATCCTCATATTTCCCTGATAGTTCATGTCTTGATGGGAAAGGTTTTTGTAGGTTTGCTGTTGATAGTTTCACTTCGTTTATTCCTATTTTAACTAATTCATTTTCTAACATTAAAACATCCTTAGGATCTTTCATATCAGGATATCCTTTAGGGAATTTATATGCTATACTATGTAAAAACTTTGTTATAGAATCCATTTATTTTATTTTATTTGCTTAGCTAAGCTTGCAAATTTATTGAGTTTAGATATGTCAGTATTTTTTAATAAAGCAATGAAGGTGTCTGCTAGTTCCTTATTTTGTATTGGGGTAAGTTTTTCATCTCCAGTTTTTATTTTTGCTAAAGCTTGTTGTATTGCTGGGAGGTTATCATCATTTCCTAAATCTTTAATTAGTTGGATTAATGATGCAGGAATAGTAACTTTAGTAGGAGTATCTTCTTCTTCTTTTAAAATATTAAAAATTTCTTTTTTAATGATTTCTTTTAGTACTGATTTTTTCATTTTGGTTTTGTTTTCTTTAATTAATTTAGTAGCAAAACTATTACTACTTTTTAATGCTTCTTTAAATGCTTTTAATAAAGGTTCTAAAAGTTTAAATATTATAACTCCTCCTCCTACTATAGGACCTATAAATCCTATGTAAGATTTCCAATCTATAAGTTTTGATGTAATAGTTTGTATAAAATCTGTTCCTAATGTTTTAGTTATCCACGATTGAATACCATCTATAGGAAGTTTATTAGCAGCATATAAAGCAATTCCTCCTATAGCTATTAAAGCAAATAATTTTTTCCACCCATCTAAACTAGTTATTTTTTTAAAAAATCCTTCTATTTTTTTAACTATAGAATCTAATTTTGTTTTTTTAAGTATCTCGTATAATTTTTGAAGTTGTTTTTTTACTAAACGTTCTAAAGGAGGAAGAAAGTCATTTAATAACTCTTTACTAGATAAAATTTGAGAAAATACAACTGCAGCATCTTTCCAATCTTTAACAGTATCAATAGCTTTACCTAATTTATCTTTAGCAAAGTCTTTAACTGTAGACAAAAATGATTCAAATAGTATTTGTTCTGAGATAATATTTTTGAGGTATTCATCTCTATGTGAGGATAAAATTGTTTCCATTATACTTCTATTGTTACATCTTTAGTGTCATCTGCAGTTACATCAACCTCTTCTCCACCTGATGTTTCATCTCCTCCCATTTCTGCTCCACCCAATTCTTCTCCACCTTCTTCCTCTTTTTTACCATATCTTAAAATACGCGCAATAGCTTCAGCAGCACGTTCTTCTTCAGGTAGGTTTAAGAGATAATATTTTTTTCCTTCAATTTGGGCAATCCAACTTCTTTTACCATATGTTAAGAAAAAGCTTTGTCCATTTTTTAAGTTGATGCGAAATGTAGTAGGACGTGGAGAAACCCAATCAATTGAGGAAAGAAAGTTATCAAATTCAGTTGTTAAAAGATCAACTAGTATTTTTTTAAGTTCTGGAAATTTAGTTAACTCATCATATTCAACAGCTGTTTCCTCTGCTTTTTTTGATGATTTATATATTTGAGGAACAAGTTGTTTTATTTTTAATATGAGTTCTTCTCTAGTCATTATTTTTTAATTTTTAGAATCCCATTCTTTTTCAAAATCCTTTCTAGCAACTTTAATGGTTTTTGAAGTAACATAGTTATCTTTTTGAAATTTCTTCCATGCTTCTTCTTTAGATATTTTTTCCTTTACTGCTTCATCAATTACTTCTTCTCTAGTTGAAGTGTTTACCATAGTATCAATTTCAGGTTCTTTAAGTTCAAAATCAAGATAATGTTTAGCACTAGATATCATTTCTTTAGCTTTGATGATTTTAGATTGCCACCAATGTGGGAAATCAACTTCACCATCCATTTTATCAAATTGATCTACCATTTTATAAAGTTCTATAGCATATTTTCCAATACGATATAGATCTGCTTTTAGCATGTGTGGTTCATCATCTTGATGACCTAGGTCTAGGTCTTCTTTTAAGTTAGGATTTGTAAAATAAGATGCAATTTTTTGTTTTAATGTTTGTATTATTTCATCTTCAGATTTACCCATTTTTAACATATCAGAAATCAAATCTCCTAAAATATCATCTTTACTTTCATTTAAATTATAAGAACCAGCATTATCAAGGTATCCTTGAAAGAATCCTTTTCTATATGCTTTATGATCTGGTTTATTTTTAAATCTACTTTTAATTTTTTCAAAGGCAGCTTCACCAGCTTCGTATCCCATTTCTTCAATATCAGCTAAACCAATATTTTCTTCATTTAAAGTTTTAGTAAATTCTTTAGCTTCATCTTCGGATTGAAATACTTTTTCTTTTATACCATCCATGGTTCTATAAGTAACAATCCAAAAACGACCTTCTGGTTCAATAGACCATTCTTCTCCAGAATATAAATTAGCTTCGTCTAATTTACCTTGTTTTTTTAATATAGCATTTTGTAAGCCATCAGGTAAATTTTTACGTTTGTCATCAAATTTATCGTCATGTTTTGGAGTAAATGATGATTTTTTAGGATTCATTAAAGCATCCTTAATCATTTCTTTAAGCATACTTATTTTATTTTCATTCATAGTTTCTTTTGTTTTTTCCATTTCTTCTTTGGCTTTTTTAACCGCAGTTTTATACATTACAAAATTAGCTTGTTCTAAACCATATTTATCTACCCATGTCTGTTTATCCTTAATAAAAGCAGCCATATACTCTTTTATTTTAGCCTGTTCTTCAGTGGAGATAGTGTTAGGTAAACTTTCATTTAATTCAGATGTATATAAAGCTTGAATATATTTTTTTGCTTTAGCTACAGTATCTGAACATCCTACTTTTTTATTTGTAGATTTTTTATATACACACTTACCTTTTCTTTCGTAGGGCATTTTATTCTCCTGAGATATATTGGCGGGTAAGGAAGGTTACAGTGTTACCAATTTGCTTGATAAGTTTTTCGTCTCCTGCAGATTTAGCCATACCTAGGGCTTTCATTAGATGGTTTAGGATTTCTCCTTCATCACCTTCCATTTCAGGAACATTCATTTCGTCTCCTTCTTCATCAGTAGTTTCTTCATCAGTAACATCTACATCTACATCTACTTCTTCTTCTTCTTCTGCATCTACTTCTTCTTCTTCTTCTGCATCTACTTCTTCTTCTGCAGGTTCATCTTCTTCATCTTTTTTAGCTTCTGTCATAGGATAATTGCCTTCTAATTCAGCAATTACCATTTCACGGATTTTTTCACGAAGAGCAGACTTAATATCTTCAGCATCTTCACCAGCATCCTTAGCTAATTTAGAGATTTGATCTAAATCATCTCTTACAGCATCTACTTCTCTACCTGCTTTTTCTCTTTCAGAATCAGACATTTCTTCCTTTAAATAAGGATTAGATTTTTCAATGGTTTTATTCTCGGTTAAGAATTTTTTCAAGTCAAAATTATCTTTCATTATAATGTTTTGTTATAAATATTATTTTTTTAGTTCCTCTAGATATTTTATTACATCCTCTAAAGATTCTTCAGCTCTTTGTTTATTTACACCACCTACCCATTTTTCTACTTCGCCTGCTTCAGTTACATACCCTTGAGTACTTTCGTTAAGTTTAGAATTGTAGAAGTTTTTATATTCTTCTATTAAAAGGTCAATTTCTTTATTGTAGGTATCTTTAAGATAATCTTCCCATTTACCTTCTAGTTTAAGTTTAGTTTCAAATTCGGCTCTACAATTAACACATTCACCATAAGATTTATAATAGTGAGGGTCTAATTGTTTATCCATAATTCCCTTACATTTAGGACAAAATAGAGGAATTGTGGTTTTTTTAAATTTATCTAATTTAGTAATGTTTTCTTTAATACCATCTTTAATAGTCCAAGTTCTCCCTCCTTCTTCCCAAATATCACCTTCTTCATGAGAGTCAATAGTAGATTTTAATTTACCAACTCCACTAACAGTTCTATCTCCGGATTTACCTTTTACAAGATTTCTAATACGTTGGATATCTCGTTCACCGAATTGTTTTTTTAATATACTCATAAACTTAATTTGTCTAATTCTTTATTAACTTGTTCTGCAGATTTATATAATATTCCAATCCCACCAGCATCTCTCCATTGTTTAATATTAGATTCTCTATCATCAATTAAAATGTGATTAGGTGCAGCATAATTTTTCTTTAAATGTGATCTAGATAAAATTAATTTTGTATTAGGGGTTTTATCTCGTCTCCATAAATGTTTACCTATTTTAGATACTTCACTACGTGAAGGTGAGGATAATAAAACATGATCAAATTGAGATGTTCTATTATAAAGTGCTTCACCCCCAGGCATCCATTTCATACCACGCCAAAATCCTACTCCAGCATTATCAATCTCATCCCAAAATTCCTCTATGGTGTGGGTTGCTTCATAATCTTTCGGGTATTGACCTGTTAATTCTTTAAACTGTTCGTCAAAATCAACAAGTACACCATCCATATCTAAAAATATTTTATAATCCATAACCTTTTCTTCATTTTCGAATATAGGTAAAGATAATGCTTTTCTTCGTCTTCTCCAAAGATCTAATATTTCTTCTTTCTCTTTTGAGGTTATGTTTTGGGCATTTAGGTATGTGTCAATTACGTCTTTAAAAGGGCGTCTTTCTTTTTTAGCTCTAAAATACATTCCTTGTAGGTTAGCATCTACTTCTTTTTCTAGTTTAAAATATTCTGCTCTAGATAGTAATTTAGAATCTATCATTTGTCTTAAGAACTCATCATTTTCCATATATTTACCAGGTTTTTGGAGAAAACCTTCACCATGGGTTAAATGTTCAATTTCATGACGGACAACATCTTTTAAGTTAAATGATATTTCTTCCCAAAATTTAGGTAGAAAACTAGGATTAATTTTAAAATTAATTACTATAAAATCATTTTCACTATCTGCTCCCCCATCAATGTTTAATTTTTTTAATCCTGGGATTAATGTTAAAGTTGCTTCAACATCTATATCTTCATCTTCATGTTCATAACTGTTATTAAAAGTAATAACACCTTTATTAAGATTATTTTTCCAATATCTAAATATATCTCCTGAAATTTTGTTAGTAATTGTATCATATCTACCTTCTTTTAAAGGCTCATATGCAGAGCCATAAGGTGATGATTTACCTTTATGTTTAGATTGTGATTTAGGATCTATATTTTCATAAGTAAATTCTTCTTCTAGGCTGTGAGCTAATTCACGAGCATAAGCATTTAATCCAAATGGATCTTTTACTTTATTGTTTGGATTATTTGATTTTTTATAATCATCCATATTCTTTTTAGCGATTTTTTCACCATCTTCATTTAAACTATCAGTCCAATTTCTAAATGTCATTGTACCTTTTAGGTTAGCTTCTTGTTCGAGCTTATCAATATTATCATCCTCCATTGTATTTGTAGTTGAAACATCACCTAATCTATCTTCTAGATTTTGAATATGGTGAATCATTTCATGTGAAAATGAACGTACTATATCCTTTGGATGTCTACCTTCAGTATATAATATTATAGTTTGTGTTTCAGGATTATAATATGCAGTTTTACCAAGAAATTCACGTGCATTTTCATTATCCCCGTTTATAAATTTAACTTTAGGTAAAGGTTGAATATTCATACCTTTAGCTAACATATGTTTAGTTAATTCTAATATTTTTTCCTTAATGTTTATATCTTTAGAATATGAAGCATTTTCATTTAAAGATTGAGATAAATTTATTCCAGATAAGGTTTCTATGATTTGATGATCTAGAAGTTGGTTTTTAAATTTAGAAGGTAATGTTGTAAATTTTCCTTTAGTTAATTTATTAGTTAACCAACCTAATAATACATTACCTGAGGCTCCTAATATAGGGAATGTTATTGCTACTCCACTAGTTTTAAGAATGTCTGTAAAGTTTTGTTTGAGTTTTTCTTTTTCTTCAGGGGTAAGATCTTCTTTTCTAAGGTATTTTATGACTAGGGACCCAAATCCTTTAAAATCACCTTTTTGATCTTTAAACGCTTTTGTAAAGTTTTTACTTAATTCTTTAGCTCTACTTGCTACTTTTTTTATAGCATTTTCTTGAATAACTGTTTGAACATATGTAAAAATAAGATTTTTTTCTTCATCTGTTAATTCTTTAGGAATAAATTGAAAGAATTGTTCTTTAGATACTTTAGCTGCTTCTCTAGCTTTAGTACCACTAACCCCACCTGTTGTTGTTATGTTTTTTACTTCAACATGATCACCATATTTATCAAAAAATTCTTTTCTTTTAACAAAGTCTTGTGCATCCTCATCATTATCATCTCTAGAACCTATAAAGACTAATGATTTATGATCAGTATTTTCTTTAATATAATCTTTTACATATGTTAAAGGTGATGAATCTGCTTTAACTATTTCAACTTTATCACCTAAATATTTTTTATATATATTCCAAACTGAATATGATTCATCTTGAGAGATTCCATCACGAATACCTTTCCCAATTATAATATAAAATTTATCTATGTCAGGGAATTGTTCAAGAGATTTTTTAACTACCGCAAAATGTCCTTTAGTTGGTGGTTTAAATCCACCTCCATAAAAACCAGTTATGTAGTTTTCTTGTTCTAATAATCCTACTAATAATGATTTAGATAATCTATTCATGAAGTAAATTTAGTGATTAGAATAGGTAACTCATTCATACTTATTGGGTCAAGAGAAGCTTGTATTCTATCAAAAGATTGGGATAATTCTTCTATTGATTTTTCTACTGCTTGATCTGTTTTAGCTCTTTGCTTTTCTCTTTTTTCTAATTCTTCAGGAGATAATTCTGAGTCGTCTTTTCTAAAAGAGGATTGGTATTCTCCAGTAGCCATTAAATCATCAAAATATTCTTTGAGTTTACCTTGGTTTTGGGCTGTTTGAAAGGCTTCAATTTGTTCCTTTTCTTCTGTGGAGGATGGAGGTGATGTAACTAACACAAAATTATCTCCAAACATCTTTTTATAATCTTCAATTAGATTATATACTTTAACCCATGTACTAATAATTCCAATAAGGGGAACTTTTCTTTCTCGTTTATAATTTCTTAAAAATGAAACTATAGGATGTGCATATACCATTAACATCATAACATCATACCCATTTTCTTTTAATTCATCTACTAAGGGTTTTAATGTTTTTAAATTTGATGCTGTTGTATCATAAATAAAGTTAACTTTAGATTCTATTGCTTGAGGTAAATCCTCTTTTTTTATTTTAGCTGATGCTCCTCCTAGATTTCCATATAGAGGTGAATCTTTATCTTCAACATACTTATCGGCATTTAGATTTTTAAACCCAGAAAGTTGTGAATCAATTGATTTTAATGTTGAAGATTTACCTACAGAAGCTCCTCCAGCCATTATAATAGCTTTAGGTTTATTTTGTATTTCTTTTAAAAGTTGTATTAAGCTTACCATGGTTATAAATATTATAACTTTCGTTTCACTTGAGTTCTAAATTGAGTAAAAACAGGTTTATGGGTTGGGTTTTCTAGATCAAATAATTTTTTAACTGTTTTAAAAATATCAAGGTTTTCTTCTTGTGTACGAGATGATTCATACATTTCCCATCCTTTACCTTGCATTTTACCAGTTGCTCCTTTACGTTTATTAGATTTTAACCAAAGAATACCGTAACGGTCTGCTTTTTTACCAAAACATTCCTTATACATTTGACCATAAACCGCTGTTTGCAAATCATATGTTGTTTGAAGATGATTAGAGGTTTTGAAATCAATAACCCATAATTCACCATTAATCTCACATACCATATCACAAGTACCTGCTACTTTTAATTCATCTGAAAATAAATGTACTTCGGTTTCAATTAATGTAGGGGTGTATTCTTCCCACCATTCAACAAAACGTAGAAACATTTGCCAAATATCAGGATGATAAATAGGACGATCATTTATCCCTAAAAAATTTAGTTCTTCTCCATTTAAATATGCTTCACACATCTCATGTACTTGGGTACCTTCTTCACCTGCTTTTTTAACAATGTAGTCTGATGAATAACCTACTTTTTTAAGCCAATCTTCAAAAAATTTACCTTTAGGATAAGTTCCTAAAACATAAGTTACAGATGGATAATACTCACCATTACGTCTATAATAGCGTGAGTCAGGCATTGTAATTTGCTTAGCATCTTCTGAGATTTCTAAGATTCTGTTGTAAGATTTTTTAATGTTTTTTTTACTCATATTAGAGATAATTTTTTTTCCATTAATTTATATTGTGTTAATGGTTGGGTAGTTTGAATTAGTTTTGTAAAAGATTCAAATCCCATTTCACTTGGGTCTTTCCCGGGTAATACAACCAAATAAACTTCTTTACCAATGTTTAATAAATGTTCACAAAATTTGAGTGATTGTTTCATTGCATCTTGATCTAAAGCAATGTATATTTTAGTTACTGTAGAAGTAACTATTTTTTTCATTAAGCTATTTTGTATATTTTTTCCTAATAAGGGAATACTATTTCTTTTAATAGCTATTGCGTCAAATGGGCCTTCACATAATATAATTGGTAATTTCCAATTTATCATATTTTCAAAAGGAACTATATCCCTAGAAATATCAGGGTTTTTATATTTTAGGAATGAATCTTTTTTAAAGGAACGTGATGTAAAATAGTTTAATTTACCATCTGAATTATATGAAGGAATGATAAGCATATTACTATATGGTCCTCTTTCACAGTATCCAATATTATATTTTAAAATATCTTCTTCTGTTAGGTTTCTTTTTTTAAGATAATTTAAAGCATGTTTAGCTAAAATATTATCATTATCTAATATAGGTAAATATTCTTGGGGTAATTCTACTTGAGAAGGTATAGTAATTTTTTCATGAACCCAATCCCTTGATTTAGTTAATTTTTTTAATTCATTTATTTGGTCTAAAGTAGCTTGTGTTTGGTTAAATAGAGTTTTTAATTTACGACCTCTTTTATCACAAGCCCAACAATGCCATGGGTTTTTCCCTTCTTTATTCTCAGTAAAATTAATTTCTAATTTTGGTTTATGATGATTGCAAAAAGGACAATGGTATGCTACATTACCTCTTGATGTTCTTTTCCCATTTCCTAAAACCCTACCTACTAAATCTATTAATAGTTCATTTATCATAATATATAATATAAAAAAAGGTTTTTAGACATCAAAGTCTTTTGTAAAAAACTTTCCTAATATATTATTGTTAATCCATTCTTCATTTTCTAACACACCATATATAAACTGATATTTACATTCAAAATAGGTAAGTAATTTTTTATTAGGGACAAAATGGATTATCTCACGTGTAAATTCTTCTTGCTTACCTTCTTTAAGTTTTTGTTTAATAAACTCTTCTGAGCCGTAATAGGTTTTCCAATCTGATTCTTTGATTATTTGTTTAGTAGTTTTAGTTCTACCTCTTGTAACAGGTTGTTGAGCAAGTTCTTTTTTACCTAATTTTTTATTTAAAGTATGAAAAAATGATTTTTTACCTAAATATTTTTTACCTGTAGGAATATGAGTAGTAATATATATAAATCCAAAGGGATTTTGTTGTATATCTTCCAAGGAAGATATTTCTTTGTTTTGATATAACCAATACATTTTATAAATCTAAGTTAATAAGAATAGAAGTATCAGTTGTATCTGATACTCTTAATGGTTGGGAGAGTTTTGCTATTGCTAGTAATTCTTTATTATTATTATATAGTCCAATAGAGGTAACATATGGTGTAAAATAAGAACCTGTAGCAAAATCATATAAAATTCCAGAATTAGAGCTTCCTGAGATTAGGGTTGGGTTTTGACTAAAGTTAAATTCGTTTTCTCTAAGAGTACATTTATATTGAGATTCATATATTGTTAAGGTACTATCGAAGGAGCAGGATAAGTTAGTTGAATTTATAAAAGATTGGATAAAAGCAGAATCACTTACACCATAACTACCTGTTCCATAAGTAATATACCCATACCCATCTTGTTGTGGTATACCATCATTTGTAAGAGTTATTATTCCATGAGAATATATAACATCTCCTACTTTTAAACTACTTGTTATCAAATTTCCTTCCCCATCATCATATAAACTACTTGTTCCATTAGATAAAGTTACAGTACCTGGTTTTAGAGTTTCCCCATATTTGTTTGATGGGATAGATATAACTCCTATAATATCTCCAGATCCAGTAGGATAGTATCTATCTGCTAAAAGGGTGTTTGGTAAGTAGTTGTATGAATTTGGAGTATAAGGTAAACCTGTTATAGTACCATCATCATTGAAAGAAGCAGTATTGATAGGGGAGCCATCACTGTTCTCAAGATAGTTGTAATAATATAGTTCACGAATTGATCTATATACTAAAAATTTATCTTGTGTAGATATATAACCCGTAGAAGTTGATCCTGAAGACCATAAAGAAGGGGAAGTGTTTTCCCCTTCAAAAATATCAATACCTGAACCTGTTAGTTCTGCTATCCCTTTAAAAGAAAACGATTTGTTTACTTTAAAAGGAGATAATATAACATCTGCAGTTGTAAAAGGTTTAAAAGCACTCATCCAAAGTTTTTATTTATTTCCTATACAGGAAAATGTACTAAAATTTTTTTAGTATTAAAAATCAAGTTTTACTCTAACTAAAGTTTCTTTAGTAAAATCTTTAATTAAAGGTCTTGATAATTTAGCTACTGCTAACAATTCGTTTGAATCATTATACATTCCTACAGTTGTAATGTATGTTTGAGGATTATTTATAAAATCAGTGTAAATAACTTCACCTGTTGACCCAGAGATAAAAGTTGGGTTTTCAGTATAATTAAATTCTGAGTTTCTTGCTCTAACAAACACATAATCTGAAGTGATGGTTTCTTGGGAATTTAGGGTAAAACCTAAACTATTATTAGCAGCTGAAGCACTTATAGATGTAAATAAAGTGGAATTGTTTGTTCCATTAGCTAAACCAACTGTTCTATCTGCAGTAACTCCAATAGATTCATTAATAGCATAAGGATTTAATAAGATAGTTCCTAATTCAGGAAATACTAATCCATAAGATCCAGAACCTGCTACATACCCTCCTCCTGAGATTGGGGTACCATTAGATCCAGATACTAGTTGGTATACTCTAGAAGTTCCTAAAAATGTATTTACAGAAACAGCATTTGAATTATCTGTTAATTTAATTATACCTGATGATCCAGATAGATGTAAGTTAAGAGAACCAGGGAATAATGATTCTTTATATCTTGCTCTTTCTAATGAAAGTACCCAAAAATTTGATCCTGTTATTACATTAGTATCAGTTCCGAAAAAGAAATTAGCATTTTCATCTTCTAAAATTAAAGATCGATATTGACCATATATTGTTTTAGAAGGTGTATTTGCAGGAACTGAGGGGTTATAAGCTGTACTTCCACTACCACCTGCATCAGCATAAGCAATATCAAATTGAACAGCAGCATTTGTATTTGATGATGCTGTTTGATAAACTGAGAGATAGAAATCTCCTGAGGAACCTGCTTCCTGGATTGAAGAAGTATAAAATTCTGTTATTGTTGGGGTATCTGTAGACCAAAGAGTAGAAGTAATTGAATCACTACTTACTACAAAATCTTCAGCATCTAATCTTTTAAAGCTCATTTATTAAGATATTTATGTTGTTTTTGTTATAGTAACAGGGATAGTTAATCTAGCACCACTATCTAATCCTACTACAGTTATTGTAGTTGAGATTTGAGTATTAGCTCCAAATAAAGTATTAATCGTAGTTGCTCTTAAATTAATTTGAGTTCCTATTACAGTTTTAGATACATTAGTTCCTATAGTTGTTGTAGCATTAACATTAGCAGCATTAGCAGCATCTGTATTAATACCAACTCCTGTGAAAGTATTAAATAATCTAACATCTGAAACTGTAGCTGAATATCCACTAGTTTCAAATGTTTGAGCATTACCTAAATAACTTAATGTTTGAGGAGTGATTGCTAATGAAGCACCTTGTTTTAAAGTAATAGCAGAAAATCCTAGATCAAGAACTGGTAGTTTTGCTGTACCTCTTGGGAGTGTAGCTAACTTATATTTCATGATTTGAGATTCATCTGGGAATGCTTCTAAAAGAGGCATGTTATCAATTGCTTCTCCATAGAAGGCAGATCCTGATGGGTGAGTAGGGTTATAAAGGGTGTAATCAATTTCATCATCTGCTAATGCAAATTGAGTGATTCTAAATGATCCATCATTTTTAGCTAATGTCTCTCTACCTTTTTTAGTTAATATTGCGTCTACTGTTACGACTTGGTTATTTAAATAGCCCATATTTTTTATTTATTATAAATATATGTGTGATTTGTTTTTTAATTATATTATTTTTAAGTTTTATTTATTCCGTATTCTTTTGTTATAGAAGTTAAATTTTGAGTGATTTCTTCAGGTGTAAATCTACTAGTGAAAGCTCCTGCTCCAACCCCACTTACAGAGGATTGAACTAAAACATGTTTTCCTGTTTTTTCTGCTTTCCACATCAAAAACCCTAAACCATCGTTACCAATATCTTTATCTTCTGTAAAGGTATTAGACATAAGAAGGTTTATCATGTTGGATGGAGAGGAAGAGGCAGGAAGGTTAAGTCCTAATACCTCAAAAACTCCTTTAGAAGCTAAAGGGTCTAATAAAATATTATCAATACTAGATGAAAATCCAACATTATATGGTTCTAAATTATTATTATCTATTGGAAATATTAAGTTATTATATAAAGTTATAAACCATCTATCATCATTTCTTTGTTGTGAAGTCTTCCAAATATCTCTACTAAAAGCATCAAAAGATATTATAGTACCGGCTTGGGTATAAGCACCCCCAGAGGTACCTACTGTATGTATACGGATGCTTGAGGTGATTGTTAATATATTACTTCCTGATTCTATAGTACCGTATCTATCATCATTAGAAGAAGTAGCAATAAAATTACTTACTCCAGGAACAGAAAAATCTGTAGTTAATACTCTGGTGGTAGAAGGAGAGGTATTAGAGGGGTTTGGGTCATATTGAAATAAATTTATTTCATGATTTACAGGGTTATTTTTATTTATAGTATAATAATATTCATCAAAACTTTGTGAAATATAATCAGTTCTACGATAATCATTTGGATTAAGTATAGAAGGAAAATTACTTCTAACTCTTCTTGCAGTTGAATCTACACCTGATTGGATTGTTCTTACTGAGTCAGGAGTATTTACTAGGTATAAGTTACTCATTTTTAATCCTCCCCATCCTAGTATTTCAGGAGTAGTACCCCCTCCAAATTCAAACTCATATATAACTCTATCTTGAGTTAGTGTAGTTGGAGATTTTCCAAAAGTATTAGTATCTCCTTCAGTCCATTCATTTAACTTTTGAGAAGTTGTTCTTGAACCATCATATCTAGGGTTAGTATGTCTTTTTAAAGTATAATTTGAATCTTGAATAGATGCTTTAAGAGCACTACCACTAATTAATAATTCAAAATTAGTAGGAGTTAACATACCTGATGAGTAATCAATATCTTGATGGAAACTACTTAATCTATTATTTACAGCGTTGTTTAGTAAGGGTTGGCAATCTAAAGCTCTATTAAAATCTGTAGAGGTGAATGGTTCAGGAATTGTGTCTAATGCTAAACCTGAAGAGACTGAAGATGTAATATATAAAAGTGAAGTATTTGAAAAAGATGAAGATAATACTATATCTGTAGATGTACCTTGTCTTATAAGTCCTATAAAATATATTTCCCCGGGGGATGATCCTGTAGGGATGTTATATGAAACTTCAAAAGAACGAGTAAGAGTAGTATCTGTATGAAGAATACTTGGTAATAATATATCATCATCTAATGTAGTGGTTGTATTATCCTTATTGATTTTTAATAACCTAATACGAGGTGTAATAGCTCCACCAGTTCCACTTTCTACTTCAAAATGTACAGATCCAGTAGCATAAATATAAATATCTTTTTGAGGGTAAGTATTTAAAGAATATCCATTTCCATTTTCTTCTCCTATAATAATAGGGATTGCAAAATTAAGAGGATCTGAAGTAGAGTTTAAAGAAGAAGGTGAAGATTTAACATATGTTCCTGAAGTAGTATCTGTGTATGATCCTTCAATAGATCCTGTAAAGATATATTCTACATCTGTTCTGTCTGCCCATTCTAAATTAGGGTTATTTACTTCATATAAAAAATAAGTTGGTTTTTCAGATATATTTAAAATTTTATATCTAACATTTCCTGTACTATAAGGGATAGTTATTTCAGATAAAGATTGTAGAGTTGGGGTTTTATCAATCCCATTTTTATCTTTTTTAGAAATTTTTATAAATCTTACTGCGTCAGCCATTTTTTATATTATACTTATAAATATTTTATTTAAGAAGAATTAAATTGGTGATGAAGGATCAGCAGGTAAAAGTGGGTCTGTTGATTTTTGATACCATAATGAAATATATCCCGGGGTTGGATCATTAGCATTATTTATAAAATCGCCAAAATTGTATTGACTACCACTATACATTCTTACTCCATTTATTTCAAAACCTTGAGGATCCACTTTCTTAAAAGGATCACATCCCGGATTTAAATTCTGTATTGTAACCGTAATCTGTGTACCATCAAATTCACCGTTATAAAACTCATCTTGACTATTATGTATTACAGTTAATGAACCTGAAAGTGTTGAGAACGATTCGCTCCAACTTTGTGTTATGTTTAAATTATTTGTTAAACCATTAAATATATTAAGTGATCCTCCAGCACCCCCGGAAGGATTATAAACTCTTCCATCTTCATAATTATTCCATTGTGGTTTAACAGAGCCTGTATAGTAGAAACTTTGGAAAGTAGTTGAAGGATGTTTATATCTATTTCTTTCAAGTAAATGTTGTTTAATTACAACTCCTGTTGCTAGACCTGTTCTTGCAGGAACAAAATCTTTTATCATTTTAAATAAGGAGTTATCGAAATATTTTATTAATCTTACAAAATCATAAACATTATAGTTTTTAAGATATTTTTTAAAATATTCATTTCTTAGAGTATCTAGATCTGGGTAAGAAGTATCTGGGTTGGTTCTGAAGTTAGGGTCTCCTATGTAATCTCCTATATTAAAGTATCCTAATTGACCTATAATATCATCATTAATTTCATTTTGAGGTGAGAATGCTACTTCAAGTAAATTAATATTTGGAGTATAACTAGCACTTGCCTCAGTTTGTTGGGTTACTCTAATAAATGGTGATAGAGTATCTCCGCTTGGAACAACATTATCTTCAACTCTAACTTTATCTGTAATTCTATTTTTAATACCTACAGCAGGTTGATCTAAAAATATATATTCAGTATTTTTGGTATAAGTTGGGGTTGAATTAAAGGTATATTCACTATCACCCGAAAATGAAGAGGTTGCAACCCATGATCCTGTTACTTTAGGATGGATAGATGAAGAAAATAAAGATAATTCACTACCTAAAGATGCTCTAAATGCAAGAGTATTTGGTGAATTATTTATAGTATTTCCCTCAAATGATAAAGGATTCATTACATAATCCTTAAATACACTTTCAGTTATTACTTCTGTATAATATCTAATTTCTTGGTAAGATCCAGAGAAGATTTGATATGTTGTTCCCCCATTAGTTATTGTTGAAGGGGCACTAAATGAAGAGGTAATACTACCCGTCCAATTAGAAATTGATGCACTATGGGTTGATGTTTGGTAATATCCTATTTGTGTTCCATTATCACCATTATATATTTTATCTCCAGCATATAGAGTATAAGTACCACCATTATTAGTAACCATTACTGACCACCAATTTCCATCAAAAAACGGTAAATATAAACTTGATGAATTTGTAAATCCATCTGCTGTAAATTTTAGGTGAGCATATTTGTTATATGGGTCAACAATCGATCCTGAATATGATCCACTTGTTAATGCTGATCCTGTATATTCTAATACTAGGGCAACATTACTACCATCATCCAAAGACCATAATGATTGGGATGAATTTGTAGGGGTTGGAGTTTCAGCTTTAAATCTTAATTGAACAGTATTAGGTCTATCATTAGTAGAACCCCAAAGTGAGTTAAGAGTCCAATCAGTTGTTATAAAGTTAGTTCCTAAGGTGTCAAATTTTAGATTATATTTATTATAATAATAATCCCAATCATTAGTATTAACTTTATCTTTTCCTCCAAATTCATTTATTTTTAAAATAGTATCAGGAATACCATAGGAAGTGATAAGTGCGCGCAAGCCCGGTATTGTTCCTTTTGCTTTGAGTAGGTATGGGAGGTTATGATATAAGCGTTTATATAACGACTTATTTACATCATTTAACGGTATAATATCGTTAGAGGCAGATATTAAAGTGTTAATATATTCATATCCTGTAGGTGTAGGTAAAGAACTTGTTATATTAGGAAAAGGAAATAATCCACCTTCAGGTGTTAAACCTAAAAATGCGGTATATAAATCATCATTAGAAAAATTATTTTGATATAATTTAACCCCAAAATCTCTAATAGCATCTCCTACAATATCTTTAGATATTCCATAGTTTAATCTATTGTCAGAATTAAACTTTTGTGATACATCTTTATAATAAATCCAAATATTATCATAATGTTGAGCAACCATATTAACAAATAGTTCATAAGGTGCATTATCTGGATCTTCTCTTAAATATTCAGGAATAGTATATACTAAATTATCTTTATTTCCATCATCATATATTGAGGCAGAGTATATTTGTCCTCCAAAGTATGGGCTAGCTTCATTTACACTACCATACCAATTTAATACAGCTGTACTTCCTGTAGTAGCTAAGGTGTAAGGTTTAGTTGAGTTTGTTTTAGGCCAAGCAAAAGAACTACTTTCATAATATAAATAATAATCATATCCATCAAAATTAGTTATAATATTATCTATTCTAGATTCTAAGGTTGCTTTACTTTCACTGACAGCTAAAGAAGATGAAGCAGATCCGGTAATGCCTGTAGTTAAGAGAGCTAAAGAAGAAGAGTATTGTTCTATAAGATTTACTTTATAGTAAAAATTTTCTAGTCTAGTTTTAGCTGAACTAAAATGTACAAATTCTGAATAGTCGGTGTAGTCAATATTAATATCAATTTCTTTTTCTTCTAAGAGACTGTTGAATTGATTTTTAGAACTTGTAAGAGTAGTATTAATTAAGTTAGTATAGGATAATTCTATTGTAGAATTATTAATTTGGTCTTTTAAATCTAAATTAAAATTAGGTCCTTTTAATGGAGATGAATCTTCAATAACAACAATTTCTTCCTCAAAAACAATATTATAAGCTAAAGGGTTTTCAAGAATTGTTACAACCCACATTTCAGTTTTAAGACTTATTTCTGTAGGTAAAGGCTCATATAATTTAATTAAGATTGAAGGAGAAGAAGGATCAGAATTATCTAATTGGATATTATTCGCTATAAAATGAATATTATCTCCTAAATTAATATAAAAATCAAGAAAAAATGGACTATTATTTCTTTCTCCTACAAATGTACTAGTTTGATTAACTAAACTTTGATCATCAATTACATTACTACTTAATCTAATTTCAGTTCTATCACTAGAAATTTCAGTTATATAAAGTCTTTCATCATTATTACCGACTTTATTAACTAAAAAACTATAATAAGTATTATATGAACCTTGATCAAATCCGGTATTTATTAGGTCTGATTCGGGGTCTATTGTAATTTGAGATATATTTCCGTCTTGTGCGGATTGACCATCTTCTAAAACAGTATATGAATTATAATTATAATCTGTAAAAATTAAATTACTATTTAAATCATAAACATTATACTCAATATAACTATTTTCTGATAAAACTGTATTTACTTCAAATGAAGGAACTAAGTTAATATCCTGAGGGTTATAAGCCTGGGTGGATAGTTCTGAAGGGTCTATTTGAGTTACTTGAGTCATTTTATAAAGTAGTTCCAGTTTGTAATTCAACTATTTGTTTTTGAGCATCTAATAGTTCTGTTCTTAATTGAGCTATTTCTTGCTGTAATGCGGTTATTTCGGCATTATTTTGAGTAAAGTTTATATATTCTGAACTTTGTTGGATTAAATATTCATGGGAATTATTTGATCCCCTTTCAGAAATATCATAAAAAAGACTGTTATATAGATTAAAAAATTCTTCAACTGTTGGTTGTTGATTTAATTGTTCTTGGATTGTTTGTACACCCAACTGATTAAAACTAGTATCTATAGTTTTTTCATATTGAGATTTATTATAAACAGTTTTATTTAAACTTACATTTTCGCTCATCCATTAATTACTTTAAAATAATAATTATCATTATATATTCTAGTAGACCCATCAATTGTAGTTTTGATTAGAATTTCATAGTTTCTTTCAGGTTCTAATCCATCCATGTAAATATCAAAATAATTACTAGTTGAATCAGCACTTATTTGAGTGAATTGAGAATCAAAATCAATTATAAATTCATTAGTATCTAAATCTTTTACAGCATAATATGAAGAAGTAGGTAGATAGTTTTTACCCACATAAAATGAACTAGTTTGGAATGTTCGAGCAGGGTACATTGGACTAACATTAAGTCTAAATCTATTTATACTACCACTATAAAAAACACCAGGATTTTCAGCTAGAGACATTTTAATATTAGGATTAGAAACAATTATTGATTCTGATCCTGTTAAGATTGAAGAGTAATCTCTCCATTTAAATTCTAATTGAGGAGGGTAAATTGTGTTAGTATCAACACTATAATATTTCATTACAGGTTGGATAGAGGATGTATTAAAAAATTCAATATCAGGAGCCCATTTTGTAATAAAACCATAATTAGGTAATGATCCACTATACCATTTAGATACTATAGTTTTAACACTAATATTAAGATCTTTATCACTTCTTAAATCAAAAGATTGAGTTACTCTATAAGAAGGAACATCAGATCCCGAATAAAACCAGTTACCTCCACCTTGGGGGGCGTATGTAGAGTTATATGAACTAGTATATAATTCTGTACCTATAAATCCGGCTGCAGACCATGAAGTACCATCTCTATAATCTGAAAAATTCCAACTGGCACCATTAGTTGTAATTGGGCTATCAAGGAATTCTCCAGTTCCATTATTCCAATCTTGAGCTAGAGGCCATATTTCTAAAGTAGAGTTTAAAGTTATACCATAAGCATCTGCTATGAAATTTTTAAAATTAACATCCCAAATGTTATTACCTATTTTATTATTTATAACATTTTGAATTTCAGTTGTATCAAATTGAGTTATAAATCGAGATACATCAGGGGTGCCATCAATCCCAAGTCTATTAACTACTTCACTAATAGCATCTAATCCTGTACTCATATTAGGGTATAAGGAATAGAGGGTTGTGTCTTTGTAGGGGAATATTTTATATATAGCCATTGATTATATTTTATAGGGGTACTACTTTACCTTTAATATCTGTTTGTGGGAATTTAACTTCAAATATACTAGGATCCAAGGATGGATATATTACTTGATTTTGAGTTGCTCCATCTATATCATATGAATATTGTGAATATCCCATAGTAGTTCCTGCTTTATTAGTTATTTTTACATTTTTAACAGTTTGAACACCTCTAATTCTATCTAAATTTATATATATATCTCTTAATAATATAGGTTGATTAAGTTGCCATTTATCCCTAGAAAAATAATCTATCAATAAATTAATACATCTTAATAATACTTCATTATTATTATATTCAGGGAGTACTATTATTTCAAAATTAACAGCTATGTTTATAATAAAAGCATCTCTAATTTCAATATTATCTCCAATAATTCTATTTTGAGAAAGATATGTTCTTAAATTTTGTTTTACAGCATTTGAAGGTTGAGAAAAATGTCCTTGTGCATTTTGAGTTAAACAATATAAATTAAGAGTTTCAATGGTTGATACTTGATTATCAGTTAATTTAGGCTGTTCAATAAATGCTTTAGATATAGCTCCATATTCTGAAGGCATGCTTAAAGCTCTAACTAAATAGTCATCGGCTGTAACAGATCTTTTTTGGGATGATACTAGAGCTAAAGTATTTTGTCTAATTTCTTCAATAGTATCCCCAGCTCTACCACCTGAAGCTGCTTCTGGGTTATTTGAGGAAAGAGATCTAAAGATGTAATTTGCAGTAGTAGCGTTAAGATTAATTTGGTTAAAATTAACATTAGTTGTATTAATGGATGTTAATGTGTTAGCATCAACATTTGAGGTAACTCCACCACCTGTTAAATATCTAACCGTTAAAGTTGTATTTGAAGGTGCAATACCGTAAGTATCTGTGTATAAAAAGTTAGTAGGTGAGTATGCTGATGTTAGTTTTGATTGTTGGGTTAATAATCCCAATCCAACGTTATTAGGGTTTGGGATTATATCTTCATCATTATCAATAGCAGTTCCTGATCCGAATTGGATTTGTAATGTTCCTGCTGAGGTAAATCTAGTGGAAAATCTACGTTGTACTTTTTCTAAACTTAAAAGATAAGGAACCTCTCCAGAATCTAATACATTATTAGGATCATTAACATTAGTATTTTTAATCTTTTTATAAATCATTTCTTGACCTAAATGATCTACTTCATACCATACATTACCATCAGAATCTATAATATCTAATATTTTAACTATATTTGAGCTATTTATCTCAATTGTTGTAAAATTTTCGGGGGTAGTAAAAGTAAAGGTTTGGGAATTAATTTGAGAGGAAATAGTTTTTCTGCTTTTTTTCAAAAGATAATATTGTGGTGAATCTCCTGAAATTTGGTATATTGAGATCTCGGTTGGGTCTTGGGATGATGAAAATGAGAAATCTATTTTATCTTGGAGTAAAAAGGGTGTATTCCCTCCTGCTGCTGAAGAGATTATAGTGTTTTCATTTATTGTTAAAGCATAATCATAATCGGGTACTATAGTTCCCCCAACATTTTTAGCAGGGAGTTGTTGATAAAAATCAACAGTAGTTTGAGCTACTCCTGTTGTTTTAGGTTTATACCCAAACATATATGATAACTCATAAACATTATTTGTTTGTTGAGCAAATTGGATAAAGTTTTCTTGGAATTGATTATCTAAATAAAAACTTAAAACATCTCCTACATAAGAGGATTGTTCAATAATCATCATACCTGGAGAAGCAGGGGAGAAGTCATTGTAAGTATTTGGGAAATACGTTTTAGAAAACTCGATTAGTCTATTTCTAAAATCGGAAAAATCCCTATTTAAATATTTTATATCACGTTTGATAGTAGCCATTATGTAAATGATATGTTAATTTCGTCTTGTATGTTAGTGTTTATAACCGTATAAGTGAAATTTATTGATATTTCATTATTATTTTCATTTCTAGAGACATTTAAATCTTCTATTTGAATATTTGGGAAGTAATTTCTTACTTTAAGAGATATATCTTCTAATAAAAACTCAATATTATCATTATATATTTGTTCAAAAATGAAATTTCTTATACCTCCCCCAAAAGTTGGATTTAATAGTCTTTCCCCAGGGTTAGTTAAAAAAAAGTTTATTAAATTATATTTTATAGAGTCTTTAGTTTGATAATTTGACTTAAAAACAGCAGGACCATTAAAAGGAAGAGAAATACCAACAGCAGCACTGTTGTTTAAATCTATAGGAAATATTTGCTGTTGTCCAAAAGCCATTATTTAGTATTTAATAAATTCATAATTTGATCCATCCCAACTTCTCCATTAGGAAGGCTTCCATTTATAGGATCAGCCATAGGTGATGGGTTAAATTTAGGAGTAACATCTTTACTAGTCATAGTCATTCCATTTAAAACATCCATATATTTTTGTCTCATGTTAGCTGTTACTTCAGGTGAATTAGAAGAAATATTAACTTGTGGAATTGAATGTTCTGTAAGAGTTTGTTGTCTTGAAGATTTAAAGGATTCTAAGAGAATTTCTTTTAATTCTTCTTGAAATACTTCTTTCACTGCTTCTTTGATAATTTTTTTAAAGACATTTGTTTTCATATTGATTATAAATATTTAATTAATCAGCTTTTAAATTATTAGTTTGTATATAAAATACAAGTTCATTAATTAGTATTTGATCTGAGGAACTAAATGAGTATTCTCCTCGTAATAGTATAACTCCTTGATCATTTTTAGCGATAGCTCTTTTTCGTTTAAGATTATTAGTAGTAGGTTCTGTTTCAACACCAAAATTAAATCCATTAATTTGAATATTTTGTTGAGTATTTTGTTGAGTATTTTGTTGAGTAGTTGATGATTGTTGTTGTTCTGCATTAATGGCTCTTAATTCTTGGTTTATGCTAATTAAATCAGCATCAGATGTACATTTTTGTATATTTTCATCTAATAATGAAAGTAAATCTAAAATTTGTTGTAGTAAATCACGTATTATAATTAATATTGTTAATAATCCTTTACTTATGTTTGAAAATTTTTTAATATTACTATCAACGGTACTTTTAGTATCTTGGATAAGGGGAACTAGTGAGGGGACTGCAGGAGGGGGTGTTGGGATTGGTGTAAATTTTAAAGTATTGAATAATATTTCGGCTGTGGTTACTGTACTATTAATTAATCCTAAGGATATTGTTAAAGTATCTACAACTTTATAGAGATTATTTAATTGTTTTACTAGTTTATTTCTTCTTCGTATTAACTCTTTAATCTTTTCAGGATTCTCAGGACAAATTGGATTTATATCCTTTATTTTTCCCTTTATAAAATCCATTGCTTTTGTAATACCAAACTCAAACAACATTCCTAATATCATAGGTATTAAGGTTAATTTTAAATCATTAATAACCTTATTGAGGGATTTTTGTTGGAGTAAAGAGGGGTCTAATGGGGAGAGAGATTTTATTGTTTCTTCACTATATTGTAAAGAATCTAACTTATCTGTTTTTATACTAGATATTGTAGGGATTAGTTTAACTATTCCTATGTCAGGTTTAAGTGTTTTTGTAGGAAGACCATCAGCTGTATTTATATTATAAGGTATAACGGGTAAGGGGGCATAATTAGGGGTTGAGATTTTTAGGGTAATAAACTCATTTTCTTCAATTTCTCCTATTAATGTAAAATAACCTTTAATATCAGTTAAAGTAGAATCACCCTTATATGAAACTTCAACTCCAACTAAGGGAGATAAAGTTTTTACATCAATTACAGTACCCGTTATAGTATATGGTATTTTATTCACTATATTGTTTTAGTTATTTTAGATTTTGTACTATCTAATTGTGATTTTATTTGAGTAATAACTTGGTTAACATTTGATGCAACTAAGTTGAGGGGGGCGTTTGGGGATGGAACTCCACCTGGATATATAAGGCTGGTTTCTAGTATTGATGTTAAGTTAGATAAAGCGGTAAGTAGTTGGTCAAATAGCTCAATCGTAGTATTACCCAATAATACAGGTTCTGTTGCGTTTTGCGCTCCTAATCTAACGTTATTGGAATCAATAAATAAGTTTTTGGAGTTCATATTAACATACTCACCTACAGAAACACTAAGAGATTTTTCTCCTCCTATTAGCACCCCATCAGTTTTAGCATTCAGTATTATTCTATCTGAAGTTTGGATGATTTGAGGGTTTGCAAATGTAGATAAAGATTGGGGTTTACTTTTAAAAATATTGAATCTTCCTTCCAAATTTCTATCTATTGGTAGTGTTTGTGTTGATGTAAGGTAAATAGAAGATAAATCTTGATTTATATCTTCTGTAATAGGAATCCATCCTTCTTCAGAGGAGTTAGAGGGTTGTCCATTTCTTAAAATTACAATAGGATCTCCATTTTCACCTGCTTCAGACCAATTATTTTTATATTCACTTTTAGATTTAGTAGTTGACCCAAATCTTAAACTATTTCCCCATCTACCTTCATACATTACATCTCCAGCAAATGGGAGTAGAGGATGAATATTAGATTTTTCAATAAATGTATTTTGACTAGGATTTGAAGGACTATTTAAATCTATTTCAGTAGAACCATCTGTTACTCTTCTAACTAATCCACCTTCAATTTGCTGGTAGTCTAATTGTTGGGATGGGGGTAGGTTACTATTTCGAGGATTTGGGAGTGCGTTATGATGAGGGTTATTCCAAACATTATAAGAAGGTAAATAATAATATTCTTCTCTTAAAGTAAGAGCATCTGTAGGGATAGGAAGAAGAAATAATTGAACTACTTCATTTATTATAGGTAAACTTTTAGATTGAGGTGAATATGATTTCGCTACTTTCTCAATCCCAGGATTAGATTTATCAAAAACTTCAACAATAATAGTACCTAAACCATTCCATTGCCCAAAATCATTAAATCTAGGATGATTTTCATCTAAAATAATATCTTTAACCCTACCAAAAATAGTAATTTTTGATTTAGATGAGGAAGGGTTTGGGTTAGATTGAAGATTTCTAACAGCCCCTGTTAAACCAACTCTATTTATCATTGTATTTTTTTAGGGGATTTAGTATTAAAATTTTCTATTTCTTTAAATAATTGTGTTTTTTCTTCTTCTGATAATCCAAAATCTTCATCTATTTCTTTTCCGGTATTGAGAGCTCTTTGAGCTATTGTAGCCATTTTTATAAGTTGTTCATCATTTTTAAGACCAAGCTCCATATATTCTTTGATTAAAGGAACTATAAGAGTAGCATCCCCAATATCTGTAATTAAAGGTTTTAGTTCTTGGATAAGAGCAGTAATTTGTTCTTCTTTTTTCTTTTGGTTATTATATATTTCTTGAAGTAAGGTTGAAAATTTCTTTTTCCCAAATATGTTTTTATCTAAACTACTCATAATATATTTTAGTTATAAATATATTCTCTAGATTTTTTTAAAAATTCATATAACCATTTTCTAAGTAAAAACTATACTTTTCTTTAAAAATACTAAATAATTGATTAGATACTTTAGTAATTTTTTGGGTTTTAAAATCTCCTTGTTCTCTTATATAGATATAAAGAGCTTTTTTATTAAAAACATCTATATATTCTCTTTTTCTAAATAGCTCTAAAACAGAATCAGCCACTTGTGCATCAGTAGATTTTGGGAAATATTTATAAAGATTATCATCTACATAATCAACAAAACCATCTAAAAAGAATGAAAGTTTATCTTGTGAAGTATTATTAGAATCTAAATCGTATGAAAAATCTAATGAATGATGAAGATCTTCTATAGGGGATGAATTAATTTTATTATTATAATTTTTTTTATTATAATTGATTAACCATCTTTTAACTATAGTCCCAAAATATGAATATGCTTTAGGTGGTGTTAATCTTTTTAATTCCTTTTTACACTCCTCACAAACATCATTTAAATAAGGCTCTATAAAATCTTTTATTTGTTGGAGAGTTATTTTATCAGAATTTTTAGTATAATCCAAAAATGAATTTAATTGGTATAAAGGATATCTAGAAGATACATTTGGGTTTTTATTAAATTCTATCTCAGACAATATATCATTTGGTTTAATATCTGGATTATTTTGTTGGAAATCAACATAGTTTTTATAAGATGTATTACTATATTTCTTATTGATTATTTTATTTAATCTGTCATCAATACTTTTACTATGATGGTATAAATGGATTTTACTTAAAAGAAAAACTATTATTTCATGTTGTAAATGCTCTAAATCCTCTACATCAGTATTATAAAACTTAAAAGTATGAATTATATTTTGGGTAAGTTTAAAAAAAGGATAATGTATATCTTTTGAATATATTTTACTTCTTTTATTAGATGATTCTGTTTTATTATAAAGTAAAATAGCATCCTCAGTTTCCTGAGTGAAGTAATTTTTATTGATTTTTGATTTAGGAGGCATATTGATGGGGTTATTAAAGATCTTTAATCTTAAACTCATTTAAAACTTTTTGTATATTTTGTATTTCTTCAAAAAAGAAACCAATTTCATCATCTGATTTAAAAGAACCTTTATGATCTATATCTTTGAGTTTAGTATCAATAAATTCAATTATTTGAGAAATCTTATCTAAATACTGTAAATACCCAACAAGTATATCTTCTTGTTTTTCATTTTTTCTTAAAAGATTAATGGTTGTGAATCCAAGACCCACAACCAAAAAACTTAAAATTAATATTAAAATTATCATATCTTATCTAATAAATTCATAAGCCCACTACTTTGAATACTTTTTAAAGCTTTATCTTTTGTAGGGACTTTTTTTGTTGTATTATCTAATATAAAATTCTTTTTTTCATTAGGCACGGATTTTTCTTCTCCATTTAATTTAGGTAACCATTCACGTTCAAATTCAATACGAGCAGCCATTAAATCTGCCTGATGTAAGATAAATGGAAGTGAAGTGCGTGGTTTTTGTTCTGGCATAAATGAGAATAAATATTTTTTATTTGCTTCATCATATAATCCATCATGAGTTTGGATTGCTAACATCTCATTAAATGTATATTGAATACCATGTGATTGAAGTAAAAATAAACCTCTATCAGGAACTGAGGCGAATGGAACTTGAGTATTAAATTTATAATCTTCACCTAATTTTTCTTTTCTCCATTTATCATCCTGAGGGATATATGATTCATTTTCTTCATCTCCCATTTTACCTAAATCATGATTTAAAGCTGAAAATACTAATTCTTCAGTTGTAAATGTAGACATATCTGCTCCTTCATCACCCCACAATCTAGCTTGTTTAATAGCACATCGAATAACTCGTAAAACATGTTCTACATACCCTCCTGGGAATGCGTTATGATATTCTTTTTTATGCGCTGCAGGCATTAAAATTAAACGATCAGAATATTTTTGATAAAATTCTAATAATTTCTCTTTACGAGGTTCAGAAATATATTCATTAATATACCCCATTAATTCACCCCAATTTTCTTGGATTTGTTCCGCTGTTAATTTCATAACTTATTTTTTAATTTAATTGTTATTATTCTCTTTCTATAATAGAATTTAGATCTTCTAATATCTCTTTTATTTCTGATAGAATATTTATTCCCTTATTTATATCTCTTCTTGATAGTTCTGATTTTAGTCTATTTAATTTTATATCTAACTGTTCAATTCTTTTAAGAGATAAATCTTTGTTTTTCATATTTTTTAATTATTTATATTTTATGAAGTTATCAAGAATTTTTTGGGGAATCAAGCATTTTTAAAAGACTCTTAAAAGAAAATAAATAAGAACATTTCTCATAATCTTCAACCTTTTCAAAATATTTTATACTTAAATCAAAAGCCAATAAAGCCTCATCATAATTATATACATCACCCACCCTAGGATCATTAAGATCAAAATCTTTAATCCAATACCATGCTCTATTATATACTAAAAACTCCTCAAATTCAATAACATTTTCATTTCCCTCCTCCTTTAAAACTTTTCTAATGTTCTTTCTAAAGTAATCTTTATTATTAATAATCTTTATAAACATCCCAAACCTATATTGAGGGGTTTTCTTTAATTCTTCTAAATCATAGTCACTAAAATTCCCATGGAGTGTTTGATAAAAATTATCTAAATTCATAATGTATTAATTTTTAATTTAAAGAGTTATTTTTACGTTCTAAAAGGTTGATTTTACGCTCTAATTCATCAAGTTTATCTTGAATATTCTTAAACTCTTTTAAAGGATTTATAAAATTAGGATTTGAAGGATGATATCTCCAAACTTCATCAAGGTAATTACTATTAATAAGATATTCACTTTTTAAATTATCTAATTGAGATTTACTATCCATAAAAATATTTTTTAAAATTACCAATAACTATTTTCCTACAACCCCCACCCCTCCTTACATACGTATATACTCACTTTTGTTTAAGAAAATTAAAAAAATCTTTTGTTTTTCCAAACATAGAAAATGTTCCTCCTTAAAAATAATTAAGAAAGAACCATTTTTCTATTATAAATATTTTTTACTTATATCTACTGCAAATTTTCTCTATAACATCCTTAGCCTCTTGGAGATTTATCAAAAAAAACTCCCTATCAGCATTTATCCTACAATCTTTTAAAGCATTATGTATCTCACCTTCAGCACTCTTAGCATTAAAACAATAAAAACCAAATTCAACAACAAAAGATTGAGGAATACCTGTTCCACGAGATAATTGTTTAGCCCTTACATCCGGAGTACTATCTGTATAACCTATTTTATATTGGTTAGGTTTAAATGAAGGATTAGACATAATATAAATCCATGAATCACCCTCACCTTCCAAATTAGCATACTTGTCAATATCTCTGCCTGAATAGTAAGTTACTTCATCCCATCCATCAGAGTCTGGGTAATTTGGGTCTGTGGATGGGGTAATTGTGAAGTATCTTGGGGTTTTGTTTTTAAAATCTTCAACGAAAGGAATGTATTTTTCTGCTTGTTTTATATCGATACGTGAAAATAACATTGTTGGTTTGATTTTATGGTTAATTTAGTTGATTACGATGTGTTTTTATATTAAAAACGTTCTATAATTCCCGGTGTTTTATACCAAGGTAAACCTGTATGGTCACTAAGGGCAGCTTTCCATTCTTCTTTACTATATTGGATACCGTAAATATAATATTCTGCTTTAGACATATCACCCTCTGGGATTAAAGCGGGGCCTTCCCAATTATGTAGTTTACCATCAAATGTAACAGCTTTGGTTCCATCTTCTTTCACTAATCTTCTATACATTGTCTTTTTTGCCATAATATTTATTTTCTAAGGTTAAATTTTTTGTAAAGTAACATTCCCATGTAGTAATACATTGGTAGTAGGAATAACTGGGTGGAAAGAGGTATAATACCTAAAATTGTTTCAATTATTGATGATACACCAACCAATGAAAAAATTATCAATTGGATATTATAGAATTTTTCTTTTTTTAAATTTCCCCGAATCTTCTTTATGGTTTGTTCTTTTTTTAGATTGTTCATAAACTTTATTTTTTATTTATTTTCATATTTTGTTTGGTATTCCTCTTCTGAAAGTTCCATTGCATCATATGTTCTTAATACAATATCTTTTATATTTCTTTTTCTAACATATCTAGAAAATAAAATAGCACATGCTAATATAATCCCTAAAGATAGAAAATCAAACCTATTATACCC
>Ga0208303_1000106_pt1 | contig 34094 bp, 60 predicted proteins | sample CB_VirMetaG_2_FD_184537 | JGI IMG/M metagenome (GOLD analysis project Ga0208303, IMG submission 184537) | Freshwater to marine saline gradient viral communities from Chesapeake Bay - CB_1504_2 Viral MetaG (SPAdes) (version 4) | ecosystem: Environmental > Aquatic > Marine > Coastal | place: USA... | reverse complement strand
TGATATTTTAAGTAATGGATTTAAACTAAGAACTTCTGGAAGTTATAATAATGGTTCTGGAAATACACTAATCTACATGTGCTTCGCAGAATCCCCTATAGTAGGAACTAACGGCGTACCAGCTACTGCCAGATAAAATATTATGAAAAATTATCTTTACTTATCTGACAGTAGAATTAATAAAATTAAAGCTACAGCGAAATAATGGCTAGACAATCTTCAACAGAAGTTAAATTAGAGTTTATCTGTAGAGAGATTAAAGAATTAAAAGAAGAACAAAAAAATTTAAGAGCAGATATTAATAGAGGTAAAGGAGCTATTTGGCTACTGCTTATTATTGCTGGTATGGTTACTGGTTTTATGGAATGGTTTAGTAAATAACACTATCCACATTTAGTACATAGTCTTTACACATACACTACATATAGTTATACAACTTATAGGTTATGGGTATTAATTATAAACAAAACAAAGGGGTTATATCAGAGCTAATTGCTTTGGCTTACCTTGCTAAACTTCCTAATACATTAGTGTTTCAAGTTATAGGTGGAGTAGGTCCTATAGACATTATTACTTATAATATTAAAACTAAAAAATATACTAACTATGATGTAAAGACTGCTACTTATAGGAAAGCCAAGTCTTATAATAATAAAAAAGGAGATATAATCAATAGATCTCCTAGTGAAAAACAGAAAGACTTAAAGGTAAAAATATTATATGTCTACGAGGATGGAAGAGTTAAAACATAGAATTAAAATCCATGAGGGTTTTAGAGATACTGTGTACCAAGATCACTTAGGGAACGCTACTGTGGGTTGGGGACACTTGGTAACTAGAGAAGATAACTTTGTAACAGGAGTTACTTATCCTGAAGAAGTATTAGAAGCTGTATTTAATAAAGACTTTAATATCGCTAAAGAAGGAGCAGATGAATTATGTTCTGGCTTACCTATTAATTATATTGCTAGAGGTGTGATTATTGAAATGTGTTTTCAGTTAGGCAAAACAGGAGTATCTAAATTTTATAAGATGTTTGAAGCATTAAAAGAAGAAGATTATAAAACAGCCAGTGAACAAATGTTAGATTCTAAATGGCATGAACAAACGCCATCCAGAGCTAAAGGATTGTCGTACATAATGAGGAGTTCTAATAAATGATTTGGAACTTAGTAGGTATGGCAATTAAAACAGGTGCAGAAGTCTACAAAAATAAACAGGAAACTAAGAAGTTAGAATCTTTAGCAGAAAAGAACTACATGTCTAAGATGGCTGCAGGAGAGATTGATTACCAAAAAGCAGTAATGAATAATAATAACCAAGGCTGGAAAGATGAGCTGGTGCTTGTGATTGTAGTGCTGCCTATCGTAATCCTTGCTTGGTCTATATTCTCTGGAGATCCTCAAGCAAAAGAGAAACTAGATCTATTCTTTCAATATTTTAATAACTTTCCAGAGTTCTACAAATGGCTAGTATTAGGTATCTTTGGTAGTATCTATGGACTTAAACCAGGAATGGATCTAATAAAGAAAAAATAATGTCAGAAGATATTTACAAATCCTTCAGTTCACAGTATTCAAAGAAGATAAGTTTATTATCACAACAAGGATTAGGTTATGGCAAAAAAAAATCTTCTAGGAGTAGCAAGTCTAATAAAAAAAAAGATCGTAAGAAAAGGTAGACACTCCAAAGCTCATAAGAAAAAGAAGTTTGCTCGTGGTCAAGGAAAGCCGCTATGAGAAAATTTTGTGGTTGTAAAAAAGAATCTAACTATGATAAAGTTCGCCGCTTTATATTAAGAAATTTATTAACCTTCTTTGGAAGAATGGAAAACAAACTATGGCGTGAGCTGTATGTGTTTAAGCCTACTAAGCCATGTACCTGTAAGAATAAGAATATGGAAGAATTTAAAAAAAGAGTATCATCCCAATCCCCTAACCCAGATATGTTTAAATGAGTGAAAGACTAAGCCTTTTTATTAATAAAGAAAACGACAGAAAGCTGAAAGAGCATAAAGAAAAAACTTTATTAAAAAGCAGAAAAGAAGTGGAGATTAATGGCAATGGTACTACTGGCTATGTCATTAAAGAAGGCTCTCAAAAAGGTAGAGTGTTAAAGCATATTCAAATTAAAAGTAAGAACATATGATTAAAAAAATATTAATTATACTGTTATTGCTAACTACCTATTCTTTTGCAGAAGATGTAACTCAAACCAATGTCAATGGTGGTAACACTAGCATTAGTGGCGGCATGACGACTGCTACTACTTATGAGAACGGATCAAGTTCCAACTCTACCACTACCAGTAATTCTACTAGCAACATAAGATCAGCACCGCCTAGTGCCTTTGCTCCCTCTGTTAATTCTTCAGGCATAGACATTTGCTCTACTGGAGTATCTGCAGGGGTACAAACCTTTGGTTTTGGTATTGCTGGTGGTGGTTCATTTAAAGATGAGAATTGTGAAAGAATTAAACTATCCAGACAATTAGATTCAATGGGAATGAAAGTTGCAGCAGTTAGTTTACTTTGTCAGGACCAGCGTGTGTTCTTTGCAATGGAGATGGCTGGAACTCCATGTCCCTATGAAGGCAAAATTGGCAAAGATGCGGCTAAACAATGGAAGAGATATGGCAAGTTAAGACCAGACTATAAGTTGTATACTAAAAAGCTAAAGATTATTGAAGATGAAGAAAGAAAAAAAGAATTAAAATTTGCAAAAGAAATGATTAAAGCGAATAAAAAATAATGAAATACTTTCTAATTATATTAGGACTTATTGTTTATTTTTTATTAGATTGGTTTTCTAGTTCTCTTAAAGCAGAAACCATAACTACCAATAATTTAGTATCTACTAATTTTAGAGATGGTTCTTGGAACAATCCTGTTAATAGTTTTCATAGCGATCAAATTCTTGCTGGACAGAATAATATAGAACACACTACTTCTGTAACTTACTCAACTGATATTGACGCACTTAATCAAAATGGTTTTACCATGAACGCTGGTGCAACGATATGGCATTGGTATTCTAATCAAACAGTTTACATTAATCAGTCAGTAACTTTAGATAATGGAAGTGTTATTAACCAAGTTAAAACTTACAATGGTGCTAGAGGTTTAACTCAAAGTGTAAGCAATTCTATTGTAGTAAATCCTGTTGCAAGTGCAAACTATGTATTAGGACTTGGTATTAACTTTGCAGATACTAGAGGTGCTGGACATTATTCTGCTGATGTGAGCAATCCATTTATTACTTTGACTTATGATACTACAGTTGTTCCACCTTTAGATGAAACTACTTTGCAGAACATACAAGATATTAACGAAGTAGTTAAAGTAAAAGTACCTAAACAAAAGATTGAAATTCAAAAGATTGAACCTGTTAAAACAGAGCCTGTTAAACAAGAGCCTGTTAAGGTAGAACCTGCTAAGCAAAAACCAATAGCACCTAAAGAAAAAATTAAAATAAAGCCTAAAGCTACACCTAAGAAAGAAGAAAAGAAACCTGCTACAGTAGTAAAGAATGAAGAAAAAAAAGAATCCGATAGCAAAGATGTTGCAGCATCCTCTGTTTCAACCAAAGAAAGTAAAGAGCCAAAAGCTGTACAACAGAAAGAAGTTAAAGCAGGAACTGTTAAAGTAGATTCTCAAATAAAAGATATTGGTAGAGATATGAAGCTAACTAATCTAGCTGTTATAAAGGCTATGACAGATAATACTATGATTGTTTCTTATTCTATACCTTTTTATAAGAGTAAAAATATTTATAAGAACCAATTATCTATTGCAGATACAAAATTACTGTACACAAACAATAGTCTTGGTGTATACATCTCTAAAGATCCAGTGGTTCAATATCAAAATGCTTTGATAAACATTAGATCAGAGAAGCAACAATTATTAAACGAGATACAAGTATTAAGAAATGGATAAGATTAAAAATCAATTAGGAAGTATTGTTACCTTAATAGGTTTAGTAGGTGCGATTGGAGCTGGCTTTATTAAGTATGGAGAAGTAATGGAACGATTAAATTCTATGTCTTCACCTGATCTATCTCCTATCTCTAAAGAAGTTAATTCACTTAGCACTAAGATTGCTGTTATGGATAAAGAGATTAAGTTTTTAAGATTAGAAATTAAAGAAATTAAAATAGCAAATAAAAATCCATTAATGAAATGAGATATATCTATCTCTTATGGACCACTCTTAATCAACAAAGAGAAAAAACTATAGATCATTGTAATCCTTTTATGTATACTGGTTTTTAATATGGTTAAGAAGGCATTTCAAAATCCTAAAGGTGGTCTCAATCAAAAAGGTAGAGAACATTTTAAAAGAACAGAAGGATCTAATTTAAAAGCTCCTGTTAAGTCTGGCACGAACCCAAGAAGAGTTAGCTTCGCTGCAAGGTTTGGCGGAATGAAAGGTTCTTTATTAAATAAGAATGGAGATCCCACTAGATTAAAACTTGCTTTAAAAGCGTGGGGGTTTGGCAGTAAGGAAGCTGCTAGGAAGTTTGCTGCACGACATAAGAAAAGTTAATGGCTAAGAAAAAACAAGCAAGGGAATTTATTGCAGGTAGATGTAATATCTGTAATCACGAATACATGGCATCCGATGGTGGTTGGATTGTTAATGCAGAACACAAATTGTTTTGCCATCATTATTGCTTTGACTTATATTTACATAATAATAAAATAGGAAGATTAACACAAACCAAAAGGAGATATAACTATGCCAACAGTAGGTAAAAAAAAGTTTGCTTATACTAAAAAAGGAAAAGCAGATGCTAAGAAGTACGCAAAGAAAAAAAATAAAATGGCTAAAGGTTTTAAAAGTTTGCTAATGAAATAATTATAAAGAGTTTTTAATCTCTTTGTAATCTTCCCAAATTCTTTTTCCTTCTTGCCACAAATGCTCTTTGTTATGTTTCATTCGTATATGATGGATCATGGTACTATGATCTCTCTTACCAACAAACATAGAGATAGAATTTAACGAGATATTTAATACTTCTTTAATTAAATTAATAACAATAGATCTTGCCTGGACAATAGGAGTTAGTCGTTTAATAGAAACAAAATCTTCTAAAGAAATATCATACATAGCTAAAGTTTTATTCACAATATCTTCTGCAATCTTTTTGGTACTGCTGGTAACTTTGCTAGAAAAGTTTTTGTTTACATACTTTACTCTGACTACTTCTTTATTAAAAGAAAGAGCTTCTACTCTATCTAATTGCTTCTTATGTTTTAAGCCGAGGTTATATCCATTTCTTGCAGCTACAGAATAGATAACTTTTTCTCGTTCTGTTAAGTCTCCGTAGGGAGTAAAATTTAATGTTTGTTCTAATTCTTTGTTTTGTTTTATGTTAAGCATAGTATCCTCTCTAGTTGTTTTGCAACTTTGCATTGTTTTTTATGTACCAATTATTATCTAGTAGATAACAACTGTTCTTCTGTCTGCATTACTTGGTTCATCAACTGAATAGATTGTTGATGATACTTGTTTGCTTTAGACTTTAGCTCCAGAAACTTTTCGTGTTTCTTTTGCTGTTGGTCCTTCAGCTTTTGCAGACGACTCTTGAGTTCCATCAAGATTCTCCTTTTTTACTTTGTTAAAATGGATTCTAACTGTGTCCACTTTTACTTCTACAAAAGTACCACCCTGTTCCTTTGCAGCATTTTCTACAGTATCGTAACTTTCTTTATACACAAAATTACAAGTACCATGTTTATATTTATATATTTTTTCCATTTTGTCTATATCTTTTTGTGTAATTCTTTTGCCATATCCATATAGATACTAGCATCTAAATAACTATCTGATTTGTATTTCTCTGTAGTTCGTAACATCTTTAACATGACCATACATTGAGCTACTTGGTGTGGTTTAATATCTGCATGAAGATTATCTTTAAGAACAACCGACCAAAGCATAGCTAATAAATTAAAATTAATTTCATAGTTGCCATACTCTTTGTCTTTTTCGTTTCTTAATTTAGTTTTAATCTGCTCTTCTAAATTTATTGTTTTGGTCATAAATCTCCATCTGTGTTAATTTAGCTTCTAAGCTGCTTAATGTTGCAAACGATGTATCATCTCCAGGTACATCTGTTCGTGTCTCTATAGCAAGACTAACTAAGTATCGTAATATTCTTATCTGTTCTGTGTCTAACATAATTCCTTTTGTTTTACTCTTCTGGTGGGAAAAACAAAAAATTAATAGCCAAATTGAAAGGGGAAGTGGCTAAAAAAAAACCCACCAGAAGAACGGGATTTAATTCAATTAAAATTGATTTTTAAATCCTGTGTTTGGTTTAGCATAAGCTGGCTTACTTGCAAAGTTATTTCCTGCAGGTTTCGCAGCACCTCCAGATGGAGTGAGGATTATTGTTAATCCACCGATCTCATCTTTAGATGCAAACGCAGCTTGATTATACCATGTACCATCAGGCATTTTCACACCGATAGTCCAGTTCTTACCCTCTGGTGCATTGGGGTTAGCTGGTCCTACCATAACAGGAAGATTAGATCCTTCTGTATATTTAGGGTTTGGTACTAGGTTCACATACACTTTATTTGTGTCTGCCATTGTTGTTTGCTCCTTTATTTACCAATTAGTTTTGGCTGTTTAGTTGTTCCATACGATTTTCATACTCTTGTTTGAGTATAGAAAAACCATCTGGATTTTTAGTTTTAAGATATTTAATCTGATCTGCGTACACTGTATCTTTCAAGTATTTTAATCTTGGAAGATGTATAGCTGTAGCAAATTCAGTTTTAATACCTTCTATATTAATACTATCATCTCCTGCTCCTGGCTGAGTTTGATTAGTATTACCACTCGCTTTTGCTTGTGATTTTTTGGTAGATGTAAATGGTTTGGCTTCGTAGCCATCATCATTATCCATCCCAGTTCGTAAGTTTAACGCATTAAGAAACGCATACTTCTTTGCGTAACTCATGGCATTACCACTTCCAAACTTATCTAAATTTCCTAGTGCAGAAGTTCCAGCAATCAATATATAATCTTCTGGATTTTCCACATCATGTATTTTCATATTACAAGTAGTCATAATAAAACTATCAGTTACTTGGTTCTCATAAGTACAGACAGGATATAGACCATTAGATAAAAGAGCTTCCATAGCTACTGCTTGGACGCTGTCATGTAGTAAAGGATTAAACTTCATCCCTGCCACCTTATCTGCTTTTCTTACACCACCTGCTTCACAACATGCTTTGTGTAGTTTTTTAAATATACTCATTTTATTTCTCCTATTTTATTGTAAATGGATGTTCAAAAATACTTGGATATTGATGAAACCATTTCATTTGTTTTTTTTGCCATTCAGATAAGCTATCCAAGTTAGCCACCATTATAGTTGCCAGAAATACAAAGCTGACAATCATAATTTTTATTAGTTGTTTCAATTTTTTTTCCTTATGTTCTTTTTTTTTTATTTGATATTGTAATTGAAACACATCCACCTTGTACAAATCTTTATTTTTTTGGTGGACTATTCTGTTAATAGTTTGTTGGTCAATCATTATAAGTTCCACAGTTTATTAGTTATCTCTTGTTGCTCTTCGGTAAGATCAGAGTAATAAAAATTACTAAGATCAGGAGCTTCTACATACTGCGCCATCTTCATAGGATCTCCTTCAGATACTTCAAATAAATTTTGAATAGTAAATGCTTTGTTACATAGCTGTTGGTAATGATATTCTAACCTGTCATTTTCTGGTTCAAATATTTTATATTCTTCTTGATTGACATAACCCAAGTAAGGTTTCTTTTTTCTGTCATTGGCTACCCAATAGAAGGCAACTTGTTTCATGTAGGTTGGTTCACACTTGTCTATATCATCAGGTAGTTTTTGAACGACTGTTGCAAAACCATTTTTATTTTTTCTAAAATTAATTGGTTTGGATTTTAATTCTAAAAATTTATCTTCACTTTCAAAATCTATTCTGCCTAATATGTCCAAGACCAAACCTTCTGGTTTATGATGTACATATCGTTCACTAGATAATTCTCGTTTTCCAAATACTGCCTGGACTAACTTTAAAGTTTGTTCAATAGATGCTTTGCATGAAGGTATCATTTCTATTCTGCAATATTCATCTCTTGCATCTTTAGGTTCGTTTGCTCTATTAATTTTTTCTTTTTCTTCTTCAAAGATTTTTTCAAACGCTTCTGGTTTTACTTCTCTCTTATCCGCTTTGTCATAAATATATTTAGAGACTATTCTTTGAGCTACATTTCCACATAAGTTTCCGTAGTGAGCTTTGTAACCTACCTTGTTTGCTCTTCGCATTTCTTGAGTAGAAGCTACATACGAAATAATATATTTTTGAATAGGTATGTTTAAACTTGATGGACTAAAATGTTCGTAACCTTGACCACCACTAAGTTTGGATCTTATTGTTTTTGCTAATTCATCTTTCATTTTTTTTCCTTTGTTGTTTTTTATTGTGGATAGCATTTTATCTATTGCTTTGTCAATACAATAAATGTTATAACCAAAACAATTAACAAACAAAAGGAAAAACAATGACATTAGAAGAATACAAGGTAAAAAATAAACTGTCTTATTATGTACTAGGACAGAAGCTCGGCTGTGAGGGAATTAATCCTGCGGTTTCTGCACAAAGATATGCACAGGGTAAAAGATTTCCTAGACCTAAAATGATCTTGAAGATTGAGAGCATTACTAACAACGAAGTAACAGTGAGGGATTTATTAAATGAGTACATCAAAAAAAATAAATAAATTTCCTTATGCTCATGTAAAAATTATATGGGAGGATATTCAGCAAACTAATGAGGCATGGATAGATCAAGAGGATATATTAAAAAAGGATGTAGCTATCTGTTCTGATACTGGTTTTATCTATAAAAAAACTAAAGATAAACTATGGCTATTCACTTCCTACTCTTATGATACTGAAAATAATTTAACTGTTGGTGGACTTACTGTATTTCCAGTTAAGACAATTAAAAAAATAGAAAAGATTTAATGAGAAATCTATTTGAAAGTATTATAGATGTAGGTTCAGGACTATTATTGGCTACTCTTATTCAGCTTTATGTATTTCCTTTTTTTGATTTACATCCTACTCCAATGGATAGTTTTCAAATAGCTATTATTTTTACTTGCATATCTATTTTTAGATCGTGGTTTTGGAGAACTGTATTTTCAAGAGGTAAAAATGAATAAATTAAAATTATTAGATCTGTTTAGTGGAATAGGTGGGTTTAGTTTAGGTTTAGAATCTACAGGTTTTTTTGAAACCATTGCCTTTGTAGAGAAAGATAAGTTTTGTAGGCAAGTATTAAAAAAGAATTTTAACAACATACCAATAGAGGAGGATATAAGAAATGTCAGAGGAACAAACTACGCAGCAGATATTATCACTGGAGGATTCCCATGCCAACCTTTCAGTGTCGCAGGAAAAAGAAAAGGAACAGACGATGATCGCTACCTCTGGGATGAAACTATTAGAGTCGTTGCCGAATGCAAACCGAGGTGGTTTATTGGAGAAAATGTTGAAGGACTTATTAACATCAACAACGGCGTGGTCCTCCGACAGGTGCAAACTGATTTGGAAGAGCAAGGTTTCCAAGTCCAATGTCTTGTTATTCCAGCTTCAGGCATCGGTGCGTGGCATCAAAGGAAAAGAGTCTGGATTATTGGATTCAATGCTACCAACTCCAACAACAATGGATCATATAGATCGCAAAGGGATGCGACCAAGCAGAGCTGCAACGAACAGAAAGACAGGTTATCTTTCAGAGATGATAAAGATGTACCCAACTCCAACATCAGTGCAGAGACCAAACGAAGGGAATATGAGAATGATGAGAAAGCAAGTTCTTCAAGGGAATATTTCAAAAGAAGAAGCGTCAGCAATGGTGGGGAAAGATGTGTTCAAAGCACATGGAAAAGTGAAGATGTACCCAACTCCGACAGCAGGTTGTGTGGAGGGAGGGGAACAGAGTTCCAGAGTAGAGATGACGGACAATGGGGGTTTTATTCTAAGGAAGAAGAACAAGCCAGAAATGACATTCGGAGCAAAGTTATCGGATGCAATGATATATCTGGAGAAGAAAAAAGAACAACCTGGTGGCAAACTCAATCCGAATTTTGTGGAGTTCCTAATGGGGTATCCTATGAATTGGACAAAGATAGATCCAACAGAATAAAATCTTTAGGTAATTCTATTGTACCACAGATTGCAAGACAGCTAGGTTTATCTATTATGGAAGCAGAGTTGAATGGCTAGACACACCTACGCATTTTCTAATGGCGATTATAACGACTGGCATCGTAAATATGAAGGTATCGCTATGATTGATATAGATAGTGTTGAGGTTTGTGCTAAATGCTATGAGCCTTTGGTTATTCTGGAGACCTGTTATGACAAAGGACAGAAATTCAAAGCTACAACCCTTGTTAAAATAGTCGCTAGTCGCTTAAATATACCCTGTTTTTTAGTTTTCTATAAACCTTTGGACAGTTCAACCCTAACTTTTAGAATTAAGCATATAACGACCTATAATACAGACTTTATACTTATGAATGAGGATGAATGGGTAAGTGTTTTGTATGACTTTCAAGAACAACATAAAAAGGTTTGTAAACATGGCAGATAAGTGGCAAAATAAAGGCAAGTACGAGCAACATATAAGATTGCCTACAAAAATATTTGAGGACAGAAGTTTTTTGGCTATCCCTATTAAACAAAGAGCTTATTGTTTATCCATACTCATTTGTTTATTAAAGTTTCTTAACTCTAAGACTTTGCAATGCTACCCTAGAGTTCAGACGCTTGTATCTATGACTGGATTGAGTAAACGATCTGTCTTTCGTTGCCTGACCTTACTTGTAAAGGCTAATATAATTTCTAAGAAAAGATTAAAGTCTACTTCGTTGTATACCCTTAATTCTAACTATGTAGTGTCTACTAGACACCTAGATATGCCTGTCAGACACCCCCTAGTGCCTGTTAGTCATGTATTAGAAGAACCAATTACTATAACTAATTATAATAATAAGGTAGATGAGATTATAAGTAGAGGTCTACCAAAGGAGCTATTAATAACTGAATTGTCTAAACTCCCCCCTGACATTCTTTTATCAGATAAAAAAAATGTTTATTATTGTAAGTTAGCAATGGATAAAAAAGAGGAAGTTAATCGCAGCAAAAATCTAGTACCTGTTGAAAAGATATTGTCATCATTAAAAAATACAGGTAAAAAAACAAATTCAGCTTATAGATATACAGTCGCTAAGAATAAGAAATACCACATCAAACCCTGGGAAAATAAAAAATGGGAAAATTAGATAAAATAACATGTGAAGCATACACCATGAAATCTATTAGAGAGGGTAATCCTAGAAAATGTCGTGCTATGGGTAGATTTATACCTAATTCAAAAAGGTTTCTTTGTGGATGTCATAATGGTCATAGATCATGGACTTTTTTAACAGGACAATATAAGGGTTTATATAAGAACCCTAATTTACCCATGATTAATAAAATTAAGGTCCTAAAAAACTTAAAAAACTTTAAAGGAAAAACCGATGACGAAATCAAAGAGTATATTGAAAACAAACAAAGACTTGCCATTGATAAAGGATTCCGATCGCAATTCTATACTAGACAGCTTAATTCTTGGAAAAACAAGCATAGAGATAGCAAAGGACTTAGCGATACCCTTGACAAGACTCTACAAAGTTTTAGATCAAGACGCAAATTTTAAAGAGCAATTTGGTAAAGCTCAAGAAATAGGTATGCGTACCTTGATTGAAAAAATGCTCATGCTTTTTGATAATAAGCCTGATAATTTAGAACCAGCAGATTTATTATTTTTAAGGGAAAAAAAAGATTTTTTAAAATGGTTAGCTCCCAAAGTCTCTAGTTTTTTTATTGATAAGCAGCAACACCAGGTAAAAACGGACCAAACGCTTACTATTAAATTTGACAATGGCTTTGATGATAAGGAAGTAATTGATATTTCGGAGGACACCACCTTTGAGATGACACCCTCCGACAACAAAGGAACTAATTAATTTTTAACTACATAATAGCCAGTATCTTTTGGGTGTAACTGACCATTTTCATCAAACATACCCATGTAATAATTATTACATTTAGAGTGCAATAACCATTGACCAATATTATCTTTAATGACTTCGTAATTGCTATTTTTCCAATGTACTGTGTTACCTAACTCAACCTGTTTTCTAATGTTTTTTGCTTTCATTATTTATCCTCTTTAATTTTCATTATTAAATCAATTAAATCATCACTGTTGAATTGAGTTAATAATTGTTTGAGCTGCTCTTCTGCTTTTTTTCTTTTATGGTACATTCTAGCTTTGTTATTTTCCTGTACCATTCTTATTTCATCTAGTGTTTGGTCTACCATTTAAGCACCTTTCTTTTTTGTTTGTTATTAATTTAATACATCTAACGGATCGTATTTTAATATAGCTTCCATGTCTTTTTTTGAAAATTTAAACATTAATTTTCTATACATTAGGTTTATTTTTTTAATCATTGTTTTTTTCGCTTTCTTCATAACTTTCAGTAATTTGAAAATGATCTCTTTCTATTATTTCATCATTAACAAAATTACCAAAATCAACCATTTCTTTCGCCTCTTCTAAAGTTTCCGCTTCAATTTTTACTTGAGAGGTAACCTCCTCAACAAATGTAATATTAAAAGTTTTCATTTATTTTCCTTTCTGTTTTTGTTTTAGTTTTTGATTATACTTAAATCTAATTATTCCATTAGCGTTCAAGCAATTTAACAAAGTTAGCCTGGCTAACTCAATCAAATATTGTTTTTTATTAACTACTATCATCATTATTTTAAGCTAATAATTAATTGATTGATTTGAGCGCTATATTTTAAAGACCATAAAAGGCACAATAAAATCACAACGAACAACGAGCAATCTATTATTTCAATTAATTTTTTCATTATGCTACCTCTTTTTTTTGTTCAGGCTCAAAGCCTAAAATTATGTTAGCCATAAAATCAAAGTAACCTTGTTCAACTTTATTTCTTAGCTTATCACTAGGATTTTCATCTATTGAACCCATTTCAATAGCTAGTTTTACTATATCATCATAGTAATATTCTATTGGTAAAGCCAAACCTGACAACCATTCACTCATAGCTTTTTGTTTTCCTACTTGCTCAATCATAAAGCCATATTCATCATAAAAACGATCAAAAATATAATTGATTTTTTCTTGATCTGTTTTTAATTCTTTTTCTTCACAATCTAATTGAACACAATCAAGAATATATTTTTTATAATTCTTCTTGTATTCTGTATGGTGTAACTTAGTCATTTTTTGTTTCCTTTCGTTGTTTGTTTATGTTACCTTATTGGTTATAATTCTATTATTGTCAAGCATTAAATAACCTCCACAAAATCAACGCAATAACCTGGATATTTGTTTTTTGCTGCTTCTAGTGCAACTTCCAACATAGGTGCAGCTATAGCTATTTTTTTAGGCGTTTTATAATTAGATGTATTATAAACATTAAAAATATATCTAAAAATAGTTAATTGGTAGTTTTTGATTTGTGTTTTCATTATTGTTTACCTTTCATTTTTTGTTTTAACTTCCCAATTTTTAGACAAATCTAAATGATTAATAACCCAAGTTTTTGCATCATCTATTGAATTAAAATCTTTAGTATAACTTTCATTATCTTGTTTGTTTTTTATTGTTATTGTTTGCATTGTTTTACCTTTCATTTGTTTGTTTATGCTATCAACTTACCGAATAGGTTATAATAAGTCAAGAGCATTGTTTTGATCTTATTTTAAGATCTCATTACCCTATAAAATATAGGGTAATAAGTTATTAAAATTTAATAGCTAAAGACTGACTTTATCTTCTAAAATATACTCTTCACCACACGCTTTTCTAAAATTATCAGGCTTAAAGTTAGGATTTAAATATTCAAAATACCTATTTAAATCTTCAACTAACCAAGTTGATATTTCAGTTCTTAAAGGTGAATTATTAAAGCTTTTAGTGTGAGTGTTTGCTCTAATAATTTTTGCTATTTGTTGATAGTGCTTTTTTGATAGTGTCATTTTGTTTTATCCTTTCATTGTTTGTTTTGTTTATTAAATACGACAATAACAGTTTCGGTTAATAGATCAAGAAAAAAAATCGTTAAAATACTAAGTCATTGAAATTAAACAATTCTTTTTTTAAGCGTATGTTTTACGCTGTATTATTAAAGAGATTGAATAGAGTAAAGAGATTGAATAGTTGTTATTCTTTAATACATTGCAGCTTTACCTTAATTCTATTTAATAATCGGTTTGACCTGGTTTATATCTAATGAGTACCAACCAATTATCTTTTTACTGATAACGATTAATTATCGGAAGTAATTGCGCGCTATAGATTAAATGTTTTGCCTGCGTTCGTGCGTAAAAATCAAGAATGCGCACCCCCCCGTCACCCGCGCGCCACCCGCCATTTATTATATATATATACATGGGACTGTAGGACACCTTTAGCCAGTCAGCCTCACCTCTATCCACAAAACAACCCACCACTTATTTTTGCTAGACCTCCTTTTAGAAATAAAATAATACCAGATATATGGATTACGATAGCAAAGACATACAATCTGTAGTATTTATAGAACCTAAGACAAACAATGTTATTATTAAGATTACAGGGTTTCCTAATAAAGACCTTGCCGATATGTATGTTAGTTGGATTATGGCAGAATTATCTTTTGATTTTACTCCTGCTAATGGAACAATAGACACCACTATTAACTAATGAATATAGTTATTCCCTACACTGCTAGAAAACATCAGAAGTTTCTTCATTCTAAAATGCTAGAAAAGCGTTGGTCTGTATTAGTCTGCCATAGAAGATTTGGTAAAACAGTAATGATGATTAATCATTTGCTGATGACCGCACTACAATCCAAACTAAAGAACCCTAGGTTTGCTTATATTGCGCCTACCTTCAAACAAGCTAAATCTATTGCTTGGGATTACATCAAACAATTTTCTGACAAGATCCCAGGAGTACGCTTTAATGAGACAGAGCTGCGTGTAGACTTGCCTAATGGCTCTAGGATAACCCTACTAGGCTCAGAGAACTGCGATGGTCTTAGAGGTATCTATTTGGACGGATGCGTCATAGACGAGTATGCCAATGTAACAGAACGATTGTTCCCAGAAATTATTAGACCAGCTCTATCCGATAGAAAAGGTTACTGCGTATTTATAGGTACACCACAAGGAATGAATAATAACTTTTACGATATGTACCAGCATGCACAAAAGAACCATAGTGATTGGTTTTATTTTAAAGCACAGGCAAGCAAAACCAAAATAGTAGACGAAGAGGAACTAGAAAAAGCAAGAGAGATTATGGGAGATAACAAGTTCAAGCAAGAGTTTGAATGTGATTGGATAGCTAACATTGAAGGTGCTGTGTATGGAGAGGTCATGCAAAAGATGGATGACAAGAACCAGATAACCAGAGTACCTTATGATCCTGCTTTGCCAGTCTCTACTGCTTGGGATATAGGAGTATCAGACCACACCGCTATTATATTCTACCAACAACTAGGTTCAGCAATAAACATAATAGATTACTATGAAGAACGAAAACAAGGATTACCGCATTTTATAGAAGTAGTGAATAGTAAGGAATACATTTATAAGGATCACTATGCTCCCCATGACATTGAAGTGATGGAATTTAGTAATGGCAAAACCAGAAGGGAAGTAGCCTATCAATTAGGAATAAGATTTAGAGTAGTGCCGAAGATTCCATTAGAAGATGGTATCCATGCAACAGCTATGACCTTACCTAGATGCTACATAGATGTAGACCATTGCAAACAATTAATAGATGCGTTAAGACATTACCATCGGAAGTACATAGATAAAAATCGTATGTTCCGATCTAAGCCTGTACACGATTGGTCATCCCATGCTTGTGATGCCATGAGATATCTGTCTGTGGGATTAGAGGAATTAAACACTAGACAAACTGCTCCACAAAATGTAGCAGATAGTGATTATAGTATTTTATAAAAGGATTTATTATGGGTTCATTATTTTCGCCAAAGATGCCAGCGTTACCTCCAGTTCAACCTTTGCCTGAACCACCTTCAGCAGAGCTGAGTGCAGAGGAACAAAAAAAAATACAAGCAGAACAAGCGGCTATAGAAAGAAAAAGAAAAGGTCGTAAGTCTACTATTTTAACTGGACCTTTAGGTCTACAAGAAGAAGCAACCACAGAAAAGAAAACTTTACTAGGAGGATAATATGGGAATTAAGAAAATGATTAAAGCAGTAAAAGATAAAATCAAACCAAAGGTTACAAAGCAAAAGGAAGTAATCTTAGAAAAGAAAAATCTAGTACAAGAAACTGTACAAGAATCTAAAAGTTCTATGACAAGGGAAACTAACTAATATGGGAATAGCTGCAGCAATTACAAAAGCGGTTAAAATGGGTGCTGTTAAAAAAGTGGATAAACCGCAACCAGTGTCTCCTACAGTTGCAGAAGTTTCGCAAAGTGCAGCAACCGATTCAGATGGTATGGGAGCTATGTCAAGAAAAGCAAAACGCAAAGGAAGATCAGCTACGATATTAACTTCAGCTACAGGTGTAGAAGGTAGTACAACACTAGGCACTAAAAGTTTATTAGGCGGATAATGGCAAAAACAGATTTAAGTAAAAGTTTATTAAAACGATTTGATCGTTTAAAAGCAGGCAGACAAAACTGGGAGTCGCATTGGCAAGAAGTATCAGACTACATGATACCAAGAAAAGCAGATGTAACTAAAACCAGATCCAAAGGAGATAAACGAACAGAACTTATTTTTGATTCTTCTCCATTACAATCCGTAGAATTATTAGCAGCATCTTTACATGGTATGCTTACCAACCCATCCACCCCTTGGTTTTCTTTGCAGTTTAAAGAAGATGGAATGGAAGGAGAAGAAGAAGCAAAAGAATGGTTAGAGTCTGCAACTGAAACAATGTACGCAGCATTCAATCGTTCTAACTTTCAACAAGAAATTTTTGAATTATATCACGACCTAATCACCTTTGGTACAGCAGCGATGTTTGTAGAAGAAGATGAAGAAGATGTACTAAAGTTTTCTACACGACACATTAACGAAATCTATATCTCTGAAAATGATAAGGGAAGAATTGATACCATCTTTAGAAAATTCAAACTAACTGCAAGAGCAGCCATCCAAAAGTTTGGTCAGAATGTTTCAGACAATATTGCTACAACAGCAAGAAAAGATCCTTATGAAGAAATAGAAATACTACATGTAGTTTATCCAAGAACAGATTTTAATCCAAAGAAACAAGATAAACCAAACATGCCTTTTGCATCAGTGTACTTAGAAGCAGGCACAGGAGATGAACTGTCGGTTTCTGGATTTAAAGAATTTCCTTTTGTAGTACCTCGTTACTTAAAAGCATCTCACGAAATTTATGGAAGATCGCCTGCGATGACTGCCTTACCTGATGTAAAGATGTTAAATGAAATGTCTAAGACAACCATTAAAGCAGCACAGAAACAAGTAGATCCACCTTTATTAGTTCCTGATGATGGATTTATTTTACCAGTACGAACTGTTCCTGGTGGACTGAACTTTTATAGATCTGGAACAAGAGATAGAATTGAACCACTCAACATTGGTGCAAACAATCCACTAGGTTTAAACATGGAAGAGCAAAGAAGAAACTCTATTCGTAATGCGTTCTATGTAAACCAACTTATGATGCAGAATGGTCCACAAATGACAGCAACCGAAGTAGTGCAAAGAAATGAAGAGAAAATGAGATTACTAGGACCTGTTCTTGGTAGACTTCAATCTGAATTATTAAAACCTTTGATTGATAGATGTTTCTCTATTCTATTAAGAAAAAATTTATTTAAACCTGCTCCAGAATCTTTATCAGGAAAAGATATAGAAATTGAATATGTATCTCCTTTAGCCAAAGCTCAAAAATCTTCAGAGCTACAATCTATTATGAGAGGTATAGAAATTATGGGATCACTTGCAAATGTTGCTCCTGTATTTGATTATATTAATTTTGATAAACTAGTAGGTCATCTAATGGATATAGTAGGTGTACCTCAAAAGATTTTAAAACCAATGTCTCAAGTAAATTCAGAGAGACAACAGAAACAACAACAACAAGAACAAGCTATGCAGATGCAACAAATGCAACAAGTAGCACAAGCTGGAGGACAGATCGCACCATTGGCAAAAGCATTGCCAGAGGAAGCAAAGGCTTTAGTAAACCCAGAAGAGTAATAGAAAGGAACACATGGATCAGTTAAAACAATTAAAGATTAGCTATAAAAATATTTTTGAATCAGATGACGGAAAATTAGTCATGTCTGATTTAGAACGAAGATGTCATTATCATGCTACTACTAATGTAAGAGGAGATAGCCATGAGAGTGCATATATGGAAGGACAACGCAGCGTTCTTCTATTTATTAAAACTATGCTGCTAAAGGAAAATAAAGATGTCAAACGAACAGATAACGGAGAATGATTCTTCGCCTGTAGAACAAGAGACGCTACTAAACACCAACACTTCTACAGAAACGACTACACCAACAGAAGAAGCAACTATTTCTTCTACTACTAATAATACAGTACAAACTTCCAAATCATGGAAAGAAATTATTAGTGAAGAGTACAGAAGCAATCCAAACATAGAAAAGTTTACAGAGATTGATGCGTTAGCCAAAAGCTATATCAATGCTGTATCTATGATTGGTTCAGATAAAATTCCTGTACCAACTAACAATTCAACTGATGAACAATGGAATGAAATTTATACTAAGTTAGGTAGACCAGAATCTCCTGATAACTATAAATTAGATGTAAAATCAGATGTAGTTCCTATAGAAGAATCTGCAGTAAAATCATTTGCAGAAAATGCTCACAAGCTAGGTTTAAATAATAAACAAGCTCAAGGTATCTTAGAGTTCTATAAAAATAATATGGAACAAACTGCACAACAACAAAGCATCAATACTGAAACTGCACAAGCAGATGCGGAAGCTCAACTACGAAAAGAGTGGGGTAGATCCTTTGATGAAAATATTAAACGAGCTGGATCATTAGCAAAAGCAAATATGAGTCCAGAACTTTTAGACATGCAAATGAAAGATGGAACTCGTTTAGGAGATCATCCTGAAATTATTAAAGGCTTTGCTAATATTGCTAATCTTATTTCTGAGGATAAAATCATTGGTACAGAACAAGAGAATATGTCTCAAGGAAGAGACTTAGAAACTGAGATATCTAGCATTGTTAATGACCGAGATGGACCTTACTGGAATAGAAATCATCCAGACCACGATAAGGTAGTTCAGCAAGTATTAACTTTAAGAAATATGATGAATGGATAATAAGCAATTACGATTGGAAGTTATTAGAATGATATTAGAAACAGGTTCTGAAAATCATAAATCTAATCCCTTGCCAATCGCTGATAATTATTATAAGTGGATTTCTAAGGCGGATGAAAGTTCGCCTAAGAAAAGTAAGATAACTCGCAAGAACCTTACTGACAACAAGGAATAGACTGTGGTCTAACAGACCTTAAATGCAAGAGATGCCTGCTTTGCGGAGAACCTCTCTGTTTTATTTTTGTTAATTGTCATGTGGATGATTAGCATTTAACTTTAACAATGGAGAGACAAATATGTCTACACAAGTAACAACAGCATTTGTAGAACAGTATAGTTCAAACATACAAATGTTATCACAACAAAAAGGATCACTTTTAAGAGATAAAGTGAGACTTGAATCAGTTGTTGGAAAAAACGCTTTCTTTGACCAAGTTGGAAGCGTAACTGCAACTGTAAGATCAAGCAGACATTCAGACACTCCTCAAGCAGATACTCCTCACTCAAGAAGAAGAGTTTCCCTTGTGGACTATGAATTCGCTGATCTAATTGACGACCTAGATAAAGTAAGAATGTTGGCAGATCCAACTTCTTCTTACGCAATGGCTGCGGCTTATGCGATGGGAAGAGCTATGGATGACAATATCATTGCTGCGGCAACTGGTAGTGCTAACACTGGCGTAGCTGGTGGAACATCTACTGCTTTACCTGCTGGTCAAATTATAGCAGAATCTGGAACAGGAAGATTCACAATCGCTAAACTAAGAGAAGCAAAAGAAATCTTAGACTTAGCAGATGTTGATCCTTCTCTACCTAGACACATCGTAGTAGGACCTAAACAGATCTCTGATCTATTGGGAACTACTGAAGTTACTTCTAGCGATTTTAACACTGTAAAAGCACTTGCTTCTGGAGATGTTAATTCGTTTTTAGGATTTAACTTTGTTGTATCTAACAGACTAAATGTTGGTTCTAGCATCAGAGATTGCTTTGCTTTCGTAAACGATGGTATTGCTTTAGCTGTTGGAAAAGATGTAACTGCTAGAATAGACGAGAGAGCTGACAAAGGTTACGCTACTCAAGTTTACTACTCTGCTGCTTTCGGTGCAACCCGAATGGAAGAAGAGAAAGTAGTTAAGATCCAAGCATACGAAGGTTAATTCGTATTTAGATGGTGGGGAGCAATCCCCACTATCTTTTTTAAAATGAAACATATAAAAGAAGTAAAACCTGTGTTACATTTTAAGAAAGATGATTATGTGTATAGATTTGTTTTAGTAGATAGATTTAAACACACAGCATCTGTTCATCATGGATTTGATATTCATAATGAACGAACAGAAGCGGAAATCTGGCAACAGATGACCAATAGGAAGATAAGAAGAAAGTATATAACAAAGGAGTAGATATAATGAAAAAAGGTTTATACGCAAACATTCACGCAAAAAGAAAAAGAATTAAAGCTGGCTCAAATGAAAAAATGAGAAAGGTAGGATCTAAAGGATCTCCCACAGCAGCAAATTTTAAAAGAGCAGCTAAAACAGCAAAGAAAAAATAGATGGCATCCATAGTAGACATTTGTAACGGAGCTTTAAACCAACTAGGTGCATCCACTATTATTTCTCTAACAGAAGATTCTAAGAATGCTAGATTGTGTAATGCAAGATACACTCAAGTAAGAGATAGTTTATTTAGACATCATCCTTGGAACTGTTTACAAAAACGAGTACAGCTTGCATCTGATACAACAACTCCAGCTTGGGGATTTAGTTACCAATTTACCTTACCTGCAGACTGCTTACGAGTATTAGTTATAGAAGCACATGACCATGATTACAAAATTGAAGGAAGAAAAATAGTATCTAACCTTGGTACAATGAAAATATTATATGTTGCAAGAATTGAAGATCCTAATGAATATGATGAAATTTTAAGAGAAACTTTATCTGCAGCATTAGCGGCTGATATAGCTTATGCAATTACTTCTTCTAATCCTGTATCTCAAAACATGTATACTTTGTATCAAGCTAAATTAAGAGATGCTAGATTTGTAGACGCTACCGAAGGACAAAATACAGTTCAAGACAATGGCATGACTGATGTAATCGGTGCTGGTACTTGGACTAACTCAAGGTATTAAGTTATGGCACGAGTAGCGGTGCAATTAACAAACTTCACTGGTGGAGAATTATCACCACGATTAGATGGTCGTAATGATCTAACTAAATATGCTTCTGGCTGTAAGACCTTAGAGAACATGATTGTTTATCCTCATGGTTCATCTGCTAGACGACCTGGAACACAATTTGTAGCAGAAGTAAAAGACAGTTCTAAAAAAACAAGACTTATACCTTTTGAATTTTCTACTACACAAACTTATATGTTAGAGTTTGGAGATCAGTACATTAGGTTCTACAAAGACAATGGAGTTATTTTAGATGGTGGTTCTGCCTATGAGATTGCTACTCCTTATTTAGAGGCAGAGTTATTTCAAATTAAATTTGCACAATCTGCAGATGTTATGTACATTTGCCATCCTAATCATCATCCTAGAAAATTAACTAGAACAGGTCATACCTCTTGGACATTAATTAATGATGTTATTACCAATGGACCATTCATGGATCATAATGTTGAAACAACTACATTAAGTCCATCACACAAAGACGCAGGTCAAACCACAACTGTAACAGCAAGTGCAACAACAGGTATTAATGGTGGACAAGGTTTTTTATCTACGGATGTTGGAAGATTTCTTCATATAACAGAAGGTCATTTAAAAATAACTTCTGTTACATCTACCACTGTAGTTGTTGGAACTGTTATTGTAGACTTAAATGAAACAGGATCTACTACTGATTTTGCGTTAGGTTCATTTTCAGATACTACGGGTTACCCTTCTTGCGTTACTTTCTTTGAACAACGATTAGTATTTGCAGGAACTTTATCTCAACCTCAAGCAATATTCTTTTCCAGATCTGGAGACTATGAAAATTTTGATGATAAATATCACGACACTGTATCAGATGATGATGCGATTGTGTATACGATTGCTTCTAACCAAGTGAATGCTATTCGCTTTATGACTGCGACTAGAACTTTAATTATAGGTACAGCAGGTGGAGAATTTGCGGTATCAGGTGGTGGAACAGATGTTGCTATTACTCCCACGAATATATTAATTAAAAAACAATCTAACCATGGAGCTGCAAACTTAGATGCAATTGCAGTTGGTAATGTAACTTTATTCTTACAAAGAGCAAAAAGAAAAATTAGAGAACTAGCTTATAACTTTGATGTAGATGGTTATCTTGCTCCTGATATGACGATTCTTGCAGAACATATTTCTGAATCAGGTATTACGCAAATGGCATATCAACAAGAACCCAATCAAATCATTTGGTGTGTACGAACCGATGGACAGCTCATTGCTTTAACCTATCAAAGAGAACAACAAGTAGTAGCCTGGCATAGACATATTTTTGGTGGATCTTTTTCTACAGGTAATGCTATATGCGAATCTGTTGCTGTACTTCCTACCGATGACAATGAATATCAGGTGTGGACTATTGTTAAAAGAACGATTAATGGAGCAACCAAACGATATGTAGAGTATCTTCATACTTTTGATTTTGATGAAACAGATAATACTGATTTTAATTTTTTAGATTCTCAACTTGCTTATGATGGATCTGCAACGACTTCTATTTCTGGATTAGATCATTTAGAAGGACAAGAAGTTGCTATTCTTGCAGATGGATCTACACACCCTAGAAAAACAGTTAGTTCTGGTGCAATTACTTTAGAACGATCTGCAAGCAAAGTTAAAGTAGGATTACCTTATACTTCTCTTTTGCAAACTATGCGATTAGATGCTGGAGCGCAAAATGGTACATCGCAAGGTAAAACAAAAAGAATATTTGATATTACTATTCGTATGTATGAATCTATTGGTATTGAGGTAGGACCAAACTTAGATAACATGGAACGAATACCTTTTAGGTCTTCTGCTAATGCTATGGATGTTGCTATTCCAGTATTTACAGGAGATAAAGAAATTGAATTTAGAGGAAACTATGAGACTGATGGTTATGTGTATGTAAGGCAAGATCAACCTTTACCTTTAACTATTTTATCATTATACCCAAGGTTAGTAACTAATGACGGATAATCTACTACATATAGTGCCTTATATTGCAAACCATGGTAAGATAATTTTATCTAGTCAAATGAACCATGCTTTAATGGATAAGGATGCGAGCTTTGACGGAGAAACAATAAATTTAGAAGAAGAAGGATTAGCTTTTACTTGTATGATTAATAACGAACCTATTGCCTCTGCTGGAATGAAAATACTTTGGAATGGTGTTGCAGAAGGCTGGGTACTTGCTACGAATAAAGTTTGGAAACATCCTGTCGTTATTGCAAGAGCTATTAAAAAGAATTTTGCAAGAGTGGCTAAAGAACATAATATTCACAGAGTACAAACTGCAGTACGATCAGAGTTTGCTATTGGTTTAAAATTTGCTAAATGGTTAGGATTACAAGAAGAAGGATTAATGAAGAAATACGGATTTGATGGTGCAGACCATTACAGATATGCGAGGTTATTCTAATGAGTTTTGTATTTGACATTGCTGCTGCCAAACAAGCAAAAGGTATTGGAAAATTTAATCAAGCTGTTAAAGAAAGAAATGCCACGATTGCAGAACAAGAAGGTGAACAAATAGAAAAAAGATTAGAAGAGTTTGATCTTCCTAGATTTGAAGAGCAATTTTCTCAATTACAAGGTCAAACAAAAACAGCAATATTAAAATCTGGAGTTGATTTATCTGGTTCTGGTTTAAGAATTTTAAGAAGAAATGCAGAACAAGCTGAGATAGAAAAAAATGTTATGGCTTATGATGCTCAAATTGGCAAATCAAGAAAATTTGAAGAAGCTAATTTTGCCAGAATGCAAGGAAGCCTTGCTAAAATGCAAGCTAAACAAGCTGAACTTGGTTACTATGCTAAAGCTGGTAAAAGTTTAATGGCTATGTCTGGTGGTTTCGGTGGAGGTGGTGGTGGTTCTACAGGTGGTTTTAGTGGTGAGTATGGTGGTATAACAGGTGGGAGCTTTGGAGAATAATGGCAAGAAATTATAAAAAAGAATACGCAAATTATCATTCTAAACCAGAACAAAAAAAAGACAGAGCTGGTAGAAATGGTGCAAGAAGAATAATGAAAAAAAAATATGGATCAAGTATTCTTGGTAGAGATGTAGATCACAAAGATAGAAATCCAAGAAACAACAGTATGGGTAATTTAAGAGTACAATCTAAATCAACAAATAGATCAAGAAATACATAATGCCAAAAATTCCTACTTTTACATCACAATCAAGACCAACTGCAGAAGTTGCTAGTGTTAGAAGTAATATTCAATTATCTCCTACAGCAACACCTGCTGCTGCTCTTGCAAAAGTAGCTTCTTCTGTAGAAGATTACTACATTAAACAAAGAGATAATGTTGAAAAATTAGAAGCTAAAAAAAAATATTTAGAATTAAAAGGTCAATCTGATCTTATCATTGAAAAAAAAAAAAATAATGCCGATGAGTTTGGAGCTATATCTTCTTACACAGAAGAATTTAATTCACTTAAAACACAAGAATTATCTAAAATAAAAAACAGAAGAGTTAAGAAAAAATTAGAAGAATATTTAGCTTTAGAAGAAGTTGAAGGAATTTCTGCTATTAAAAAAAATTCTTTTAATGCTTTTGAAAAAGATAGCATTTCTATTTATAATACAGAACAAGAAACGCTTGCGGGAAAATATACTATTGAAACAGATCCAGAGAAAAAAAAATTAATTATAAAACAAAGAAAAGAATCTGCTATAGAATTTAATGGTGTTCACAACTTAGGAAAAGCAGCTTTAACTAAAGAAATAAAAAAAATAGAAAATGATTCTATTTTATTTGATGTGGATGTTTTAATATCAAAAAAACAATATGGAGCTGCAAAAGCATTATTATCTGATCCTAAAAATTTATCTAAAATAGATAATGAGGAAAGACAAAAAAAATTATTAAAAATTGAAAAAGAGGGAGCTGAATTAAATGAAAATAATTACTATGCTTCTAATTTAATTAAAGGAAATAATCTTTTAATTGGTGCAAAATTTACAAGCACAACAGAAAAAAAAGTTATTCAACATACAGAAAGAATATTATTTTCTTCTGCAGAAAAACAACAAAAAAATCCAGAGGAAACTTTTGCTTTTGTTGACGAAACTATGGCAAAAAATGGAATTATATCTCCAACTTATAAGGATTTATTAGATACTGGATATAACGCTGGATCTACTACTACTTTTGATTCTCTTTCTGATATACCCAAACCTTTAATTCAAGCGGTAAAAGTAGCTGAAACTGCAGATATAAATAAAAGATTAAATGTTTATACAACTCAAGAACAAGAACGATTTTATAAAAATATTATTGTTTTAAAAAAAATAAAAGGGTTTGATGATTATCAAGCTATTAAACAAGCTAAAGAATTTGAACAAAATTATGATGCTAATATAACTAAAGGAACTGGTAAGCAAAGAGGAAAGACATTAGAAAAAGTTGAAAGTAAATTCAAAGATAGTAAATCTACTAATATAAATCAAGTAAGAGGTTATGCTGGTCAATTATATGATATGTATATTATGTTAGGAATAGATGATAATAAAGCAAAAAACCAAGTTGTAGAAGATATAGAAAAAAACATTGTAGAAGTAGATAATAATTCTTATTTAAAAAGAGATATTGTTGCCTTTCAAGCTATTGATGGAGTAGAAAATATTCCTGTTTATAAAAAATATATTATTAAAAATAATATGGAACAAGGAGAGGATTCTGATGATTATTACTTAAGACATAATGGTGGTGGTCAATTTGAAATAAGAAGAAGAGTTGATTTATCTCCTGTATATAGCAAAGATAATAAACCAATGATCTTTTACGCTAAAGATTTAGATAAAATGAAATCAGAACAAACAGAGGAATTTAAAAAAGATATTAGAGAACAACAAAGAAAAACTCAAGAACAAAGATTATTTGTTTTAGAGCAAGAAACTTATATGCCTTAATATGTCATCTGGAACTAATTTAGATTTATTGTTAAGTACGGATTATTTAAGCACTACAGATGAAAAATTATTAAAAGAAAAACAAGAACAAGAAAAAGAAAAAGTTAAAGCAATCGGTATTTCAGATATTTTGGATGTTGTTCCAGGAGGAAAAGCAGCTAAAAAATTATTTCCAGAAACTCTTGGTGCTAAAGAAGATACTGGAATTAGTCTTGCTATTGAACAAGAAGCTATTTTACCATCTATATTAAAAACTTTTGGTCAAAAAAATTTAGAACCTGATTATGATTACCAAATAGATGATGAAACTTTTGAAGATCTTACTAAAGATTTAGATAAATTATATTGGGAAGAGTTTTCTACAGCTAGTTCTAAAGCAAATGCTTATCAAATAAGAGAGAGATTATTGAGATCTCAAGAAGCAGATCAAAAATTATCTTCATTAGGAATTACAGGAACTGCTTTGCGTTTTGGAGCTGCTATGTTAGATCCACCTGCATTAATAGCGGATGCTGTAACCTTTGGTGTTGCTAGACCTTTTATCTATGCCAATAAAATATCTCGTACATCTAAATATATTCGTTCTGGTTTAGTTGGAGCTGGTCAAGCTGGTTTATTAACAGCTCCTGTTGCTGCTGCAGATCCTACTAGAGATATAGAAGATGTTGGTTATGCAATGTTGATGGGTGGAGCAATAACATCTGGACTAACTAGATTTTTAGCACCTAGACATCCAGATTTAAAAAATTTTGATGCTAAATCTCAAGAACTAGGAAAAGCAATAGAAAAAAGTACACTTAAAAATGATGGTTATAAAATAACACCTAAAGGTGAAAAGTATTTTCCACCAGAAAAACCTGTAACTACCTCTACATATATAGATGAAGTAGATGATTTGTTGCCTCCAGAGAGTAGTATCAAACCAACAAGTAGAAATGTTTATTCTAAAGCAGAGACAGAAATAGTTACAAGTATTAAAAACAATAAAGAAGTTGATATACCTATTCCTAAAAAAGTAGTTGTTGGAGATTCTATAGAATTTTTTGATGATGCTGGAAACAAAGTAAAAAGAAAAATTATAAAAGTTAGCAGTTCAGGCACTTCTGTTAAAGTAAAAATAGGAAAAAAAGAAAAAATTATTTCTTTAACTGAAGGTGAAAGTAGTTTTGCTAATTTTAAAAATCCAAACTATGTACTAAAAGCTGCTGGTACTGGATTTCAAAGAAAAGTTATATCTGAATTAAAGAAACAAGAGTTAGAAGATTTAAGAATAGATTTGCAGAATAAAAAAACAAAAATGGAAGCAGATCAGCAAACAACACAAGGAACTTACAGAGATATTGTTAAAGATTTAAAATCAGTTGAGTTTTCTTTGAATGTTTTGCCATCAAGAAAAATAGAAGATGTCGTTGTTAATTTTTTTGACAGACTAGATGTAACACCTAATGTTGGTTTTGCTAAATTCAGATTAGACAAATCATCTGTATTAAGAAGATCAGCATCTCCTTTTACTAGATCTTGGTCGGAAAAATTTGCTGAAGAAGCAGTAGGTAATGTGGATTCATCAAAATCTATTATTACAGCAGATCTTATTAAACACAATTATGCAACAACAGCAGAAACTTTATTTTATAAATCTTATGCTCCTGCCTTTCAAAAGTTTATGAAAGAAGTAAAGAAAAAAAGATTTGGAAACGACTATAACATTAATGATCGTTTAGAATTTTCTAATCTAGTATCTCGTGGAGTACGAGGAGAAATTATAGATGTTCCTGGTGTTGCAGAAGGAGTGCTTGCCACAAGAAAACTGTTAAAAAAAATATTAGATGATTTAAAAAAAGAAGGAGTTGAAGGTGCAAAAGAAGTTTTAGAAAATGCAAACTACTTTCCTAGAAAATGGTCTATTGAAAAAATACAAAATATTCAGGAAAAAATACCTTATGTTAAATTAATTAATTTTTTAAAAAATTCTTTAGTTAGAGGCTCAAAAGATTTATCAGAAGCTGATGGTTTAAAAATAGCCAAACATATTTATAAAGTAGTTAATACAAATAAATTTGGTGATGGTTTTTCTATTGATAGACTTTTATACACAACGGATGCAGATGAATTAAGAACTGTTATTAGGGATTATGCAGATTTAGATCCAGATGAAATAGAAGATTTAGTTAAAGTATTATTAAAACCAGGAAGAGATAAACCAACTGCAACACCTAGACTTAGAAGAAGAGCTTCATTTGATGAAAATTATGAAGAAACTATTGATGGTTTTAAAATTAAATTTACTGATTTATTAGATAATAATACAGAAGGTTTAGTAGGATCTTACATTCAACAAATGTCTGGTCAAATTGCTCTTGCAAGAATTGGCATAAAATCAAGGCAGGATTATAATAAAATTTTCAAAAAAGTGAAAGATAGCTATGATCTTCCAGAAATTGCAAAACAATATACAGGATTTAAAGGTAAGGCAAGAAAAGAGCTTGAGCTTTTATCAATAGATACAATTTATAAAAATATAGTAGGAATACCTACGGAAAAAAATATTACAGGTTCTTGGTCAACAGTATTAAGAAATTTAAGAAAATACAATTATGTTAATGTATTTAACCAAGTGGGTTTTGCTCAAATTCCAGAAATGGGAAATATTATTGGTACAGCTGGAGTTAGAGGAATGATAAAATATATTCCTGAATTTAAAAATATTTTAACAAGAGCAAAATCAGGAAAATTATCTAATGAATTATTAGATGAAATAGAAACTGTAGTTAGTGGAACTGGTTCTAATAGACTTATAGATAGCACTATTAATAGAACAGATGATTTTGCTGGTGCAACTACAAGAGTTGGTAAAGTAGAAAAAACATTAGATATTGCTAGTAGAATTACTGCTGATTTTTCTGGTTTTCATGCAGTAGATACTTTGTCAAGAAGATTAGCTGCTATTACTTCCTTTGATAAACTAGCAATGCACGCAATAGGTAAATCAAAAGTAGATGATGCTGTTCTTAAAAGATATAGAAACATTGGATTTAGTGACGATGAGTTACAAGCTGTATTTAAAAATATAAGAGAAAATTCTACTTTTGTAGAAGGTGGTTTAACAGGAAGAAAAATTAGAAGATTAAATGTAGATAAGTGGGATGACCAAGATTTAGTTAATAAAATGTCTTTGTATATGAGTAGACATTTACGAAGAGTAATTCAAGAAAACAATTATGGAGAAATGATTGCTTTAGGAACAGATAGTGCTTTAGGAAAAACAATGCTTCAGTTTAGAAATTTTGTAATTACTGCTTATTCTAAACAATTATTACATGGTTTGCATATGAGAGATTTTACAGCTTTCTCTAGTGCTATGTCATCAATGTTTATTGCTTCACTTGTTTTTGTTTCTCAAACTCATGTACAAGCATTAGGAAAATCTAGTAGTGAAAAAGAAGATTTTTTAGAAGATAGATTGAGTATAAAAAATATAGGAAAAGCTGCATTTCAAAGATCAACTTATGCTTCTTTGTTGCCAGTCTTTTATGATACATTAGCCTCTCCATTTGTAAGTGAACCTATGTTTAATTACAGAACATCTGGATTAGAAATTAATTTAATTACAGGAAATCCAACTTATAATTTATTATTTGATAAAGGATTTGGTGCAATTAAAGCGATTGGTACATCAGCAGTTGATGATGAGTATGATTTTAGCAAACAATCTGCTTATAAAATAAAGGCTATTTTACCATATCAAAATATGCTAGGTGTAACAAACATATTGCAATATATGATTGATGAATCTGATTTGCCAGAAACATCTAAATAGTAGACAAAGGAACAGGAATTTAATATAGCAACAGTATGACCATATCATCAACTACAGTTAAAAATTCGTACAATGGAGATAACTCCACTACTACCTTTAACTACACATTTAAGGTATTTGCAGATTCTGATTTACAGGTCATTATTCGTTCCGCACTAGGAACAGAAACAGTTAAAACAATTACCACACATTACACAGTTACAGGAGCAGGCAATGCTAATGGTGGTTCTGTTATCTTTACTGCAGGAAACATTCCAGCTTCTGGAGAGACTGTAGTTATAAGAAGAGCTGTTCCGCAAACACAAGCGATTGACTATATTGCTAATGATCCATTCCCTGCGGAATCACACGAAGAGGGATTGGACAGAGCAATGATGACATTGCAACAAGTACAAGAAGAACTAGATCGTTCTATTAAGATTTCAAGAACCAACACTATGACTTCTACAGAATTTACTGTAGGTGCTGCTAGTCGTGCTGGTAAGATTTTAGGATTTGATGACAATGGAGAACTCGTTGTATCACAAGAATTAGGAACATACGCTGGCAACTGGACTGCTGGAGAAACTTATAACGCTAGAGATATTGTTAAAGATACTTCTAACAATAACATTTATTTATGTAACACAGGTCATACTGCATCTGGAACAACTCCTATTAGTTCTAATGCCGATGTAGCTAAATGGGATTTATTAGTAGATGCTTACAGTGCTACAGCTAGTGCCACTGCGGCGGCGGCTAGTGCTAGTGCGGCTTCTACATCAGAGAGCAATGCGGCAACATCAGAATCTAATGCCGCAACCAGTGAAACAAATGCAGCTACTTCAGCAACTAATGCTGCTAATAGTTTTGACAGTTTTGATGACAGATTTTTAGGAACTAAAGCTAGTGATCCAACCTTAGACAATGATGGTAATGCTCTTGTTGAAGGTGCGATGTACTACAATTCCACAGATAATGATATTAGATTTTATAATGGTTCAACTTGGGATGCTCCTGCAACTGATGCTGCAACGAGTGCAACTAATTCTGCAACTTCCGCTACAGCTTCAGCAACTTCAGCTACCGCATCTGCCAACTCTGCTACTGCATCTGCAACATCTGCGACTAACGCTGCAACTTCAGAAACCAATGCTGCAACTAGTGAAACCAATGCTGCGACATCAGCATCTACAGCTACTACACAAGCTGGTATTGCTACTACCCAAGCAAGTAATGCGGCTACTTCTGCAAGTACAGCAACTACTCAAGCAACCAATGCCTCAACTTCTGCTACTAATGCAGAGACAGCAAAAACTGCTGCTGAAACAGCTCAAGCTGCTGCCGAACTTGCTTTAGATAATTTTGATGATATTTATTTAGGTGCAAAAGCTAGCGATCCATCCGTAGATAACGATGGAGATCCTTTAACTGCTGGAGATTTATATTTTAATACTACTGTAGATCAACTTAAATACTATGATGGTTCATCCTGGTCAGGTATTGGTGTAAACACAGATGAAACAACAAAGGTATCTGCAAACGATACAACGAATGGTTACTTAAATGGTAAACTTGTTGCAGGTTCTGGAATATCTTTTACTGAAAATAATGATGGTTCTAATGAAACATTAACCATTGCTTCTGCTTTAATTTATCCTACCATTAGTTCTATTGCTCCAGACACAATAACTAATGATGCAAGTAATATTGTCATCACAGGAACAAACTTTGTCATTACACCTAATGTAGAAATCATATCTACTACTGGTGCTATTTATTACCCCAACACAGTTACAAGAGATTCAGCTACACAATTAACGATTAACGCAACTTTAGCTGTTGATGGAACATATTTTATTAGAGTAGAAAACCCAGATGGACTTGCAGTTAGAAGTTCTACCGCTTTACTAACAGTTTCAGATGCTCCTACTTGGACAACTGCTTCAGGCTCACTTGGTTCAGTAGCACAGGGTGGTGCTTTCTCTTCAACTGTAGTAGCAACTTCAGATAGTGCGATTACTTATTCAGTACAATCAGGTGCGCTGCCAACAGGAATTACTTTAAATACTTCTACAGGTGTGATAAGTGGTACTGAAAGTGGTAGCGACAGTGGAGAAACTGTGTACAACTTTACTTTAAGAGCAACTGACGCAGAATTACAAACCGCCGACAGAGCATTTAGCATAACTGTTACTGTAGGCATCAACAATGGAATACAATTTAACTAATGGCTTCATCATATTTAACTAGAACCCCAGCATCAGCAACTAACAGAAAAACTTGGACTTTTTCAAGTTGGTTTAAAGTTAGTAGTGGCGGTAGATTTTTATCATCACAAACAGACGCATCTAACATTGTAGATTTTTCTATAGGTAGTGACGGTGCAATGAATTTATCAATATATGAAAGTGCAAGTTGGAAAGACCTTGTACCTAGCATGTTATTCAGAGATAGGTCAGCTTGGTATCATATTGTTATAGCTTGTGATACTACTCAAGCAACAGCAAGTAACAGATTAAAAGTATATGTTAATGGTTCTCAGGTAACATCATTTAGTACAGAAGTATATGTTTCACAAAATTATGATACCGCAATAAATAATAATGTTATTCATAGAATAGGTGCTTATATTAACAATGGTCTTACTTTTGATGGCTCAATGACACACATACACTTCATTGACGGACTAGCTTATGATGCAGATACTTTTGGCGAAACAGATTCTACTACAGGAATATGGATACCTAAGACTGCACCTAGTGTTACTTACGGAACGAATGGCTTCTTCTTAAAAGGAGAGAATAGCGGTGCTTTGGGAACAGACAGTTCAGGTAATGCAAATAATTTTACAGTTAATGGTACACCTACGCAGACAATAGACACTCCTTCTAATGTTTTTTGTACTGGTAATCCTTTATATAAATATGGTTACAATCTTACTTTAAGTAACGGAAATACATCTTTTGCTGGTACTCAAAATCAATGGCAAGGTACAAATGGAACTCTAGCAATATCAAAAGGTAAATATTATTATGAAGCAAAATTTACTAGTGCTACTGACAAACAACACTTTAATATTGGTTTTATGGGAGCAGAAGATTACAACACTTCTGATGCAACTAGAAATTTAGTGGGATTTTATAATAATGATGGTGGAGAAATAATTGTTGCAGATGCTACGAATACTACTGCTACAACTGCTAATTATGGAACTTTTGATAATGGAGATATAATGGGTGTAGCTTTAGATTATGATAATGAATTAATTTCTTTTTATAAAAATGGAAATGCTTTAGTTACTGATTTTAATTATGGTGCATCTACATATCCATCAACTTTAACTGATGGAAAATTTATTTCTCCAGTAGTGGCTACCTATGCAAGTGGAAGTGTATCATTAAACTTCGGCAACGGATTTTTCGGAACTACTGCGGTAGCTTCTGCAGGTACATCTACTTCTGGTGACGCATCAATTTGGGAATATGATTGTCCAGATGGATATTATGGATTGAACACAAAAAACATTAACGCACAGGAGTATAGCTAATGGATAACATAATCAAATCGGAGATTTGCTAATGGCACAGATAAACAAAGCTAACGAATATTTTAATACTAAACTTTATACTGGTAATGGCTCTACTCAATCTATTACAGGAGTAAATTTTCAACCTGACTGGGTGTGGTTGAAGCAAAGAAGT
>Ga0208303_1000104_pt1 | contig 34316 bp, 43 predicted proteins | sample CB_VirMetaG_2_FD_184537 | JGI IMG/M metagenome (GOLD analysis project Ga0208303, IMG submission 184537) | Freshwater to marine saline gradient viral communities from Chesapeake Bay - CB_1504_2 Viral MetaG (SPAdes) (version 4) | ecosystem: Environmental > Aquatic > Marine > Coastal | place: USA... | reverse complement strand
ATCATACAGGAGGCTTACGAAAGATGTGGTATGACTACAACTAGTGGTCATAGTCTTAGGTCAGCAAGAACAAGCCTTAACTTACTATTTGCAGAATGGGCAAACAGAGGAATTCACCTTTGGAAAGTTTCATTACATGAAAATGCGTTAGTTTCAGGACAAGCTGAATATGCTGTAGATGCAAGCGTAAGTGATGTACTTGAGGCTTTTGTATCTACAACTGCAGCTGGAGCGAATAACGTTAACACACAGGATGTTGCTTTAACAAAAATAGATAGATCTGCTTATTCTGCTCTTCCTAATAAATTAGCTTTAGGTCAACCATCACAATATTATGTTGATAGACAAGAAATACCTAAAATATATTTATATCAAGCACCAAACTTAATTACTTATACAACATTAAAATATTACGTTATAAAAAGAATTGAGGATGCTGGAGTTTATTCTAATGATGCTGATGTGGTGTTTAGATTTTTACCCTGTATGGTTGCAGGACTTGCTTATTATTTAGCAATGAAAAATGCACCGACACTTGTACAACAAAATAAATTAATTTATGAGGATCAATTGAAAAGAGCTCTTGATGAAGATGGTCAAAGAGCTTCAACTTATATTACTCCTCAATCATTTTACCCTAATGGAATTTAAATATGGCAAAATGGGCAACAGGTAAAAGATCACAAGCAATATCAGATAGATCTGGTATGGCTTTTCCATATAATGAAATGGTAAAAGAATGGAACGGCTCACTAGTTCATTACAGTGAGTTTGAACCTAAAAGCCCACAAATTAGAAGAAGACATTTTACAGCAGATGCAATTGCACTACAAAACACAAGACCTCAAAAATTTCAACAACCTACTGATATATCAAGTATTAATCCTCAAGCTCCTAATGATGACACAATAGCAAGTTCGGGAGGTTCAATGGTTGGAATTGCTAATTTAACATTACCAGGTCAATTTGCTTTTAAAACTCAATATATAGAAGTAGTTAGAGATGGAGTAACTACAATTTTACATAGTATGATTCCAGAGGACCCGTCTTTACAAAATAGAAGTAGACAAGCAAAGTTACATTTAGGAAAAATAACAGTGAGTATAACATAATGGCAATCACACATTCAAATTTTTTAACACAAGTAAGAAACTATACGGAAGTAAATAGTAATGTTTTGACTGATTCGATTATTCAAGATTTTATAAGATCAGTAGAATTAGATATCGCTGGAAAAGTTGATTATGATGACTTAAGAAAATATGCTACATCAAATTTTACAGTAGGTAATAGATACGTTATTTTACCTGGAGATGCTATGGTAGTTCGATCTGTTCAAGTTATAGATAGTAGTAACAATAGAACTTTTTTAGAAAAAAGAGATACAAGTTATATATCAGAATTTGCTCCCAATAGTTCTACAACAGGAACTCCTAAGTATTGGGCCAATTGGGAAGACAACGTTCAACAAGGTCAGGTAATTTTAGTTGCACCAACTCCTGCAAATGCGGATACTGTGCAGGTTAATTACATTAAATCACCTCCTCAATTTACAAGTACAACCAATACATATGTTTCTACAAATCAAGAATCAATGTTACTACATGGTGTATTAACAGAGGCATTTAGGTTTTTAAAAGGTCCTATGGATATGTACAATCTTTACGAAAAGAAGTACAATGAAGAAGTACAGAATTTTGCCCTACAACAAATGGGTAGAAGAAGACGAGCGGAGTATGATGATGGTGTACCTAGAGTACAAATACCTTCACCTCCTCCAAACACAAATTAATAAGGAGAATAATTATGGCAATAACAACAAATGCAATCTGTAATTCTTTTAAAAAAGAATTACTGCAAGGAAAACACGACTTTGATACATCATCTGATACTTACAAATTAGCGATGTACACAAGTTCAGCGACTTTAGGAAAATCAACAGAGAACTATTCAACAAACCCAGGTGGTGGCTCTAACACTGAAGTAACTTCAGCAAACTACACAGCCGGTGGTGGAACACTTGTTAATCAAGGTGTAAAAGTTTCATCTTCAGTAGCTATTACTGATTTTGCTGATCTAAGTTTTCAAAACGTAACTCTTACTGCAAGAGGTGCTTTGATTTACAACACAACTACTGACGGTGGTTCAAATACTACTGATGCAGTTGCTGTATTAGATTTTGGAAGTGATAAAACTGCAACAGCTGGAACATTTACAATTCAGTTCCCTGCATTTACTACTTCTGCTGCTATTTTAAGAATAGCTTAATAAAGGAATAAGATGATATGGCCACTGGATGGGGTAAGAAGACATGGGGTGCAGAAGCTTGGGGAGATCTAAGCGATACATCCGTTAACCTAAGTGGCCTATCATTAACATCAACTATTGGGAACGAAACCCACGTAATTGATCATCAAGTAACTCTCACTGGATTACAATTAACATCAACTCAAGGATCTGCTGTAGGGGGAACTTCTGCTTTAGTTAGTGTTACAGGAAGCCTAGAATCTATTGGTGTTGGAAGTGTTTTAACACCTATTGGACAAGAGGTTGGTGTATCTGGTTCACAATTAACTTCTACTCCAGGAGCAGCAACTATTGATGATACAACACTTACTGGAGAAGGTTGGGGAAGAGGAGAATGGGGTGAGTTTGCTTGGGGAGATAATTTCTCAGTTCAAGTTACAGGTATTTCACTTACCTCTTCAATTGGTGAAGAAACATCATTTACAGATGTAAATGTTTTAGTAACAAGTGCTGGTCAACTAGACACTACTTTTGCTAGTCCGTCTTTTTCAATCCAGGTAGACCAAGATATATTTGTATTAGCGTCAGAAGATCAACTTGATGCGCTTACGACTGTATCTACAGTAGCTGGAGATGCTACTGTAGATGTTACAGGTTCTCAGTCCACAATATCAATAGGTGTTACAGTAGGTGGTTTAAAAACTCCAGTAGATGTTACTGGAATTCAGGGCACAATGACTTTAGGCTCTATAACCTTAGAGCAGTCAACTAATGAACCTGTTACAGGACAACAACTAGCTATTTCCTTAGGTCAACATGCAGAAATACCAGGACAAATTATAGGTATTACAGGATTTGAATTATCAGGTTCTGTTGGTAGTGTAGTTGTAGAAGGTACTTCAAATGTTGATGTTACAGGTATTCAAATGACAGGTTCCGTAGGAAGTGTAACAGTAACCGCTTGGGCTGAGATAGATCCTGGAGTAACTAATGTTTGGACAGAGGTTGATTTAGCAGCTTAGGTAATGTAAAATTATAACAATTTAGGAGATAAAAATTTATGACATCTAGTTATTCTACAGATTTAAAACTTGAACTAATGGTAACTGGCGAAAATGCTGGTACATGGGGTGATAACACAAATAACAACTTAAACTTAATTCAACAAGCGATTTCAGGATTTGAACAAGTAACACTTAATAGTGGTGGTACTCTTGCTTTAGCAATGACTGATAAAACAATTTCTAATGCTAGAAATATGGTTATTAAATTTGCTACAGCTTCAATCGCAGCAAGCACAATTTGTACAATTCCAGATTCAATAGAAAAATTTTATATATTTGATGCAACAGGTTTAACTAACCCAACTAATCTTACAATTAAAACTGCATCAGGAACAGGATTTACTTTAGACCAAGCAAAAATTTATGCAGCTTATTCTGATGGGACAAACTTAAATGAAATTTCATTAGACACTTTAGGTGGTACAGTTGCTGCAGCAAATATAACAGGCACAATTGCTACATCTCAAATTGCAAATGATGCAGTCACTCAAGATAAAATTGCAGATGATGCGGTAGGCGCAGACCAACTTGCAGCAGATGCTGTAGTGACTGCTTCAATTGTAAACGATGCTGTCACAGCTGATAAATTAGCTGACACTGCTGTAACTGCAGGATCTTACACTTCAGCTAGTATTACAGTTGACGCACAGGGAAGATTGACTGCTGCATCAACCGGTGCAGGTGGAAGTAAAGGATTCACACCAAATTTTTATGTTACAGGTCCTGCTTCAGGAACTTTTACTGCTAACCCAGCAACAACTGAATTAATTGTTTATGCTACAGGTGGTGGCGGTGGATCAGGTGGAACTTCTAACCAAGGAAGATCCGGTGGCGGTGGCGGAGATGGTGGTTATGCCGTTTATAAAATTCCAGTCACAGCACCTTTTTCCGCACCTTATTCTATTGGTGGAAAAGGTGGTAATGGATCTCCAGGATATAATGCAAATTCTGGAAGCAGCGGTGGTGCAACTAATTTAGGATCTCCAGCTTTATTCACTGTCAACGGTGGAGGCGGAGGCGGTGGTTCTAATTATGGAGGATTCTCAGGAATCAATCCAAGTCCCGCAGGAAATATTTCAAACGCACCTTCACCTGATGGAACTGTTAATGCAACATTTTTTGTTGACTCTAACTCTGCAACTATAAGTGGCCCTGGAACTGGAAATTACAATGAAAGACCTGTTTTAGGTATGGATAATGGATCTGGTCAAGTTGGTAATGGTGGTGGAAGAGCACCTGGTGGTGTTGGAAGTAGACCTTCTAGAGGTGGAGCCATTTTAATTTTTGAAAACGATACGTAGGAGATTAATAAATGAAGTATGCAATATTTGAAAATGGTGATTTAAGAAACGTAGCTTTAACTGATTCTGAAAAAGATTCATTGATGCAACATCGTACAACATATGTTGCTAAAGAATTTACTGATCAACAAGCTAGTGATGCCTTAAATCTTAAAAAAACTTTTAGGTTGGAGGGTGATAATATTGTTTCAATTGATAATGAAATACCTACTACAGAAGTCCTTTCAAAAGAATATTTTGAACAATGGTATTCGTGGGCTGTTTCAGGAATAGATGCTTTTTTGAAATCTAATAAAAATCATCCTGATTATAATGAATGGCAAACAGTTCAAAACCAATTATTAGCTGTAAATATGAGAGAGATGGAAGATCTTTATCCTTTATCTCAAACACCTCAAGAATGGTTTAGTGCTCAACCAGGAAATTCACAGAAGAAATTATTGCAATTACCGTAGATTAATTTAAAAACTAACCTATGTTTTCAAATAAGATAGAGTTTAGTATTCATCCTGATCTAGTAGAAGTAAAAGAAATTCAGCCAAAACCGGCTAAAAAATTTATACCAGAATGGTATAAAAAAATACCAACCCACTCTTTTCCAAAATTAAATATAAAAGGATGTATGCCTTTTTTAGATTGTATGACTGCTGGTTATACATTGCCTTTACCACAAGATATAAATTTAAACTTTAACTTTTATAATGAAGAGCAAAAAGCATACGGAATTAGATACCATTATGGAGCTGCAAAAAGTTATAGTAAAGAAGAATTATTTCAATATAATTTAAATAGCCATGAATCAAATGAACATAATATTGATCAACTAGGTGGTAAAAAAAGTTTTCCTGTTAAAAAAAACGGTAATTTTAGTTTTTTAAAAATATTAAATCCCTGGATAATAAAAACACCGCCAGGGTATTCCTGTTTGTTTATTCCTCCTGTACTAAATGAAAATGATTATTTTAGTATAATTCCTGCAATAGTAGACACTGATAAATTTTCACACTTTGTAAACTTTCCAATTATAATTAACGCTGATAAATATCCAAAATTTGATATGATGTTCAAACAAGGAACTCCATATGTTCAGGTTATTCCTTTTAAAAGAGAATCATGGAATTTTAAAATTAAAGCTATTGATAATAATATAGTAAAACAAAAATTTCAAAACTTAGGAAGTTTAATAAATAGTTATAAAGAAAAAATTTGGTTTAAAAAAACGTGGTCTTAGAAGATTTAATATACACCGAAGAAAATGTCATGCCACCAGAAACATTATCTTCTTTTATAAAATGGCTAAATAAAGAAGATGATAAATTTCAAAAAGCTGCAATTATTTCAAACTCAGGGGGCGGACAAATTGTGGATGAAAAAGCAAGAAAAGTAAAAAATTTAAGTTTGAATTTGCAAAGTAAATCCCAAACAGAAGTGCATTGGCTTAATTTTTTAGGCTCTATTATAATAAATTTAAAAAAAAACTATGAAAGAAAATTTAATACAACTTGTGTAGTTCATGGAGTTCAAGAGATTACTATTTTAAAATATGAAAATGATGGTCATTATGGTTTTCATTCTGACCATTGTCGATCTATACCGAGAACATTGTCTATAATTATTCTTTTAAATAATGAGTACGAAGGTGGAGATTTAGTTTTTAGTAATTTAAGTAAAACTAATGAAATACTTAGAGTTAAACCATCTGCTGCAAAAGCTATTGTCTGGCCAAGTAATTTTATGTATCCACATAAAGTAGAGCCTGTAACAAAGGGGATTAGATATTCAGTTGTATCATGGCTACTATAAAAGATTTTAAATATAAACTAGTAAAAAACTTTCTCACAGAGGAAGAAACAGAATTAGCAAAAAAATATATATTAATAAAGCACAAGAATAATAGAGTAGATTTTGATTTTGCTCAAAATAACAATTCAGATACAATATTTTACAGAGACCCTTTTGGTGAGTCTTTGCTTTTAAATAAAAAAAATTTAATGGAAAAAGAAACAAATTTAGATTTGTTTCCTACTTATTCTTTCACTCGTTTATATACCTATAACTCTGAGCTCAAACCACACAAAGATAGACCATCTTGTGAGATATCTGTTACTGTCATGCTTGGAAGTGATGGCACAGAATGGCCTATTTATATTGAAAATAATTCTATTCATATGGAGCCAGGTGATGCTTGTATTTATTTAGGCTGTGAATTAGAACATTATCGTAAAAATTTTATTGGAGATTGGCACGCACAATGTTTTCTTCACTACGTAGACCAAAAAGGTCCTTATTCTGATTATAAAGATGATAAGCAAGAACCTTTGTATAACTTAGACTAAGTTTATTTTAACATAATAAAATGGTATAATACCTAATGCCTTTAACAAATGTACAAATAAGACCAGGATTTAATAAACAAGTCACTGAAACAGGAGCAGAAGGTCAATGGACTGATGGTGATTTTGTTCGTTTCAGATACGGATTACCAGAAAAAATTGGTGGATGGGAACAAATCACAGGTTCAACTTTAACTGGAGCAATAAGAGAACAGCTTGTGTGGGCTGATTTAGACGGGAGAAGATACGTTGCATTAGGTTCAAATAAAATATTAGTAATTTATTTTGAAGGTGCTTTTTATGATATTACTCCATTAAATACAGCTATTACAGGAGCTACGTTCACAACTGTAAATACGGTAGCTACTGTTACTGTTAACAAGGTTGCACATGGTCTTGAGGTAGGCGATTTATTTACATTTACATCAGTAACTCCTCCAACTGGAGCAGGATACTCGGCATCAGATTTCACAACTAATACTTTTCAAGTTGTTACCGTTCCGGATATAGATACTTTTACTGTAACAATGGCTAGCGCAGCAGGAACCTCAGTTGCTGCATCAGGAGCTGCAACTATAAACCCTTATGTAAAAGTTGGCCCTTTAAACCAAACCTCAGGTTATGGTTGGGGAACAGCTGCTTGGAGTGGAGCTTCAGGTACTGTTTCAACTTTAAATGGAGCTTTGTTAGATGATACTGCAGGGACAGGAGGTGTAGGAACTTCTATTACACTTACGTCAACAACTGGCTTTCCGACTTCTGGCTCAATTAAAGTTGGAGCTGAATTTATTTCTTACACAGGGATTTCAACTAACGATCTTACTGGCATAACTAGAGCATCAGGCGGAACTAGATCTGCTCATTCAAACGGAGCAGGTGTTGAATATTATACAGCTTGGGGACAAGCATCAACATCATCAAGTGTAGTTTTAGATCCTGCATCTTGGTCTTTAGATCATTTTGGAGAAAAATTAATTGCAACTATTAAAAACGGTAAAACTTTTGAATGGAACCCTATTCACTCGGCACCTGCAGCTTTAACCACGAGAGCTACAGTTGTAAGTAATGCGCCTACAAAATCGGTAATGTCTATAGTTTCTGAAAGAGATAGACATTTAATTATGTTAGGCACAGAAACAACTGTTGGAAGCGATACTACACAAGACAAAATGTTTATTAGATTCTCAGATCAAGAAAATATATCTGATTATGCACCTACATCAGTTAATACAGCAGGTACTTTTAGAATAGATTCTGGAGTAAAAATTGTTGGTGCAGCAAAAGCAAAAGATTATATATTAATACTTACAGACACTTCAGCATATGTTATGCAATTCGTTGGTCCACCTTTTACTTTTTCAATAAGACAGGTTGGTTCTAATTGTGGATTGATTGGACAACATGCAGTTAAATATGTTAATGGAGCAGTATGGTGGATGGGGCAAGCTGGTGGTTTCTTTGTTTATGATGGAACAGTAAAATCAGTTCCTTGTTTAGTTGAAGACTTTGTATTTACAGACAAAGGAGATAACTTAGGAATAAATTATTCATCGGGAGAACAGGTTTATGCAGGTTTGAATCATCTTTATGAAGAAATAAGTTGGTTCTATCCTAAAGAAAATTCTTCTAGTGTAGATAGAGTAGTCACATTTAATTATACCGAACAAACATGGACGACAGGTTCTTTATCCAGAACATCTTGGCACGATGCAACTTTGTATGATAACCCATACGCAACAGAATTTAATGGAACAGGCATACCGACTTTTCCTGTTATACAAGGTGTCACAAACGTAAATGGTTCAACTACTTACTATGCGCATGAAATTGGAAATAATGAAGTTGACTCCGTGGGTAATAAAACAGCCATACCTGCATTTATACAATCAGGAGATTTTGATTTAGATATAGAGGGGAATGGTCAATTGTTTATGAGTATAAGAAGATTTGTTCCAGACTTTAAGTTACTTACAGGTAATGCACAAGTGACATTAAATTTACGTGATTATCCAACAGATGGTGCGGTCTCTTCACCTCTTGGACCATTTACAATTACAAGTTCAACTGATAAAGTGGATACAAGAGCTAGATCAAGATTTGCTAGTTTGAAAATAGCTAATACTTCAACCGATGAAAATTGGAGATACGGTACATTTAGAGCAGATATACAACCTGATGGTATGCGAGGATAAATGGAAAATTTTTTATTAGAACAATATAATTCAAATTTAGCAGATCAAGCAGCAATGTTGCAAAATCAATATTTAAATAATGATGTGAATATTGGAATTGCTCCTTTAACACAAAATTTATATTCACCATTATCTGAAAATACTATGCAAGGACAAAACATAGGAATTCAACCTTTGCTTCCACCAGGAGTAGATTCAATAGATATTAACAAATCTAAAAAAAAACCATTTGGTTTAAACACAATTTTTAACCTTTATAAAAATTATAGCCCTACAGGTGTGGCTTTCAGAGGAGCTAAAGCACTTCATAATTATATACAAGGAACTGATTTTGCAAGAACATCTAATTTAATGGATTATTTAAATTCTAAATCATACGGAGGAGTAGATGCAAGAGAAAGAGCACGATCACAAAATATGAGGGAAGCTAGAGCTATACAAAAACAATTAGATTTGAGAACTGCAGCTGGTAATTATAATGATGGTCAAGATAGAAATAGGGGCCAAATTCAATCCTCACCAAAAAAATCATCTCCTAGACAAGAGCGACAGACTTCAGGATCGGGTGGCTTACATAGTGGGTATTAATGGCTAGAGTTGATATAGTAATACCAGAGCCAACACCACAGTACACTGAAGAAAACCAAAGACAAGTGTCTCAATCTTTACAAACTTTAAAAGATAAGTTAAATACATCTTATCAACAAGAAATTAAAAATGAACAAAATACATTTAGTTGGTTTATATCATGACGATTAGATATAAAAACCAAGGTTTTAAACAAGCTGCTACAGGTAAGACTACAGTATTTACATGTCCTAGTGATGCAACAGTTATAATTAAAAGTGTTTATTGTGCAAACAACGATGCATCATCAGGTGTTTTAGTTAATATGAATTTAGTGGATTCTTCTGATTCAAGTACTGAGTACGAATTTTTTAGAGATGAGGTGGCTGCAAAGTCTCAAGTGAATGCCTCACCTCAAGGTTTAAATTTAGAAGCAGGTGATGCAATAACAGTGCAAGCAGCTACCGGAAGTAATACAATTCAAGGTGCAATAAGTTATGCTCTAATAGACAGATCTCAAGAAAATGGCTAGAAAATTTAAAGACTTTGTTGAAAGAGATAAACCTAGAAAAAGACCTCGTAGGCATTCGAAAAGCCCCAATAAAAAAAAGAAATTGCAAAACAATAAGAAATATAATAGACAGGGACGAAGACAAAAATAATAGGAGAATTTAATGAGTGATTTACCTAAGATCCCTGCAGAAGCAAAAGAAATTATCAAACATAAAAGAACTGGAAAAGTATATGCTAGTAAAAATGATTTTGATGCTGATGTTGCTGATCCCAATACTGATACTACTATGGATGATTTTAGGCAAGACCTTGAAATTAAAGTTACGAGAATTGGTGAAATGGGAGCTTTAACTAAAAAATAATGCAACCACGAGGAGCCACTGAGCTACAAATGGAAATGCTTGAAAAGCATGTTTCAAAAGAGTTGTTAGACCAAGTACAGATATGCACATCCATTCCCGGTAAAGTTCCAATAGATTCAAACAAATTAAATATTCTTTGGCAAAAAAACTCTTGGGACCAACCAAATTTACAAGAATTTTTTACTAATAAAAAAAGACATGACGAATATGATTGGTATGTATTTAACAGTCATTGGAATTATGAAAAATTTAGATATGCTTTTGATATACCCACAGAAAAATGTGTAGTTATTAAGAATGGTATAGATACCTTTCCTGTTAGAAAAATTTATAAAAGAGGCACTCCAATTAAATTAATACATCACTGCACTCCATGGAGAGGTTTAAATGTATTATTACGTGCAATGCAGGAAATAGATAATCCTCACATAAAATTAGATGTTTACAGTTCCTGTAAAGTATATGGATCTGAGTTCTCTGATAATACTGAAAAAGATTTTGAAGGATTGTATGAACAGGCTAAACAATTACCTAACGTAAACTATATTGGTTATAAACCTCATGAATACATAAAAGAAATGATGCCTAATTATGATATGTTTGTGTACCCATCTATATTTGAAGAAACTTCTTGTGCATCAGCTTTAGAAGCTTTAGCTTCTGGTGTACATGTAATCACTAATAATTTTGGAGCTTTATATGAGACTTGTGCAGAATGGCCTGTATACATTAATTACTCTAAAAACTATGAACAAATGGCTAAAGATACAGCGGCAGCGATTGATTTTGCAGCATCTTATTTGCATGAAGACTTTATGCAAGAACACCTGCAGGAGCAGCAAAAATTCTACAAACGATTTTATAATTGGCAGAAAAAGGGTATGGAATGGACAAACTTTTTGAAAGGAGCTTTAAATGAAAGAAACAATAAATGAAGACACTTACCAAACGTTAAAAGAAGTTGCAGTAACACCATACGAAAAAGCTACTATTCCTATGTGGAAACCGGACACCGGACAAAAACAACAAAAGAAAACAATTAAGTCAACTTATAATATTATGATTTGCACACCATGTCATAGTAATGTAACCATGCACTACACTCAAGCTCTTTTAGAATTACAACAACTTTGTATTAAAAAGGGAATAAGAATTACATTTACTTTATTAAAATCTTCTTTAGTCACTCAAGGAAGAAACTTATGTGTTTCAGCTTTTTTAGAATCTAATTGCACTCATATGTTATTTGTAGACTCTGATATATATTTTAGAGCAGAGTCTATTATTAAAATGTTAGATTTAGACAAAGAATTAATATCTATTCCTTATCCACTTAAAACTATGATGTGGGATAAACTGTATAAAAAGTGGAATGATGGTGAAGTTAAAAACGCTGGAGATATACATAGATGGTTAAATACATACCCAATGAAAGTATCAGATGCTAGTAATATAACTTTAGATAGTGGTGTCATGGAAGTTACACATAGCCCCACAGGATGTATGTTAATTAAAAGAGCAGTATTTGATAAGATGATAGAAAAGTATCCAGATAAAAATATAGTTCAAAAAACTGTTATAAATGGTGAGTATGTAGATAGACCTCATTTATGGAACTTTTTCGATTGCATACATGATCCTAAAACTAAAACTTATTTGGGTGAAGATTTTTCTTTTTGTAAACTTTGGAAAGATATCGGGGGTAAATGTTATGTGTTTGTTAATGATCCAATCATTCATGTGGGCGAACATCAGTACGAAGGGTGTTTTAGAGACGAGTTGAAACTAGCCGAGTAAAATGGTATTATTTCATACTTAAGATCTTAAATTGGAGAATTAATAAATGTTACAACTTTTACCCTACGCACTAGCAGCTTATGGCGGATATCAAGGATACAGAGGAGCAAAAAATTCAGGAGCGTCAGGACTTGGGAGAATATTAGGTGGTATTAGTGGAGCTTACACAGGGTATACTTTAGGTTCAACAGGTATGAGTATGTTTCCAGGATCAGCGGCAACAAAAGCATTTACTGCAAGTCAACCAGCTTTCCTAGCTAATATGCCTGGAGCTTACAACCCACAAAGTTCAGTTAGTGGAATGGTAGATCAAAGTGGACTTCCTCCAAGTATGAGAAATTCAAATTTAAATGCAGCCCAACAAGTTACAGATCAAAATAAAGGTGGAGGTCTTTTAGATATTTTAAGAAAAGGTGGAGAGTCTGGTGCTGAATTTTCTCCAGGAAGAGTTTCAACTGCAATAGCTGCAGGAACTTATTTAAGCGGTGCGTTTGACCCACAACCAACTGATATTTACACACCAGGATACAACATGAGTTATTTAGATCTACGAGCTAATAGACCAGGATACACTTATATAGATCCAACAACAGGTGAAGAAAAAGCATACGAAAAAGTATACGCTCCTGAAGAAGCGGGTATAGGAGATCCAAGAATGGGTCCTTATTCTATGAATGTTCAAAGATTAAGAGTAGGCGGTATAGCACAAATAAAAAAATTTAATGAAGGTGGTGTAAACTATCTTCCATCAAAAGTTTCTCATGATGAAAACGATGCAAACAATTACGTTAGAGCATCAGGTTATGTAGAAGACGGAGCAGGCGTAGGAAACAAAGACGAGGATACAATGTTAGCTCAATTAGCAGACGGAGAGTTTGTAACAAGAGCAGATGGAGTATTAGGTGCTGGAATCATAGCTGGAGCTAATCCAAATAGCATGAAAGATATGCGAGAAAAAGGTGCCCAATATTTCTATGAACAACAAAAAAGATACAAGCGTGTATTTGATTTATTACAGGATGGAAATGGCAACAGCAAACAAAAAACAAATTAAACCTTTAGTTAGTATTCTACCTTTAGAGCCTAAGGATATAGAAAGATTTTGGCCATTAGCTGAGTTTATGGTTTCAGAAGCTTTAGCGTTTTCAGGTAAATATGCTGATTCAGCTTGGGTAATGAATGAGTTAAAAAAAGATTTAATGCAATGTTGGATAATGTTTGGATCAGATGAGTCAGAAGAAAATAAAGTATTTGGTATTTGTGTTGGTAGAATTGGTATTATGCCAAACTATAATCAATATGAGATTGTGATATGCACAGGTAAAAGAAGAGAATTATGGGAAGATAATTTAATAACAGCAGTAACAGATTTTGCAAAAATAAATAAATGTAAAAGAATGAGTATAATGGCCAGACCTGGTTGGGAAAAAATTTCTAAAAAATGGGGCTGGAAAAAGAAACACGTACAATTAGAGAAATGGATATAATATGAGTTTTTTTTCTTCAAAATCTCCACCTGCTGCACCAACAACTGGTACAAGTATTTATAGAGAAGCTCCTGGTATAGAGGAACGAAAAATAGAATTAATGGACATAGCCCGTCAAGTGGCTCAAAATCCTATTACTCTGCCGGATTATAAGGTTGCAGGTTTAGGTGCATTAGAACAACAAGGTTTAACTGCAGCAGGAACAACAGGTATTGGTGCTCCAACAGTTACTGCAGGAATTAATCAAATTAATGCTGCAGCCGCTCCGGTTGGTCAACAACAAATAAATCAATATTTAAATCCTTATCAATCTTATGTAACTGATGAAATTGGAAGACAAGCTCAAATAATGCAAAATCAACTTGGTGCTAAAGCTATAGGTTCCGGTGCATTTGGTGGAGGAAGAGAAGGAGTTCAACAAGCAGAACTTCAAGGTAGAGCTTTAACTGCTATGGGTACAGCACAGCAACAAGGTTTTAATACTGCATTAGGTGCAGCTCAGAGACAACAACAATTAGGTCTTGCTGCTGGTCAACAACTAGGTCAAATGGGTCTAGGCCAACAACAAATGGCACAAGGTGATATTAATCAATTATTTGCAGCAGGTGGTGTTCAAAGACAACTTGCTCAACAAACTTTAGATGCACAAAGACAATCTACATTACAACAACAATACGAACCTTATCAAAGAGCTGAGTTCTTAGCTAACTTGTATGCAGCAGGACCTAAATCACAATCAGGAATTACTATGGGAACTGCACCAAGCACAAGTCCGTTAGCCCAAGCTGTAGGTACGGGTATAGGAGCGTTCACAGCATTTCAAGGTGTTAAACCAACGGCACCGGTTTAGGAGATTCGATGTCACTTAACAAAGTTTTAAACAGACCTATGTTTAGGAAAGAGGCTCTTAGAAAAGGTGTGCTTAAAACTATCAATGCAAACGATGGTATTATGGTTGGACAGCCCTACACTGGAGCACCAGTTCCGGCAATTAGAAAACCACCAACTGCTTTTGAAAGATTTAAAGTAAGTGGACCTGTAAGAGGTGCAACAAATTTAATTAAAAGCGCAGCTAATATTCCTGCATATTATGGTTTTACTGGAGGCATGAAAGTAGGGGAAGCTATGGGTATAAATGATCCTGTAGGACAAACACTTTCAGGTTTGGGAGGAGCTTATGCTGCTTCTAGAGCATTGCCTGCATTAGCTGGTATCGGATTTTTACCAAGTGCTATTGGAATAGCTTCTATAGAAGGAGTTAGAAACAGAGTTAACGCAGGTATTGAATTAAGAAAAAAAATTAATGCAATGTCTCCTGAAGAAAGAAAAGCTTTTGAAATAGAAAACAGAAACAAAGCATTTAGTTATATGGGAGAAGGTGTATCAGATGCAGATTTATTTGGTAAGTTTGTACCAAAAACACCCGAACCAATTGACACAAGAAAATCAGCTGCACCTAAAGAAGGACCGGGTTCGGGAAGACCTTCTGGATTTGGAAAAAATTCAAAAACATTAAAAGCTGAAGGCGACCCACTGCTACAGGACAACGTAGCTAATTCAGAGGACATAGCAGATTTAGATGCAGTGCAAGAAAATGCTGTAAACATAGACAGTACAGGAATGCCACCAGGACCTCCAGGTAGTACAGACACTTTACCTACTAAAGTAGTAGATAAGGATATGCCTGAAGCTGAAAAGAAAAATATTGAAACAGAAAATAAAAAACAAGGCGATAATGAAATTGCTTTAGGTGGTCCATCGGACGATGTAGAGTTTAATAAAACAATAGCACTTGCTAAAAGATACCAAGAAGAAGTATTTAAAGGCGAAGGTTCACAAGCTAAATTAGTATTTTTAGCTAATCTTGCTTCAGGATTATTAACCGGTACTACAAGAAATTCAGGTATTGGTGGAGCACTTGAAGTATTTGGTCAAGCTTTAGGCCCTGCAGTTAATAACTACGCAACAATAAAATTAAAAGAAGGTGAGCTTAGAGCTCGAAACAGAGAAGCATCACTAAATGCTGCAGTAGATCATATGAAATTTGTAAATGAAAATACTGTAGAAGAAAGCCCTGATAGAACAGGAGGAATAATTCAAATTAGAGGAGCTGATGGTAGGTTAAGAAATTATAAAGGTTACACTTTAAAAGACGGAACAAAACAAATAGCAGCAGGCATTGGACCAGATGGTAGAGAAATGTTTGTACCTGTATCACAAGGAGCACCGATTGCTGATAGCAATGGTCAACTTATTGGTCAGTATGAAAACTTCTTAGAACAAAATAGCGTAGACAAAAGATTATTTGATATTCAAGATGTACTTGGAAATAGATATAATGCATTATCTGTAACAAGAGATGTATTAAGAACATTAAACCAAATGGATGAGTCTGGCGAACAAGTTAAAGCCGGTGCTGCATTATCTATTGATCAATTTACTAGAAGGTTAAGTGGTGTTGCAAAAGAAGTATTAGGGTTCGAAGTGTCCTCAATGTCATTAGATGCTTTAGAAGCAAAAGTAGCTGAACTTCAAGCAGATGAATATGCTGCAATAGATAGAGATCCTGATTTAAGTGAAGAAGGTAAAGAGGCGGCTAAGAAAAATTTAGACAGTAAAAATTTAATTAAACAAGCTAAAGCTAGATTAAATAAGAGAGGGATGCTTTCTGGACTATCGAGAGAAGAACAAGAAAAACTTGCAGTACAAGAAGTTACACTAACCTATGCACTAGCAAATACATTTAAAGATCAAGATAGATTAACACAAAGAGATGTTAACGCTGCAAAAGAAATTGTAAATATATTTTCACTTGGTAGATCTTCTAAAGACGTTAAAGCATCTATTCAAGCAATTGGAAGACAGCTTGAATCAGATATTAGAAGACAAGAAAGTTTATATACAGTAGCAGGTGGATTAGAAACTACTCTAAAAGATTTAAGAAGACTAAAAAACTTTGAAGTATTTGAAGGTGAAGGCGGAGTTGCTTCTCAATTAGCAGAGGATTTAAGTATAGAGGAAATAGAAAATATTATTGAAGGGATAAACTAATGGCTTCCTTAAAAGAAATTCAAGATCAAATTAACAACAATACTTTTGATCCTAATAAATTAAACGCAAGACAAAAAAAAGCAGTTGATGAAGCTATAAAAAGAGGACTAATCACTGGTCCTTCTATGTCAGAATTACAATCACAAAGAGCAGGTGCAGCAAAAGATGTAGCAACAATAGATGCTGCAGTTAAAAATCCTATTGGTGTTAGATTACAACAAGAAGGAAGTTCTCTAGATGGTAGATCAGAAGCAGTGCTTGCTGGAGATCTTATAGGATCAATTACACCTTATGTTGCAATGAGAAAGAAAATATTTAGTGCAGCTAAATCAAAAGTACCAGGAGATAAATCAACAGGTTTGTTTGCTAGAACTAAAATGTTTAGCAACTTTGCAGACAAACTTACAACAAGACTACCAGGAAGATTTAAATTATTAGGTGGCCTTACAAAATTACTTGCTAAAGTGGCAGACCCAACTGTTGGTAGAGTGTTAGCTAGTCCACTTGGAAGAGCAGAAGTATACTCTGTATTAGGTGGTACTGCAGGAGCAGGCGCAGGTTCAGTTACTTATGACATGTTGAATGAAACTGTTGGAGTTGCTGCGATGGATGCAATAGCATCGGACATGGAAAACATGAGCCCAAAAGAAGTCAACACAGATATGATGGCTAACGCTGCAGACTCTATGTTTACAGCTTTAGCATGGAACGCTGGTGCCGCAGCATTGACACCGGTTATTACAAAAGGTTTAGGTAAAGTTGGAAGATTAATGATTGGTGCTAAATCAAAAGATGCAAAACAATTAGTTAACATTGCAAGAGACAAAGGTTTACCACTTCCTATGGTAATGACTGCACAAGAAGGTACAGGTCTTCTTGGTGGTTTTGCAGCTAAGTATTTTAAGGTACTTGGTATCATGCCTTTTATTAATGGTATTGGTAAAGAGGCTTTACAAGGTGCTGAACAAGCAGCAGGAAAAGAATATTTAAATAACTCTGTATTAAATTATGGGCCACTTATAAAGACAGGTATGCTATCGGCTACTATTTGGAAACAAGCAGATGAAGCGTTTAAACAAAATTCTAATTTAATTAACGCTAGTTACAAAGCTTTTGATACTTTAGCTGATACGATAGGTAACCCTAAAGTTATTCCTACAGGACATGTTAAAAAAATGGCTGGTGATTATGTTGATGAATTAGCAATGCAATTTCCTGGTTTAAGAGGATATGCTCAGGATAAATTAGGAGACGTACCTTTAAAAGATTTACAGAAACTTCAGGGAACAGGAGATCCACTTGCATTATTTTTTAGATACATGAACGCAGTTGATGATTTTGTAACTCCAAAAGAATATAAAGGTATGATTACAACTTTAAATAGAGCAATACAAACTACAGGATATGAAAACATAAGACCTACGCTTTGGTCTATTAGGGAAGCGTTAGAAAATGATTTAAATTCATTTGGTGCAAACATAACAAAAGAGACTTTTTTAAAAGATGACACAGTCAAAGCGGCATATGAAACACTAAAGAAAACAAATCCTGCTGCTGCAGAAGCAGATATGGCCCTTAAGATAAAATCTTCTGAAGGTTTAAGAGATAAACTTTATGGTGCGAATGATACATTCTCTACATTAATGAACTTTTATCAAAGAGCTAATGCTACAAAAGTATTTAGAGATTACAATGCAACAACATTTACTAACAAAGCTTTAGCTGGAATCGGTGGAATGGAAAAGAAAAAATCACAAAGATTCTTTAATGATTTAGCTAATGATGTATTTACACGTGGAGACCCTACTGCAATCAAACAATTTAGACAATTATTAGGTGCTGATAAAATAGTATCTAAGAAAACTGGTAAAGCAATAGGAGTTACAAAAGGTGGTGGTGAAGGATTATTTAATGCTGCAAAAGCTAGATGGATGTTTAATTCATTCTATAAAGGTTTTGATTCAGCTTCATCTCCTGCAGGTAGAACAATGATTGATGAAATTATGAACGAGTCTACTGTTAGAGCTGGTATTAATGGAACAGTAGATGTTATGGAATCAATGGTTCAAAAAGGAGATGTTGTAGATTTTAGTTTAGACAAAGTTAAAACAGGTAATAATATATTTGATGCAACAAAAATAAGATTTAGTCCTAAAGATACATCAGGATTTAACATCAATAAATTTATGAGAGAGCTTGGAATTGCTGATCCAACTGATGATGTAGCAAAAGAAAAAATGATATCCATACTTGGTGGTAGAGGACAAGCAAAAGAATTTGAAAAGTTTTTAACTTATATGAAAGCAGTATCAGATACTCCTATTGCGGATACATCTACTTTCATGCAAAGAAGATTACAATTAGGTGGACTTAATTCATTTACAGGAGCGTTAGTTCTTGGAGGTTCTGCAGCTGTTAATCCATTTGCACCAGCATTATTTATTTTACTAGGGAGACGTGCAGGTCAAATACTTACAGACCCTATAGCTATGAGAGCTTTTAATGATGCATTAAACCCTGACGAACAAATTAGATTATTAATGGGTAAAAAAGTTGGTGATGGTGTACCAGGAGTTTTAGGTATTGGAAGAAGATACTTTAAAGGTAGAGATATTCAAACAGCAGCTAACATTTTAAAATCGCCAGGAGTTGTTGGTAGATTAGGTCTTACACAAAAAAGAGAAGCTTTTGCAAGATTAGTTAACTATTTAAATGAGAGTGATGCTGATGTTCCAAGAGTAGATCCTAAAACTGTTACACCAGAAGAAATTACTGAAAGAATGGGACAACTAGAAGCAAAAGTTCCAGCACCTAACTATAACGAAGATACAATTCCTAAAAACAATTTTGAAACTATGTTTGCACAAGACTATTCAGGAAGCTCTGGTAACTTACAAACAGACACTAACGCTGTAACAATGTTATCTACAGCTACACAGAATGAAGCTATGGTTGATGCTGAAGAAGCACCAGTTGAAGCTGAGGAAAAAATGATTATGGCTGACTTACAACTAGAAAATCCTACAGCTCAAGCGCCTGTAGCACCAGTACCACCGGCTACCGGACAAGTAAATCCACAACAATTCCAAGCACTGTTTCCTAACGATCCAACAGGAGCTGCAATAGCACAAAGAGGAGTTAGACGTGGCTAGAAAATCTGCATTAGATAGAATAGATAATCACGAAAAGATTTGCAGATTAATGCAAAAACAAACTTTTGATCAAATAAAAGAAATAAAAGATAGAATATTAAGGTTAGAGAAAATGATATTAGCTGGTGGTGGTGCGATTATTCTAGCTTTAATAGCAAATATCATGTAAGTAATCTTACATGAAGTTACTTAAAAAGTATCCTTACAAACACTACAATAGATTCTCAGACACAACAGGACGTAAGTATTTAGTAGATAATATAAAAGTACCAAGTGTAACAACTATACTTTCTGCTACTAAAGATAAACGTTTTCTAGATAATTGGAGACGTAAAGTTGGAGATGCAGAGGCCGATAGAATTATGAATCAAGCATCAGCAATCGGAACTGAGATGCACCAGGTGCTTGAATATCATTTAACTGGTCAAGGTTATTACAACGCTACTGAAGAAGGTACTAAACCTAGAATGATGGCCAAGACTATTTTAGATAATATTAAAATAGATGAGGTGTGGGGTAATGAAATAAGTTTAGAATATGAAAACAAATTTGCAGGTACAGCAGATTTATCTTGTGTTGCTTACGGGAAACCGAGCATCGTAGACTGGAAACAATCAAACAGACCTAAAAAAGAAGAGTGGGTTGAAGATTATAAATATCAACTAGGTGCATACTATCTAGCTCATACAAAAAATTATGGACCAATTGAACAAGGAGTAATATCTATTTGTACAAGAGATCTTCAATACCAAGAATTCCGATTAAATGAGTCGGATTTAAAAGAGTATGGAGATAAGTTTTTAGAAAGAGTAGAGCAGTTTAACAAACTTACAGCAACCAGCTCTTAAGATCTTCTTCACCTAAAGTTTTAGCAGCGATTTGACCTTTACTAGTAAGAGATTTCATTATAGCTTCATCTAATGTACCCCTGGCTACAATATCAATATAAACAACAGTGCCTTTTTGGCCCAATCTATGAGCACGGTCTTCTGATTGCATTCGGACTTCTAAATTATAATTATTAGAAAAATATATCACTGTATTACAGGCAGTAAGCGTAAGCCCAAAACCTCCTGTAGTTGGGTTAGCAACTAGGAATCTTGTTTTATCATCTTCTTGAATTCTTTTGACAGCATCTTGTCTATCTTCAACATCAACAGCACCATAAATACATACGGTTGAATCCTCTCCGTATTTTTTAGTTAAGAAGTCTTTGATCTCATGAATGTTATATAAATAGTTAGCCCAGATAATTACTTTACCATCTGTTTCTTCAAGTATTTCATCTAAAGCATTTAACTTAGACTTATGTAATTCCATGATCTCACCATCATCATTTTTTGTAAAACCATTACACACCTGGTGGAGTTTAATAATCTCAGTAAGTTTATTTGAGAAAGATATCGTACTGTCTTCAACAATAGCTAAGGCATGGTGTTTTAATCGTTCATAGATTTTCTTACCATCACCTTCTAGTTCTATGTACCTTTTAGATCTAACTTTAGGTTTAAGGTCTAAACATTGGTCCTTACGAATCCTGGTCGCAAAAGACTTCATCTTCTCTTCTAACTCATCTAATCTTTTGTAGTATTTAGGTATAGAAATATATCTACCCGAACCAACCGGTATATCGGTCATCTCAGCATACCTATTCCTAAATGCTAAATAACTATGAAAACCTAATAATTCTGGACTTAAGAACGCACATTGTGTAAATAGATCTAATGGAGATTTTGTTATTGGGGATCCTGTTAGTATACGCTTTATATGGGATACTTTGGATAGTGATAAAATGTTTTTTGTTCTTTTTGCTGATCGGTTTTTTATTGTGGTTGATTCATCCAGTGCTACAAAATTTAATTTATTTTTAAGTAAGTATTCTACACAAGCTTGGTAGCCTCTTTTAGTAGATAAAGCTTCAACATTAATTAAAAATATTTTTAAGTCTGGTGATTCGTCCATCTTAAAATAATCTTTTGGTTTATCTATATTCCATTTATAAATTTTATATTTTAGAACGTCAGGCATATGAGTTTCTATCTCAGACTCCCAGTTTGTATAAACTGATTTAGGTGCAATAATTAAAACACTAGTTATTTTTCTTTGAAGATAAAGATAAGCAATATTATCTATAGTTACTTTAGTTTTGCCTGTACCCATTTCCATAAAATAAGCCCATTCAGTTTTTTCAGCTGAATCGTTTAGAGCATTCCGTTGGTGCTCATACGGCTTGGTCTTATAGGGGTATTTCCACATCTTGAAAGTTTTTATATTTTTTTCTTGCAAAGATCAAATGAATAATTTAAGACCCCATCAGGAGGAAAATATGGAAAAATTAGATATTGAAAAGATGTCTAAAATAGATCTTAGCCAAGATAGTGTTAAGTCTATTTCAGAAAAGTGTAACGACTACAATAAATTAAAAAAACAAATTGAAAAAGACGAGGAAAGTCTTTCTCTTCTAAAGCATAAAGCTAGAGATATGGAAGAGAGAATAATTCCAGAGATGATGCAGGAAGCAGGTGTATCTTTGTTGAAATTAAGTGATGGTTCTACTGTTGAAGTAAAACCATTCTATGCAGCAAAAATTCCTGAGTCACGTGTTGATGAGGCTTTTAGTTGGTTAAGAGGTAAGGGGTTCGAAGATATAATCAAGAACACTGTCACCGCTTCATTCAATAGAGGTCAAGACAACCAAGTCTCTGAATTGATAAAGGTCTGTGAAGAACATGGATTCAACTATAATAAAAAAGAAAAAGTTGAACCTATGACTCTTAAGGCTTTTGTTAAAGAGCAAGTTGAAGCTGGTAAGGAATTACCCTTTGATTTGTTCGGTGTATACATCGCAAATAAAACGAAAATAACTAACAAATAATAGGTAATAATATGAAGATAAAAGACGAACAATCGAACGAAGTAGCGATTAAAAAAGAAGCAGGAGCAGTTGCAAATATTGATTTAGAGCAATTTGCTGATGCTGGATTTGATAATGTAGATTCCAAGAGTTTAGCATTACCATTTCTTAAAGTTCTAGGACAGTTGTCACCACAAGTAACGCAAGGTGATAGTCAGTTTAATCCTGAAGCAAGACCTGGAATGATCTACAACACCGTAACAGATGAACTTTATGATGGCGCAGGAGGTATAACAGTTATCCCTTGTTATTATAAATTAGAATACATTGAGTGGAGAGACAGAGAAAAAGGTGCTGTTGCTCCTGTAAATGTATATGCATCTGATTCGGATATCATGACTAAAACTACCAGAGGTGACGATGGTAAGGATAGGCTTGAGAATGGTAATTACATTGAAGAGACAGCTTCTCACTACGTTATGATAGTGCAAGAGGACAAATCTTCTACAGCTATGATTACTATGAAATCTACTCAAAGAAAGAAATCCAAAAAATGGAATTCAATGATGATGTCTTTGAGACAGAAAAGAAAAGACGGTAAAGGTTTCTTTAGACCTGCACCATTCACTCAGCAGTACACACTTAAAACTGTTTTAGAAAAAAACAATTTAGGTTCTTGGTACGGTTGGGAGATAGAACACTTGGGTACAGTGGAGAGCGAAGATACAATCAAAGCAGCTTATGAGTTTTACGAATCATGTAAAAAAGGTGCTGTCAGAGTTAACCACGGTAAAGAAGAACAAGTAGAAAAAACTCCATTCTAATATGGACATACTTGACAACACCCTGGAAGAGTTTGTAGAACTCTTCCAGGGCTCTGCTACATATTTTGGTGCTTCCAGACCATTAGGACAAACAAGAAGTCGTGATGGTAAGCAAGAATTTAAACATTGGGTCGAACCTAGGCCTATGACCAGGGAAGATTGGTTAGAACATTTAAAAGGAGAAAAATACTATGGAAGCGTTCCCATTCGAGATGATAATACATGCAGTTGGGGGGTCATCGATGTTGATCGTTATAATATACAGCATAAGGACGTTATATCGGTTATACGGAAAAGGAAATACCCACTCATCCCATTCAGATCAAAATCCAACGGACTCCATTTAGTTTTATTTATTGATGGTGTAGTTCCTGCATCTTCAATGCGTAAAAAATTAATTGAACTTGCATCCGATCTAGGTGTAAATGATACAACAACAGATATTTATCCTGCACAGGATGAAGTAGATCTTACACCTGAAGATTGGAATAAAAAAAGAAAAGGTAATTTTGTAAATCTGCCATATCAAAAAGCACACTTAACTACAAGAGTGGCTATGGATAATGATGGTAATTCTATTAAGCTTGAGAACTTATATAAGTTTGTAGCGGACTATAGATTAAATCCTAAAGAGTTTAATAAACTTAAAATATTTCAAGACGATGAAACAAAAGACTACCCACCTTGCGTAGTTAACTTTATGAAAAACAAAGTTCAAAAAGGTGAAGGTCGTAATGATGCAATGTTCAACGTAGCTGTATTAGCAAAAAAAATTAATGCAGATCCAGTTATGTACGAGGATTGGACTAGAAATTTAATGACTAAAGTATGTTCTGAACCACTACACCCGCAGGAGTTAAATAATATATTTAAGGGTGTTGAGAACAAAGAGTATGCTTATAAATGTAAAACATCTATTGCTAGAATGCATTGTTCATCAAGCACATGTTTAAGACGTAAGCATGGTATTGGAACTAATGAAGCTTTGCCTGAGGTTGGTAAGCTTTTAAAAGTAAACTCTTATCCAGAACCTTATTGGATTTTACCTATACAAGGTAAATCAATTAGACTTTCAACAAAACAATTATACCAACAGCAACTGTTGGGAGAACAACTATTAAATTATGATATAGTTTGGAGATCTTTAAAACCAACTAAACGTGATCCAGATCCATACAGAGATTGGTTAGAAGAGTTAGTATCTAACAAACAAGACATGGAAGGTTTTGATGCAGGTGAAGAGCGAGAAGATGTATTCAATTCTAGGATGACTAGGTTTCTTGAAGATGTTGAGGATACTACTGAGTTTGATCAAATAGATTCTGGTAATATCTGGAGAGATGAGAATGAAATGAGATTTAAATTAGAAACATTTAGATCATTTATGAAAAAGGTTGGTTACAACTGGAATGAAAAAGAATGCACGAGATTTTTAGAACAAGGAAAAGCTTTACCTAAAAAGAAATTTCAAAACATTAGCAGTAGGCATTGGGTTGTAGCATTACCAAAACAAACAGAGCATAAAAATAAAGATGTCAAATTCGTTAAAGCAACAGCTGCGTGGGAAGACAATTAAGATATTCGGGCCACCAGGTACAGGTAAGACAGAGAACCTTTTAAAGCGTGTTAAACGTTATTTAGAAAAAGGTTATTCTCCAGATGAGATATGTTACGTATCCTTTACAAATAAAGCTGTAAATGAATGTGTTGCAAGAGTTAGACAAAAGTTTAAAGGTTATGATGAAGATGCTTTTTCATATTTTAGAACACTACATTCTTTGGCCAGACAACAGTTTGCTGAAATTCCCGTATTAGATCCTAAAGCAGACCTGCTGATGTTTCATACACAATATGGCACTGTCAAGGTAGGCTACAAAGACACTTGGGATGATCAAAAAGTATATAATAATTGGTCCTTACAAATCTACGATCGAGCAAGAAACATGAAGGTAGATCCTGTGTGGCTTTACAAACAGCAAACAAGAAAATCAGTTAGGCTACAACAATTCAAATCAATCATTGCAGGTTACGAAGAATTTAAAACTATGGAAATGGAGAATGGCCAACGGACAGCGGACAGATTAGATTTTACCGACATGGTGCAGAAGTTTGTTGATGATGGCCTTGTAGTTCCTTTTAGAGTTTTAATGGTAGATGAAGCTCAGGATCTGACACCTTTGCAGTGGGACATGGTAGTTAAAATGGCTCAAGCAGTAGAGAGAGTGTATATTGCAGGTGACGATGACCAGGCGATCTACGAATGGAATGGTGCTGATGTTAATTTGTTTCAAACCTTTCCTGGTAAATCATTGGTGTTAAAAAAATCTGTTAGATTAAACAAGAACATACATTTCTTTTCTAAGTGTTTATTGAATTCTATGGGTGATAATAGAATACCTAAAGAGTTTTATTCTAATGGTAAGGATGGATCTGTTCATAGATGGAATGGGTTAAAGAAAGTACCTTGGGATATGGACGGTAGTTGGATGGTGTTGGCTAGAATAAATGATGTAAAAAAAGAACTACAACAAGAGGCTAGGAATCTTGGCCTGTACTATCAAGACCAAAAAAATAATAAATCATTTGATCCTAATCAATTTTCAGCAATTAATTATTGGAAGAAAATTTGTGATGGGGGTAGTATTACTAGAGAAGAAGCTACAACAATGTACGAGTTTTTGTTAAACATAGACCACGGATACCGGTCACAGGACAGTAAGAAATGGAGTTTTGCACATCCGAATCAAGTGTTTACATTTGATGAATTACATTTAAGATGTGGTATGCGTGATGAAAAAGGTCCATGGAATCAAGTATTTAAAAGAAAATTTAAGGATAAAGATAAACAATATTTTCAGAAACTTATGAGTGAAGGTGTAGATCTAAGTCAACCACCAAAAATAATTATTGATACAATACATCAAGTTAAAGGTGGTGAAGCAGACAATGTTGTCCTGGCGAGCAAGTGTAACTTCCCCTCACACTTTGAAAAAAAGAATCTAGCAGAAAAAGTAAAAGAACTTAGAGTTTGGTATACAGGTGCAACAAGATCTAAAAGCACACTCCATCTGTTGGGTACTTATCATCAATATAATTTTCCATTAGGAAAATATTTTAAACAATACGAGGCTAACTATGTCAGATAAAGATATGTTTGATGAAGCATTCCCACAAGACAAACAAATTGGGGGATCCCATTACCAACAGTTTTTAATTCAACCCTGGACATTTATAAGAAAAAATGGTTTGAACCCTTTTCAAGCAAATGTAATAAAATATGTTTGTAGGTATTTAACCAAAGGTAAGACAATAGAAGATTTAGAAAAAATAAAACATTATTGCGATTTAGAAATAGAACATTTAAAAGATGCCAAAAAGAAAAAATAAATTAGTCATGTGTGAGCGTTGTGATGAAGTAGTTGCAGTAATTGTTCATGAATATAATTATTACTGTGCTGAATGTGCTTTGTTTGAATTAAATATACCTTATAAGAAAGCAATATCAATTGAAGATGCAAACCTAAGTAGGAAAAAACAATGACCCACCAATTAAATTTTATTTACAATGACTCGGATTGGATTTGTCCAAGTGAATATCCAGATTTATCAAAAGCAACTGAGATTGCAATTGACCTGGAGACTAAAGATCCAAACATAAAAACAAAAGGACCAGGGTGGGCAACATTTGATGGTCATATTGTAGGATTTGCTGTGGCTGCACTTGGTCAACAGTGGTACTTCCCGATAGCTCATGATGCTGGTGGGAATATGGATTTATCAATTACCTGCGCATGGATGCAAGACATTTTAAAAACAGATGCAACTAAAATATTTCACAATGCAAGTTATGATGTTGGTTGGTTACTTGTAAATGGATTTGAGATCAGAGGTAAGATAGTTGATACCATGATTGCTGCTGCAATCATCAATGAAAACAGATTTAGTTTTAGTTTAAATGCCTGCGCAAAAGATTATTTAGGTGAAATTAAAAATGAAACGTTTTTGAACGAAAAAGCCAAAGAATGGGGAATTGACCCAAAAGCTGACATGTGGAAGCTGCCTGCGGGCTACGTAGGCTTCTATGCTGAGCAAGATGCAGGGCTAACCTTACGTTTATGGCAAACGCTAAAAACAGAGCTATCTAAGCAGTCTCTACACGATGTGTGGGAAATGGAGATGGAATTATTGCCTATTTTGATAGATACTAGGCGTAGAGGAATAAGAGTTGACGAAGAGAAGGCATCTCTGTTAAAAAAAGAATTCAAACAAAAAGAGTCTGAGGTTTTATCAAGTATAAAATCTCAGACCACACTTGATGTAGACATCTGGGCAGCAAGAAGTGTAGCGCAAGTCTTTGATAGAATAGGTGTTGAGTATCCACGGACAGCGAAAACTGATGAACCAAGTTTTACCCAAAACTGGTTAGTAAACTGTGATAACCCGATAGCGCAACTAATAAGACAAGCAAGAGAAATAAATAAATTCCATTCAACATTTATAGATTCCATTCAACGTTATGTTCATAAGGGTAGAATACATTCTGAAATAAATCAATTAAGATCTGACCAAGGTGGTACTGTATCTGGAAGACTTTCATATTCAAATCCGAACTTACAACAAATTCCAGCTCGAAACAAAGAGTTTGGTGACAAAATTAGAAGCTTGTTTCTACCTGAAGAAGGTAGGCAATGGGGTAGTTTCGACTACTCACAACAGGAGCCTAGGCTTGTTGCTCACTACGCTGCATCGGTCAATGATAACTTTGAAGGTGCAGCGGAGTTCATCGAAGCTTATAAAAATGAGTCAGCTGACTTTCACCAGATCGTAGCAGACATGGCGGGGATTACACGATCACAGGCCAAAACTATTAACTTAGGTTTATTTTATGGTATGGGTAAAGCAAAATTAGGTAAAGAATTAGGTATTAATAAAGATCAAGCTGAAACGTTGTTAAGACAATATGGAGAAAGAGTTCCATTTGTTAAGAGATTAGCTACTGAAGTAACCAACAGTGCTTCAAAGTATGGGTTTATTCGGACAATAGGGGGCCGTAAATGCCGATTTGACATGTGGGAGCCCGCTACCTTCGGAATGAACAAAGCTATGCACTACGAGGAGGCTAAGGCAATATATGGAAATAACATCAGGAGGGCTTTTACATACAAAGCTTTGAATAGATTGATCCAAGGATCTGCAGCAGATCAAACTAAACAGGCTATGATTAATTGTTACAAAGCAGGTTACAAACCACTATTACAAATTCATGATGAATTATGTTTTTCTATTAATGAAGAAAAAGATATTGCAGGTGTTAAAGAGATTATGGAAAACGCAATAGAAAATTTAAAAGTCCCATCAAAAGTAGATATTGCATTAGGAAAATCCTGGGGCGAGGCCAAAGAATAATTTAGAGCGCAGAAGTCTTAAGGTAAAAGTTTAATTTTTTTTTTAGCTAGGTTTAAACTTAACTAGCTATATCTAGAAGACCCTTTTTAGCGTCTTCAACACTCTGATCATTGATCTTTTTTCTAAGATCTTTGATTTTTATATCAATCCACTTCATATCAGTAGTCACTCTACCCTGAGCTAACGCTTGGTTGGCCCACTTTGACTCCAATTGAAGTTTTTCCGATATTAACTTTTGTAGCATTTCGGTCTACCTCCTCAAAGGTTAAGAAAAGGACATTGGGATCATGGAAACCAGGGCCTTCTCTCTCTGTTACGTCTCCTGAGTCAACCTTCTTTACAAAATCCTCAAGGACGGCCTTATCGTTCTTAGCCTCAAGCATCTCATCGACATATATATTTTTATAGTTTGCTTGGACGCGATATAGCTTCATGTGGTATTATATATCAAAATGTGACAAGATTGCAATACTAAGCAGAATTAAGACTTCTACACTCAAATCTAATGGCTAATTTTTCATTATTAATACGATCAAGACCATAATTTTCATCTTCTACCAGTAATTTAAGAGTTTTTTGAGATATTGCGTAACCTGCTATTGCACAATCGTAATGATTTGTGAACTGATAACCAGGAATGTGTGGATCTATGCATTTGCTGGTTATCATACTGCACAGATGTAAAACTAATATGAACTTCATAATCCTATATTATCCTAGCTTATTATTTACTTGCATATCCCATTAAAATGTTTATATAAATATACAGTAATAATTGTAACAAAGAGGAGGCCATATGGCAACAACAACAAAATGTGACTCACAGGTGTTTAAAGATTGGAGCACAAAAGTAGATGATATTTTATCACGGCTACCGAAAACTGATATCAGTGGTGAGCCGTTAGAGTATCAAGACGATGCGTACCAAGAAGTTATGAAGATGTTGCAGCAGTGTTCAATGAACTTTGAAGACATGCCTATTTATCCAATTAACGAAACCATTGCTAATAAACTTATACAAGATCAACAGAGAGGTGCCGATGAAAGACCTGATATTTAGTATGATGTTTATTGCATTACTAACCATTATCCCTGCAAAAGTTTTATTATTTATTTTTGCATCATTGGGATATTTAATGTTCTATTAACCAAGGAGGAAAAGATATGAACAAAGCAATACAAAACAAATTTTTTGAAACTACTGATTACAGTAAGTTCAAAAAGACTAGAGGTAACAGACCTGTAGATGAAGCACACGTGCAGCAACTTAAAAAGTTGATTCAAGAAAAAGATTTATACGATCCAATTCGTGTAAATAAAAATATGGAAGTCATTGATGGCCAACATACATTAGAAGCTAGAAAACAATTAGATCTAAAAATTCCATTTATTATTATGGACTCTGATGATCCATTAGATGTGGCTAGACTAAACACAGGTCGTAAGAACTGGTCTATGGAAAATTATTTAGATCAACACTGTGCAAGAAATAAAATGGACTACAGAATTTGTAGAAACAAAATGCAACAGTACGGAATCAATGTTGCAGAGATGGTAGTTCTATTATTAAAACAAACTTCACTGTGGTCAAGAATCAGTAATGATTTTAAAACAGGACGGTTTGTAATTCCTGCAGGAGGTATTGAGCATACAGATCGTATTGGATCTCAATTGATGCAACTTAAAAAATACTTCTATGGTATGGAGTCTCCAAAGAACAAAAGATTTAAACGTTCGATGGTGGTGTCTTATATTGTAGCTGACAAGCATCCTAAGTTTGATCACCGAAGATTTAAAACTGCTTGCAAGAGTAAGTCTTCATGGTTCTTAACGGGTACATCAACTGCAGATTATATTGCGATCATTGAGAGAATATATAACGCAGGACTAACTCAAAAAAATAAAATAAATTTAGTTGAGTTTTACAAAACTAAAGAGTATCAAGACAAATAGGAGAAACAATGGACGTAAACAAATGGAAATCAATTGCTGTTGATATCGAATCATACACAATTATTAGGGCCATGGGGGAGAATGGCCTTAGAAACCCAGGCAACATGATTAAAAAACTTGTATCTGACACTATTAAAAAGATAGCTAAGAAAGAAGGTGTTGCTGAAACTAAAATGAAAGAGAATTTACTGAACCAAGGAAAGAAACTCTTGAAGTAAGTGATAGACACTTAGATGTGCATCGGTTGGTGTTGGAAAGGGCCCGCGAGAGTGGGCCTTTTTTTTACTTGCAATCAAAATAGAATTAACTTATTAATTTAAATGTATTCCTAAGCCTAAATGAAATAAGTGGGGCTTTAAAACACTTTATTTTCACCGAACAATTAACACTCAATTTAACTTTAATTAAAAGGATATTTTGTGGGTAAAGCTATTAAGAAAAGTAGTGAAGAAGCATTGAACCAGGCGTTGGACAAGCTAGTGATGGTGTGTCCAAATAAAAAAACTTATGATGAGTTAACTAGTTTGATGTTTCAGTTGTATTGTGGAAATGACTTTGGTTTAGGAAATTTCAGTCTTTCTTTCCTTGATAAAATCGAGGATCGATGGCGATCAGGACGTAAAGCTGCAGCTCAGGCTAAAGGTTTAAAACTGGTCGTAACGAATGCTTAGCCACGGTGTCCATATTACATCCATATCTTTTCCCGCACCGTGGTTATGCAAATGCAAAAAGCACCTAGACTATTAAAACAATCAATAATTATGATGGAGATCATGTCCGGTGAAGATCGGATGTTCTACCTACAGCGTATGTGGGATTTGTATATTGATGTCTATGTTAGAACTCCTGCACGTGGCCGTGGACGTAAACGTAAAAATACTCCATTAGATCAGAAAAAAGCCTATGAACTGTGCTCCGAGCTTACTAAAATTTTTGGGCATTAAATTGAGCCTAGAGATTATAAAACCTAAATCTTACGCTGAACAAAGATTATTTCAGGCTATCCTGGTGCAGGCGTTAGAGGATGCAGTAAACCCTTCAGGATTTAAGAAGGAGACTTACCATAAACATGATTCTCATAAATGGTTTGTTAGTAATAGTAAAGATTTTCAAGACGTTTGTTGGGGAGCAGATATGGACCCAGATTTTGTAAGAGGAGAATACTTAAAATTAGTTGATAAGGGAAAAATACATTTTACTAAATTGCAGATGTCCTGGATTCGGTATCGTGATTTATATAAGAGGTATCGAGAATGTAATAGTAAGGAGGAGAGAAGAATTATTAAGAAACTTATCTTAAAAGAAAATTTAAAGAGATTAGCGTAGTCATGGGGGACGAATGAATTTAACTCCTGGAGGGAAAAACCAGAGAGCAATTATTGTTAGACCCCCAGGAGTTATTAACCAATGTTTATATGTGTAATTAAACACAAGACAAATGTACCAGAAAACCGGATACCGGACAATGGAAAAAATTCTACTATATAGATTATCTAGAGTAATTGAAAAAGAAAAGTGCCCAGGGGGTAAAAGAGGTGTCCCTGGTGTCCCTAAAGACTATTATTGGCTATATACAACAATTATAGACGATTTAATGGTGTCCCTATGGTGTCCCTATGGTGTCCCTCAGGGACACCACTCTTGCGGGAACGCAAACAGTTGGTTAATAGGAACTAGTCATTACTCTGAAATATCTATATAGTAAAAAATTATGTATAAGAAATTGAAGTTTTTGACAGATACAGGAAAGTTCCTTACTAAAGAAATTAGAGATGCTTATAAGTCTTATAGAACTAGTGCACCAAAAGGTAAAAAAACTGCTGATATTGTGAAAGATAGTAATGTAACAAGATCTGTTGCTAAAGCAGATGTTAAGTCTGGAATTAGTCAAGAATTAAAAAGCAAATTAAAATTTGAAAAAGATAAAACTAAAAGACGTTCTATTATTAGAGGTTTAAACAAATTAAAATAATGCCTGGTGGACTTAAAAAGAAATCATTAAGAACTGAATTAGATTTAACTCCTAAACAAAAAATGTTTGTTGAAATCTATGTAAAAGATTGGGGTTCTATTACACAAGCTGAAGCGTTGAAGCGTGCAGGTTATGTGTGCACTAATGAAAAAGATTATGGATCTGTTGCATCTAGAATGTTATCTAGAAAACACAGTCCTCATATAGCTAAATACTTTGATAAATTATTTGAGCGTGAAGTAAAAAAATACGAGAGTGACAACCTTAGAAGATACAAAAGGTTAGAAAGAATTGCTGACAAAGCAGAGAAAGAAAAACAATTCGCTGCTGCTATTAATGCTGAGTATAGATCTGGTCAATTGGCTGGAGCTTATGTTGATAGAAAAGAAGTAACAGTCAGTGGTTTGGAGGGTATGTCACGTGAGCAACTTGAAAAAAAGCTTGAGGAACTATCAAACAAGATCGATGGCTACAATGCCAAAACGATTACGATTGAATCCCAAGACGTTACAGCAATTGAAGAAAGTTAGTTGGTCTGAGTGGTTAGATGTTTTTAACCAAGTACATAACTCTACTATCACTACTTCAGTTGGTAAAATTAAGGTAGTGATTGATGATTAAGAAGAAACGACAACAATCTAAAATACTAAACTTTGATTTTAAAAATCTCGGTAACATAATTGATGATTATCCATTTGTGGAAATAGAGTGGCTGGATATCGAAGGTGATGCTGGCTGGTCTTCAACAAAAGATTTGCATAAAGAACAACTACCTGTATGTGTATCGAAAGGGTATTTGCTTAGCCAAAAAAAAGGAATTACAAGAATTTTTAGTGATTACATCAAGACCAAAGATAAGCCTACATTTGACAATATTGGTAATACAACTATTATTCCAACAGCAGTGATTAAATCAATCAGGAAGATAAAATTATAATTTACTTACTCAATCATGACTAATAAAAATGGGGAAACTAGGTTATGGCAAAAGGTAAAAAAAGGACTGACTAATTGCTTTCTAACACGCGTAGAATCTAGCACAATCAATGGTATTCCAGACATTCATGCAGTGATGTGTAATGAAGTATTTTGGATAGAATTAAAATCAGATTCATTAAGTTATCCGAAGCTAAATAAATGGCAAATTGTTTGGATCAACAGGTATATAAACGCAGGAGGCAAAGTAATTATCTTGAAAGAGACCCTCTTGGAGAGGTCTCTTAAACTCTACAGACCGGTGT
>Ga0208303_1000103_pt1 | contig 34327 bp, 51 predicted proteins | sample CB_VirMetaG_2_FD_184537 | JGI IMG/M metagenome (GOLD analysis project Ga0208303, IMG submission 184537) | Freshwater to marine saline gradient viral communities from Chesapeake Bay - CB_1504_2 Viral MetaG (SPAdes) (version 4) | ecosystem: Environmental > Aquatic > Marine > Coastal | place: USA... | reverse complement strand
CTCCGAGCTTCTGTAATTCCACCTCAACAGAAACAGACTCAACAGCCTCGGTCTGCGCTTGTAGCAAATCCCATGCGCGATTGAATGCGTCTTGCGACATATTCGTTTCTTCGGCAAAGGTCTTTAACTCAGCGAATAACTCATCACCATCGTCGATACCTTCCGGCATTTGATAACCGTCTTTAGGTGCGCCAGTAAAGCCACCAAAGCGCTTCTCTAATTCGGTGTATGCCTTAGCCTGGTCGGCAACAGACTTATACTTTTCTGCTTTGTACCAATCGGGGCGCTCACCCGTCCCTTTGATACCGTCAATTAAGAAATACTCATTCTCACCCAGTGTAGGTGAGGCAGCATCTACAAGTGAAACCTGATCCCCTGCACTCAGGGTATCGTCTACAACGGCCTGATCGTCCATAACTTATCTCCACGGATATTGAATAACAGCCCTTTTGGGACTGACCTGCTGGTGCTTCAACAGGATTTCAGCGATTCGACGATTACCGTTAAGTAGCGCCAGATCGTTGATGTCGATCCAGTCCAAATGCTTACCTTCTTTGTAGCATCTGAACGCTCGGAATTTGTGTATGTATTGGAACTTGTTGAACCCGTATTGCTCATGCAATAAATCGAGCCACCCAAACTTGAACCCTTTGGTTTCTAGGAATCCCCGCTCTTCACAGATAACTGCATACTTTGCCGCAGGTTTGCGGCCTCGTTTAGTTTCGCTCATAACCTCTCCGCTTGCTTGATTAGGTGCAGAATAAACTTCACAACACCACCTTCACCATTGTGGTACGCCGCCTCATATTGAATGTTCTCAGCATTCAACGGGGTATCGTTATCAATGATAAAACGGTTTGTTAAATCCTCCAGCACTTTGAACCCGTCATCAGTAGAGAAACAGCGATTGTAAGCCTTGGCTAACTCTACTTGCTTCTCTCTGACTTCGGCCTTTCTCTTATTACTTTCTTCTTGGTCTAACTCTAGTTTTTCCCAACTCATTCAACCGCCCGTAATTGTGGTTGTTGTTGTTGCATTTGTGCAGCTTCAGCACCCGCCTGAATGATCTGTTGTTTCTCAGATTCAGAGCGCACCAATTCCGAAGACATGCCTGTTTTCTCTGCCGCCCATGTACCGAAGTTTTCAGTCTTAAATGCCATCATCACTTGTTCAGGCCCAGCAGTCTCTAAGACAAACTGTACGGCCTGTTGCACGGCAATAAGGTCTTCAGCATCTTGCGCCCTTGCTAGTGGTGACGTGAACTTAATGTCGATGTCACGGCCTTCTAGCTGAATGGGTGTGATTAAACCTCGGCGGGTTAGGATATTCACAACGCGCTTAAGAACAGGCACTAGAACCTCAGTCTGCAACCGACCGAACGCAGAGCCAATACGCTTAGCCAATTCCCTTGACTCGATAGCAATTTCGGTAGCCGAACGAACAGGTCCAGCGGGGTCTCTAAGATCGTTAAACAGTGCAACCTTGATCGCGTTTTGCAATTCCTGAATCTCAAACTGCGCTAGTTGTAAGTTGGTTCCAGTATCCAAACGCTGAATAGATGGGTTAGATGAGTTGTTCGACCCTACCGGAATAACAATTCCTGGGCTAATAGTGATGTTGTAGGGGTTCGTTACGCCATCGTCGGTAGCTGTATACATACCCGCCAAATCAATAGCGGCCTTCTGTAATACAAACTCCTTAGCTTTGTTTAGTGATCGGACATCGGGAAGTGTCTGCATAGCAGGGCCACGACCACGAACCTCACCCGCTACCTTAGTGTATCGACCAGTAACCCAAGGCGATGAGATACCGAAATCCTCAAACCACGAGATATGGTCTTCACCGTCACACCAGACCATACCGTAGTATCGTTTCATCTTAGGACAGTAGACAACACCTTCATGAATACCAATTTCGCTATCAGGCGAAGCCTTGATTAAGTTTGCTATCTTTTCGCTTGGCTTAAATCCTCGCCACATTCTTTCGACCAGACGCGCCTTGACCTTCATTCGACGCCAATGCGTTTCAATAGTGCCGTATGGCCCTTCTTCGAACGCTATGCCTTTCTGTGGTATTGCGTGAAAGACGATGGGCATATCATCGTCGTCTGACTCGTCTATCCTTAGAGTCGCTGTACCCACTAGCAGATCAAGTGCAGCCTCAAAGAATTGCGTACCGAAGTTAGAACGATTGATATAATCAAAAACGATCTCGGCTTGTTCTTCTAGGTTCTCGCGGATGTCGGTTTCTGACACACCATAGTCGCCAGACTCTAACAGTTTGAGTACCTGTTCACTTGGTTGGAACGTAGCCCAGCGCGCCCAGATCGGTGCGATGTTCTCTTGTAGCTTGCTTGCACCCTGTTGAATAGCGGTCAGTGAAGTCGAATCGAATATGCGATCCATCTTCTTTTGACCTTTATCCTCGCGGTCAAATAGGTTTCTTTGGGGAAGAAAGTATTCATATACGTCTGATAGCTGAGTGTGCCACATAGCTTCAGAGTCAAACGCTTTCTTCTCTCGCGTTACTAGATCGTTAAACGATCCCAGGTGTTCAGGTAGTTGCATGGCTTACCTCTGCTGAGTAGCTCTTGGCGATGATGGTCGAGTATATGAGCCACCAAAACCGCTCATCAATGAAGTCATACCGCCAGCCATACCGCCCGCCGTAGTGCCGCGAGTACCACCGCTCATGCCACCCATACCACCACGACCTGCCGCCTCGCCACGTGTTCGGGGTGCGCCAGCTAATAGGCTAGATCGGCCTAGCTTGCCACGAGACAAGGCACGGAAACGATCTTCCTGCTCTTCAATTTCTTTGTCCAACATTATCGTCTGACGGCGCTCGACTGCTACTTCCTGCGCCGTCTTCTTCGGTGCCTTTGGCTTCTTCATGTTTCAACCTCGTATACAGTTGATAAGGTGTAAGAATCAACGGATCATTGATTCCTAGAATTTGTTTTGCGTGACCTACACATGTGTTCAACATGAATAGATTACGCCTTGATTGTCTCCGCTTGGCTTTGACAATTATCACCTCGTCAAGTTTAAACGGTTGGTCGTCAATAGTAAAAAGATCAAAGTATTGCCTGGTCTTGCCGTAAACAATCCACCTACCTCGATCCGGTATTAACACGTAACAGTGTCTAATGAATGGATGCAGGAACGGCGACCACCAATGCCGATCATCATCGGTGAACACTATGTACACATCAGAAGACACTAAACGCCACCTTTGCGGTTGTAGGACGATCAAAGCCGTGCGCCCTAGCCAATGCCTGCCTGCCTTCACCTTCGCCCTGTAAAGCGTATTCAAGAGCCTCTACGGGGTGTGAGTATTCGTTCTTATCTGGCTCGTCAGTGTAGCGATCGCCTGAAACTTGGATACGCCGATAACAGAAGCCGCCTTGTAACCCCTTGCGAATCATCTTGGCCTTCGGGGTTAATAGGAACCTCGGCTTGCCATCCATACAATTTTCTTTCATTGGCAGTTCAAGTGCAGCCCTTCGCATTGCAGGATCGTTTGTATTCGTAGGTGAGCAGGGAATACCTGCCGCCCTAATAATCTTAAATGGCGTATCTGCATTCGCCTGGTTCTTGTTGTCGCCCGATGGGTCGCCCCAACCTTTGAACTTATGCTCTGGATAGTTGGCGTCGATATACCGTTTTAGTTGTGGTGCAAAGTCTACCGCCCCACTATCGGTTAGACAGAACTCATCGAAGCATACCCACCGCCCCATACTTGTACGCTGTAGGAATGCACAAGCAGGTGTTCGACCAAAGTCGAAGCCGAGTATTATCGGGATGTCTTTCGATGGCTCGAAGTCAGTAGGTGAACAGTGCACGGAGTCTACATACATCGGGTGGACAGGCTTACCACTTGATACAAAGCCGTATTCGTTCGCTAGGTTTACTTTAATCCAATCATCTGTCTTGCCTTGCAGACCTCGGTAATAGTAAGCAGTCGGTAGGTTGGTCAGGTTCTCAGCGTCTGGATTAACTACCCACTTCTCACCGTCCCTGTAGACGCCGCCTGGTTGCCGATGGAAAGCCCAACCCTCTGGCCGCTCTTCTTCAGCGAGCTTGTAGTACCAATGGTCTTCGTCGGGTGCGTTCGAGTCGCCAACAATACCGTAATGCGTAGGTCGCGCGCCCTCTTTCGGTGATGGGTATCGACCCGCCCGCAGGTCTAGCATATCGACGACGGCCTTGCTGTGCTCTTTAGCTTCGTTCAACCATACCCATGTTGTCTGTATACCTCGGGCCTTCTTAACGTGATCGGGTCGATCAAAGGCGATGAAGATGACCTCACACCTAACACTCGTACCATCTTCTAGCTGAAAGGCTATGCGATGAGTAGGCGGCTCCTTGTTGCCCTGCTTAAACTCACCGAGGTCGCCCAGTATTTCGATCCAGTCTTTAATGGTGGTGCTGAACAGTTCAGAGTAGGTATTACGAGCCGCAATGATTCGAGTTAAGCGTACACCGTGATTAGGATGGCGCTCATCCTTCACTGGCGCTTGTTCGCACATTAGATCGAACAGTTTGAGAATGGTCTGGACTGTCTTGCCTGAACCCAGTGGGCCCATGATGAATGAGTTACGCTCGCGACAATCTGCGAACTCTTGTAATACTCGGCCTTGTGGCTTTAAGTGATATTCAATAGTTGGCATTAATTATCGCCGTCGAAACGCTTCTTAAGTATCGACACAACCAAAGCATCACCGCCTTCGCCTGTCATTTCAGTAGCCTTTAACTCTGGTAGATACTTATTAATCAGCTTCAGCCTAGCATCGGTGGCATACTTAATAGCATTCAACTCATTGGTTTCCATTGATGCCCCCTCCTTTTCCATTTTTATAATATTATCAATAACATGCTCGAGTCGGCATTTCTCGGATAAGTAGGTTCTAAGATGCTCCTGGCGCATAGCCCTTTGCTTGGCTGGATTGTTAGCAGACATTACTTATTACCCCAATTGATCTTGTCGTAATTAACCTTGAACTTGTCGCGTGATTCAGGTGTGCTCTTACGTTGGCGTGAGCCTTTGCCCCCATCGTATTCGGGAAAGTGTCGCTGTCGTGTCTCTTTATCCAGCTTGTGTCGCATGTCCATAGTAAACCTCCGTTATAACCTTATTTTATAGACTGGTTATAAGATCGGCAAACGTTATGACAAATTGATCTAAGTAATGTGTAAAGATTTATTTGACACGTGTAAAAGGTTTGTTGTTTAATTCACTCATCGGCACACGGGGTGCCACTAACTGAAAGGGAAACAATGATGGAATTAATCGCAACTTACCGCAATGATGCCGATGGCCTTGAAGCGTTGATCATGGACGGCAATGACAAGTTCAACTATCGAGTAGTGTTCCGCGACTTTGATGCTGATGAAACTCTTTTGGTTCGCTTCAAGCACAGCTACTTTGCTTGCATGGAAGACATTAAAGAGTTTTTGTTAGACGATTATGTTCACGTTGAGGCCGCATAAGCGGCCACACACTGACTGGAGGGTCAAACAATGAACGGATGGACTAACAGAGAAACTTGGGTAATCAATCTACACCTTGGCGATCACATCACCGAGATCTTCGACGAGACCAATGTTGAGACTCTTGCTGATTGCCTAGAAGAATACGTTTACGACCTGCTTGATCAAGAAGAGATCAGTGGATTGTTTGCAGACCTGATCGACTTGACTTGCGTTAACTGGCGCGAACTTGCCGAACATTACGTTTACGATATGGCCGCCTAATTTCGACTTCGGAGGATTTAACAATGCTTGATGAGACCAAAGCTATAGAACTAAAAATGTTATACGAAAACCGCGACTCGTATGTGCGAATCGGTAGAAACCTAACAGGCAAGTTCTGGCAGGAATACAGAAAAAAACGCATAGACCCTATTGAAAGACAAATAGAGGAGCTTGAAAACGCTATAAAACTTGGCAGGCGAGAGGGGCAGTGCAAATGACTTACTACGACGGCGTGATTCACGAGGACTTGCACAGCAAAACCTTTGATGTGTTCATTGGTGGATGGACGCTTGAATGTCAAACTCTGGAAGAGGCGAAGGCATACATTCGGGATTTTATGGGGATCAGCAAATGAAACGATATCAAATTATTCTAGGCGCTTGCGCCTTTTTCCTCGCTCTCGGTCTGGTCGGCTCGATGGACGTAGCCGAAGCCGAAGCCCAGGCTAAAGTGTACGAGAAAATGGTGTGTGCGGGTCATTGGCCAGATTACGAAGGGAGAAAGCCGTCATGCGATACGGTTCAGTCTGCAGCGGAATAGAAGCCGCAACGGTAGCTTGGCACTCACTCGGTTGGGTGCCTTCGTTTTTTTCAGAGATAGAGAAATTTCCCCGCGAAGTGTTAGCCCATCACTATCCAGATGTGCCACTTCATGGAGACTTTACAACAATAGGAGCAGACCAATATGGATCAATTGACCTTCTTGTCGGAGGAACCCCCTGTCAATCCTTCTCAATCGCAGGACTCAGAGGCGGCTTGGATGACGACCGTGGCAACCTGGCACTCGAATTCCTTAAACTTGCTCAACGCACACGCCCACGATGGGTGGTTTGGGAAAACGTCCCCGGCGTCTTGTCATCTAACCGAGGGCGGGATTTTGGAACCTTCCTCGGGGCGCTGGGCGAAATCGGGTATGGGTTCGCATACAGAGTTCTTGACGCTCAATACTTCGGAGTGGCCCAAAGACGCAGACGTGTGTTTGTTGTCGGATACGTTGGAGACTGGCGACGTGCCGCCTCGGTTCTATTTGAGCGCGAGAGCTTGTCAGGGAATCCTGCGCCGAGCAGAGAATCGCGGGAAGAAGTTGCCGGAACGATTGCGGCTCGCTTTGGAATCAGTCGCAACAACCACGAAGAATGCGTAGCAGAGGTGTCCCCTGCGGTGTCCACTGGTGTGCCATTCTCTAAAACAGGGAATGAGCGTGTTGAGTGTGATGCACTGGTCACTGCAAGGATGGTTGCGTTTGGTGAATATTCAACGGACGGGTCTGCCAGTGCGTTAAAGGCGAGGGACTACAAAGATGCGACAGATTTGGTTGCTTACCCACTAAATACAATGACAATGCAAGGAAGGCCGAGCGACAATGGAAGAATGGGGCTGGGTATCGGGTCGGAGACAGACCCATCACCAACGCTCACAAAGGCGCACAGTCATGCGGTTGCAACATCTATGGCTGTCCGTAGGTTAACCCCAACAGAATGCGAGCGCTTGCAGGGATTTCCAGACGGCTACACGAACATTAAGGATAAATGCCCAGACGGGCCTCGATACAAAGCTCTGGGCAACTCAATGGCAGTGCCTGTAATGCATTGGATCGGCAAACGAATTCAGATGGTGGAAGACTTATGCCAAAACGAAAACTAACAGCAGCCCAGGTCGAGGCTATTCGAATTAATCGCAACGGGTTGACCTATCAGCAGCTTGCCAAGAAATACGGAGTGCACCGCAACACAATCGCATTAGCGCGGTCGGGTGCTACGTGGGCGAAAGTTTACTAATGTCAAAAAAGGATAGTACAATGGAAAGCGAATTTGATGAGATGATTGAGGATATCATCGTTTCAATTCAGGCAGCGCAGACTATGGCCGACCGATTCAATAAAGAGTTTGCCATGATGGATGATCTGAGCGTACAAGAGGCAACCGAGTACACAAGGCAGAGGGCGGTCGAGATCGTCAAGCCAAGGCGAGGTGTTTATGTATGTGGTAGAGATGAAAGATGATTACGGCCATAACTATGTGGTCGGCGTTTACGCGGATATTGAACACGCGAAGTTTGCAGCCTGGTGCGAAGAGGCAGCGACTGAGCATTGGAGTTACTCAATATCCTGGCATGAACTTAACTACATTGACCCAGTTAAGCAAGACGCATTCGAGGATTGGATAGATGAGTGACGAAGAATGGATCGAGTTAATGGCGTGGCTACTAATGACCTTGCTTTGCGTCGTAGTCGGGAGCGCGCTACTCAATTGGACACTATAGTAAACAGATAAGTATATATTTGCGCATATAAGATACATAAATATATATATTTGCACATTAAAGCCACATTTATGATGCTTTAAAGCGGAAAGGTGGGAAGTTTTAGTAAAAATCTATGCAAAACTAACATCGGATTCCGAGATTGAATAGAACAGATTCCGAGTTTTTCGGCACTGTGAGTAACCAAATAATAAAAGAAACGCTTTACAACATAACAAGAACGCTTTACAGTTAAGTTGTCTGGAGGGACAAATTATGGATGAACTAAATCAAGTTGAGTATTCGGAGTGGCTGCGCTGGTGCGGCTACGAAGACGCAATGATGTACGCAAATCCCCTGGATAGCGATCCAGATTATCTAGCGGGTTATGCAGAGGGTTATGTTGAACTAGAAATGGAGGGTGCAAGAAATGAAATGTAATGGATGCGGGACTGCGGTGGTCGATAACGACAAATACTGCTGGGATTGTGCGAACACTATACTGGTCGATAACGCACGCGAGAACATGAACTACCTTTGGGAGTTAATGCTTGGCGAATACCTGCCAGCTAAAGACAGCAAGGAAGCTGTCAATCTCATGGAGTCGCGTATGCGTGACATATTCGAGGCGTGTATTGATGAGAATAAAGAGGCGCTATTTCGCGCTGTAAACCGAGTGCTTCTTGAAGAGGCATTTCAAATCAAGGAGGGTCACAATGAAATCTAGTGAATCAATCGAAAAGCTGGCATTAGCATTATGCTCAGCACAGGGTGAGATGGGTGGAGCCGTTAAGGGCTCCGCTAACCCATTCTTTAAATCAAGCTACGCTGATCTTACGAGCGTAATTAAAGCAATCAAGGAGCCATGCTTTAAACACGGTTTGAGTTATGTGCAGCTACCACATCGAGACGGCAATTCAATCGGGGTTACGACTCGATTGATTCACACCAGTGGCCAGTGGATCGAGCACGAGTTCACCTTACCGATGGTCAAGGGTGACCCACAGGCGGCGGGCTCTGCAATTACCTATGCGCGTCGATACGCTCTACAGGCCCTGTTTGGAATTCCTGCGGTCGATGATGATGCGGAAAGCTCAATGCTTAGAGGTAATCAGGTTGATGAGTACCAGGCATTGTGCGACCAACTAGCCGACAGCATCGAAGCAATTAAAACAGGCATTGAAATCGGTGACTTAGTCATGGCGAAGGAAGCCTGGGACGAACTAACCGAAGAAGAAAAGATTGGTATTTGGAAGGCACCAAGCAAGGGTGGATGTTTCACCACCGAAGAACGGGCGATCATGAAATCGTCTGAATTTAGACAAGCAGCAGGAGAGTAATTATGGAATACGATAACACTAATCGCGGGGTTTTATTTCGCAACGATAAGAAGGAAACTGAGAAGCACCCAGACATGACCGGAAGCCTAGACGTGGATGGGGTTGAATACTATCTATCTGGCTGGACAAAGACGTCGAAGCAAGGCAAGAAGTTTCTAAGTGTATCTGTATCACCGAAGCAGAAGGTGGCACAGCAACACGTACAGAAAGCCAAGCAGCAGTTTGAGCCAGAGGAGGACTTTAGTGATGACATCCCATTCTGACATCGGGAAGTTCATCAGGGTTCTTCAGGCAGAGCGCGGTATGACAAACGAACAATTGGCAGATCATTTAGGTGTGTCACGTCAAACGGTGACCAACTATCGAAACGCTAGTGATATGAAAATATCAACGTTTGTCAGTGTATTGAGTGTTCTAGGTGCTAAGCCTGGGGATTTCTTTAAGTAAAAAGAGGTGCCCCCCGAAGGGGGCTTGCACTGGAGGGGTGCGGGGGGGTATCATTGATGTGCGAAGCAATGATGTAGTAAGTTTACCACACAGTTAACCAACCACAACATTGAATCGCAGAGATTAACGGGCGTTAGGCCGAGGAACCTGAGAACCTCGGAGCGGAGTTGACCCTCTCCATGATGCGCCCCTAGATGCCGAGAGCAGGTAGCTAGGATAGATGTCAAGATTCGATACGTTAATCAAAGCTCGTCATTACTAAATTTGTTATTGTTGTCCGATAGGACATCAAAAGGGTAAGTGTGGATGGATATTTATGAAAGGATTGTTAATGGTATGAAAGATAAAGATACAGATTATGTCTCTATCTTAGTTACCGAAGATGGTATTGATCTATTCACATCGTTAGATTCAGAGGACTTAGGTAACTTGTTAACCGAAATCCTTATGATGCAAAAGGAAGCAAGTACAGTTCATTAAGCTGGAGGGCGTATGAATCAGAATCAACAAATCCTAAAACACATTCAAGAGCATGGCTCTATCAATCCCCTAATGGCGCTAGAACGATATGGGTGTATGCGCCTGGCTGCACGTATATCTGAATTACGTGAGAAGGGACACAAGATAGAAACCAGAATCATGAAGTCACATAACAATAAAGCGTATGCGGAGTATTACCTATGAATGCCACGGACATAATGAAAATTGCCAGTGAGTTTGGCTTTAAAATTATTGACGAATTTGATACTTGGGCTAGATCAGATTGTGATGATTACCGTTTTAATGAGGAAAAATCTAAAGCGCTATACACCGATGGAGACATGGGAGTCGCAATCATTCAGCTAAGCGAGATTGATGCAGATGCTGGTCTTATGGTTGAGTTGGTTGATTGTAGATATTGTAATTTTGATATGTTGCAACTCGGCTGTCTGCACTTTTTACTTCTGGAATCACAAGATGATATTGAATAATGGAGAGGAGTGGGAAGCAGATGACACAGACATTATACAGTGGCAAAAGGTTTATCCAGCGGTCGATGTATTCGCGGAACTTGCAAAGATGGAGAGTTGGCTCGACGCGAACCCCAAAAAAAGAAAGACGAAGACTGGCATCAAAAAATTTGTTAACTCTTGGTTATCACGAGCGCAAGACCGAGGCGGCTCATCTCCTCTTGCGAGTCCTACCAAGAAATCCCTACGCGATAGATCGAATCTGGACGATCTTACTGACGTGACTTGGGTAGAGGGGCCTCTCAAAGCACACATGATTAACTACTTTATTAATAAATACGGACAGGCTTATGACGGGGATACCGTCTATAGAGAGGGCTCATGAAGCCACGATACAAACTTCAGGATGCCGTTGACCAGGTTCTTAACTCCAACCTATACAAATCCGGTGAAGCGTTCACTATCACCGAGATGTTTGAAATTTGTACAACGGTTGGATATGAAAGTAGAATGTCCGAAGTTTTGCGTATTATGCACGAGCATGGGCAGGTATCCGCGATCGGTGCAAAGATGGATTTAATGTATCGAAAGCCTGGGGAAAACTACATGAGGAAACCGATAGTCAGTGAAGTGGCCGAGACATTACGCGATGGAGATATTGTCGGAGCCCTCACGGGAGAAGCGGCAAGAGATGCTCTTATCCGTGCCGGAGTGTTATCGAGAGTTAGTTCGCTTGCATGTGGTGATAGCCTATGAATCCGCAAAGCGTTTACGAAAAGCTAACAAAGGTGGGAGAAGAGTGGGCCGATAGGGAACAGGCCGCTAATATCCTTGAAGGTACTTTGAAATCTGTTAAAGCCAGCATCGCATTACAACACAAAGACAAAGGGTGTGGTGTGGCTGAAGCAGAGATGCGAGCGGAGTCTGACGAGCAGTACATAGAAACCCGCTTTAAAGCCATAGAGGCGCGCTCAGAGGCGATTAAAGCCAAGGTAAGGTATCAGGCCGCCCAAGCCTATATCGACGCTTGGAGAACCGTAGAAGCCTCAGAACGTGCAGCTAATAGAGTGCAGGTATAGTTATGAGTGATTGGGGTGGATTGCTAGAGTTCTGTGAGACAGATAGGCAAAGGGAAATAATCGAACTAAGACGACAGGGCTTATCTGTTAGACAAGTTTCCGAAAGAGTCGGGATTGCTGGGCGCAATGTTCAATCGGCTTGCAGTAGAGTAAGGGCAGCCGCCGCTAGGCAAGGCTATTCCCCTGAGCACGATATGCACCACACGGTGCCCGATGGCTATAGAGTCAAGGGAACGTCCACGTTATACAAAGATGGCGAGCCTACAATCCAGTGGGTCAAGTCTGACATAGACAATGAGCGTCAAATGCAATTGATGCGCGAAGCTATTGAGGCGCTCACTGAAGAGATCAAGCCAGAGCCAAAGGTAGATAAGCCAAAGGTTAAGAAGTCCGAGCTGTGCAACATGTACGTTATAACGGACTACCATGCAGGGCTCTTGGCCTGGCATGAAGAGACCGGAGCTGACTGGGACTTGCAGATAGCCGAGGACACTTTGGTTAAATGGTTTGCCCAAGCTATTGAGCAAAGCCCACAAGCCGATGTCGCAGTGTTCGCTCAACTCGGTGATTTTTTGCATTTCGATAGTCTAGAAGCAGTCACTCCCGCAAGTCGGCATATTCTTGATGCAGACAGTAGATTTCAAAAGCTGGTCAGGACAACCATTCGTGTGATTCGTAGGGTTATCAGAATGCTTTTAGACAAGTATCCCAGCGTTCATGTGAAGTGGTGTGACGCAAACCACGATCCCGCCAGCAGCGCTTGGATGCGTGAATTCCTAGTGGCTCTGTATGACAATGAGCCGAGGATTGAGGTCGATAATACGGCTGACACTTATTACTGTTTTGAATGGGGCAAGACGGCCCTATTTTTTCATCACGGCCACAAGCGCAAGGTGGCTAATGTGGACTCGGTATTCGCGGCAAAGTTCAGAGAGGTATTCGGCAGGACTGAACACGCCTACGCGCACATGGGTCACTACCATAGCATTGACGTTAAAGAGACAAACCTAATGCTTGTCACTCAGCACAGGACGCTCGCTGCACCCGATGCTTATGCAAGCCGTGGCGGTTGGATGTCAGGCCGAGAGGCGCAAGTGATTACTTATCACAAAGAGTTTGGCCAAGTGGGTAGCCAAACTATCAGCTATAAAATGATCGAAAGGGAGACAGTAAAATGATTGCACTTATGATTTGCGACGATTGTAATCAGCAGATGACTGAAATATTTACAGCGCAGGATGACTTTCGATTAAAGGGCTGGATGTGCGAGTCGTGCTTTCACTTCGCCCCAGCAATCGGCAGAGAAAAAAAATGGACAATGGAGGATAGGGATGGCGATCAAGAGGGACGCAGCTGACAAATGGTTTAGCGATGTTGTAAGGTTTAAAGGATACTGTGAGCACTGTGGTCGATCAGACCTTAGACTTGAGTGTTGTCATATTCACGGCAGACGTAAGAAGATATTACGATGGGACTTAATGAATGCAGTTTGTATGTGTAGTGGGTGCCATAGACATATGACAGAAAATCCGACTAAGTTTGTTAAATGGTTAGAGCAATACTTCGGCCCCGCCCATTTAGATATACTCCAAGAAAAAAGCAATGGAATACTAAAAGCAAACGAAACAGTTAAAAAGGATATTGCAAAACACTATCGAGAGGAGTATAAAAAGATGGAGTGTGACCAATCCTATTCCCCGCAGAGTTACACTTAGTTACTCCATGCCCCTTCGGGGGCTTTTTTATTTCAGATACTGACCAGTTTCAACCATGTAAGCAAGCTCGGTTGCTCGGTCACCAACCTGCCTAGCCCACTTACTATCTAACATCTCTTCGGCAGCTTGCGAATAAGCGCCTTCAGCCATGAACTTGAGGGTTCGTTTAAATTCTAGGAATGTAGGTAGGCCAAGGTTGAATAGCATGTTAACCATTGCCTCTTGCCTAACCTGGTCTAAGTCATGGAACCAAGAGAACACATCGAGTTCTTCATAGCATCGTTGAATGTCGGACATTAATAACATCTCAGCCTCTTTCTCAGAGATGCCCATGTCCTCCAAATTCCTGCCAAAACCAATGGTTATTTTACCTTCAGAGCATAAGTAGGGCTTTAGCCTTAACCCTTCATGTCTCTTAAGATTTTCGATCAATTTTATCATCCAATAAGGCGCTTTCTTTGCTTTAGCTTTTCTTTAAGCTCATCCTTTTTTTTCATCGCTTCTTCTGCTCCGAATCCAGACAGCAATGACTTCATAGGAGATTTAGAGTAAATTTTGTCCGTTATTTTTTTGGACAATAATCCAAGCCCAATCATTTCTTTTTCCTTTTTGATATCGCAATGGCTACAGCTTGCTTCTGGGGGTAGCCTTCGGACAACAAAGTCTTAATGTTCTTTGATACAGTTTTATCTGACCGACCTTTTAGTAATGGCATTAGTCTCTCACCGTCTTAATGACTTTCTCAGCGCTTCTACCGACAACGTAACCGCCTAGCCCTATCTGCAATAACATCCACGCCTCATCCCTTAGAGGGCTTGCTAGAAGACCTAGTGAATCACCAACAGCCAAACCCAGAAAGGTCAGCATGGTAATGGGTCGCCAGGTTGCAGTTAGCCAGTGTTCAGATTTTGCTTCGGAGTTTATGATTTGAGCCTTGGCAGTCATCATCTCCTTCTCATATTCAAGGGATGAATCTAAGACCATAGCTTGAATTTCCAACAGCTTTCTTTGCTGTATTATTCTTTCCTCTTCAGACGTATGAAGCTCGTCGATTAACTCGGCAGCAGGTTTAAATATTCCCGCTATGAGATCGAGGAATTTCACTTTGGTATATTGCCGCCAGCCATCCAGACTAAAGAGCCAACGCTAACAACACCGATAAACCAAACGATACGTTTAACAACCGATTCGCCAATTGATGTGTAAACTTTTTCAATGGCTTTTTCTGCTGCGCGTTCCGCAATGATTTCCATTTGATCTTCGGTTAGTTGGCTCATAATTAATTCCTTGCAGTCCTTGCCGCAGCTTTAAAGTCAGAAGCCGATGGCGCACCTTTCTCGCCTGGCTTTCTCATGCGTTCACCTGAACCGCTAGCAATGCGCTCGCGCTTCTTTTGTATGTTGTAGTACAAACCCTTCTTAGGTTTTCTCACCACTTCACCCTGTCTGCCCAATAAGCCGCAGACATTCTGCCCTTGGCTATGTTTCTACGATGCCGAGCCTTGAACGACTCGCGCCTCTTTCTTTGTGACTCTGACTCACCTTCTTTCTTTGGCGAACCAGATACGCCTTGTTGACCAAAACGTATGGTTCTAATTTTATCACCTTCTTTCGCTACAACAACATGCGATTTTGTCGGGTGACCAGGTGTTCTTTTCGGTTTGTTATAACCGCTAACACCTATTCTTTTTAGCAGCGAATCTTTCACAGAAATACACGGCTCGGTGAATTAGGTGTAACGCCATACGTTACATCAATCGCTTCAACGTCTTCTCTACGCGCATCACCAACCAGCCGAACATTTACATGCCATCCATCAACAGGTGCAGTCTCAGGATACTCGTTGCCTTCATCGTCCGTCAGCATATTACCCGTAGGCTCGTAGATGACACCGACAAGATCAATGGCGTAGTCGTGAGTGTGTGTTACGAGATAAGGTTCGCCTTCAGGTGTCTGCGTAGACTCGCTCGTCTCTTCGTCAACAACGGTTACGTAGTCCTGCTGATAGAATGCCGCAAACGCTGTAGGCAGGTCTGCTTCTGAGCTTAGCTTGATGTAGAAGTCAGTCTTCTTAGGCTCGACCGCTTCTTCTACTACTTCTTCGATAATGTCTGTCATGATGTAATCTCAACTAACTGTGAATTCGTTAATCTGCGCGGATAGTATTTGATGGATTTTAGGTGACCGTTTAAATAGTTTGCGGTAACAGAAGGCTTCCCAATTTCAAGCTGTGTATATGTGGTAATGCTTCCAGACGTATCTGGAGTACCTAATATACCATTACATGCTGAAGAAAAGTCGTTATCTTTATAGCAAGCGGCATGAGAAATTCCACTATTTAAAGATGAAACTGTCTGCACAATATTGGCTTGTGATGAAAGCCCCGTTGTCACATCAAACCCAAATGACGTATCTGAATTGTTTTTGTAAGGCTGTACTCTATTATTTGATGTGCCATCATTTAACGAATACGGGCTAGAATATGACGATAAAAATCCGCTTGCCTCAACAAACAGCGTACCCTCACTCTGATTAAATCCAAACTCACTCACACCTATGCTTGCTACATCAGCAGAGCGTGTTGTAGTACTGCCGGAATTGCTGGGTATGTAGCTTGTGGGGAATGATCCAGCTTCGAGTTGTGCGCCGTAGATATAAGTGCTATCAGTGTTTGTTTCAGCAAACGCTGGAGAAACGCGAATATCGGTAAAAGTGTCTCCACTAAGAGTGATAGCTATACGATACCAACCATTGTTTAATTTTTGATATGTTGAAGTTGCACTTGTTCCGCTTGTCGTAGCAAAACTTTCGGTAGCAAATTCAAAACTAGTTACAGAAATTGTACCGCCAACTCCTGCAAAATTTGTTCCTGCAAATCTTATAAAAATATTGTCTCCGGTATTTTCTTTTACATAAATAGAAAATGTCAGTGTGGTTGGACTTGATATACTTAATGATTCATTTATTCTCGGAAAGGCTGACGATCCTGTTGATGCTAAAAGCGTAGCGTTTTCATTTCCATCTGGACTTTGAGTTGCATCTACTGTTAATGACACGTCCAAAGATGTCCACTGAGTAAAGTCTTCAGAATACGTCAAAAGGTTCGACCGAGATTCTTCAACCAACAGCCCCAACCTATTACCATCCGAATCATACTCAATGCGCGGTATGTTTGTTGGATGGTTGAAAAGCGTGAGTGTGCCGTTTGGCTGATCGAATAGGACTTCGCGTACGGAGATGTTGTCGAAAGCACCTGATCCAGCCCCTCCAGCATACTGCACTAATTGGATATTTATTACTGTTTGCGTAGCAACAAAAGCGCCTATAAATGTTTCATTAGATGTTGATGTAAAGGTTTTAGCACTGAGAGTCCCATAAGGATTAGATGCCTCTCTTACTTGTATGCGCATATCGCTTGTAATTTTTCGGCCTACTGCTTGAACACGATAAACTTTGCCAACTTCCACAGATACTTGTTGTTGTATAGCATCGTTGTAACCACCATCTCCCGTAATTTGAACCTCCCCGTTTGTTACTACGGCAGTTGCATTTGATTGAACGCTCCACCCGCTAACATCCGTATCAAAAGTCCCATTCGTTACCAACTCATCACCATAGCTAATCGGCCTCAAAGCAGTACCGCTGGATGCTCTGGTAAACGTGATCAAATCTGCATAGTTATTGTACTGCTTCATTCTGACCACCCTTTATCAACGAATGATGATTCTGTGCTGTCAAACGATAAACTCAATGACGGCTCTAGCGATGGCGCTGTGGCTTCTGCTATACCCGTGTCGGTCAAGTCTTTGTCCCAGATGCGGAAGGTCTTGATTGTTCCCATGTAGTTAGTTGCAATAGGCAAGTCTGTCGTAGATAAATCAGGTAAAGATGTTGGCGTTGTATTAACTGTTAGAGCCACACCGTCTATTGCGCCGTTTATAAAAGTTGAGCCATAGCGACCTGCAACATTAAATGGAACATAAATATTAGGCGAATAAATATCTCCATCAGATGCAACTGAGTCATAAACGCCACTAGAAGACATTTCAAAAACTATTTGTCCAGTTTCAGTTGATCTAGTATCTAAATAAATGCCGAGCCAATTTGATCCGTCTGCTTGCCACAATGGAATTCTTGCTTTAAGCGAATCAGTATCAGCATACGTAATTCGACCTTGTTGCTGTATAGATACAGACAGTGGGTTAACCTCGCGTACGGAGATGGCGTCTATTGAGCCTACAAAATCACCACTAACATCTACAATTAAATTTGCATTTGCACCACTGGGTATTACAAAAGCACTGCTGTAAGTCCCGTCAGATGAAGCGCCTATCGTGCCGCCAGCGGTAGTGCCACCTTGTCTTAACTTTACACTTCCTGACGTTACGTTGCTTACTGTAAAAACGCCCCAATAAACTTTACCTACAACTAAGCCGATATTCTGATACGTATCTCCATTTCCTGATCCGCCAGAATAGTTTAATTTCCCGCCAGAGATGCTAGCATTTGTCCCTAACGTCCAATCAGACGCATCATCAAACGTCCCATTAGTAACAAGCTCATCACCAATGTACTGCGGTGTAGGCCATGGGAGTTTTGCCGATGGGATTGTGAATGTCTCAGCGGCTCTTGTTACAGAGGAGCCTGACGTTGGGATTAGTGATGAAGGTGTGGAGGCGGATTCAAATTGAGCGTTGTATAAAAAAACGCCTGACACTCCGTCACCTGCCCAGTTTGCAAAACTTGTACCATCATCATCAATAATAACATTGAGTCTCGGAGTAGACGTTGGAGATGCGTTATCATCCATAGTGCATGAAATTGAACATCTATACCATCCACTCCCAATATCTTGAATATTTGTGGATAAATTTGCACTTCCAGTTACTCTACCATTCAGTTCTGCTACGCCATTATCAAGATCAAATTTTGCCACACCAACATAATTGCTATTAAATCCTAAAACTTCAATCGAAATGTGCGAATAGCCAGAAGCCTTTGCGTAAATTGATGCTGTATTAGCCGTATTTGCAGTTGGCGTAGCGGATGCGATACTAAAAAAATGTAAAGCAGTGTTTATGCTCGGAATTGCTAAAATAGCATCTGATAATCCAGTTATAGAATTGGCCGTATATGATGATGATATTTCAACGTCAGTCCAGCTTGCTACTGAATTTGAATACGTAATTAAATTCGTCCTTGCCTCTGACTCCGCAAGCACACCCTCATTAACCCACTCGTAACCGTTGTATACGTGATGGCCTCTTCGCGGGAGATACACTGCCGATGATGTGGTGGGTACGTATGAGTCTCCGCGATCTGGGTTGTCAACCATGCCGCCTAAGTCTGAGCGGTAGAGGTGTGCGCCATATACGTAGAAGCGATCACCGGTGCCTCCAGATGAATCAAAAAATCCAATAGTATATGTTCCTGAAGGCATTAATTGTTGTGATGTAATTAATGTCCAACCACTAGAAGCTAATATATCTATCTCTTCATCCCATGGAGAAGACAGGGAACGTATTTTTATTTTTGTATCAACAACTGCCTTTACCCAAATGGCAAAAGTATAGTTTGCCTCTGAAAATGTTATGGACTGATCTACCGCTCTAGATACCGACCCAGCAATATTATAAAGAGTAGCGCTTGTCCCACTTTCTGGATCGCTTTGCCCGTCCGTTAAATTTACATTTGCCTGAAGACTCCACTGACTAAAATCTTCAGAATACGTCAGCAGATTATGCGGTGCCCACTTAATCAGACCGTCAGAGTCGGTCATTGTGGCGTTACCAGCTCTGGCGTGAGTGATTAGATCGGAGAATGTGGTAGAGCCACCATTGGCACGGTAGTATTCGTCGTCAAAGTCAGCGACGAGTTTCGGGTCTTTGCCTTCAACGGAATAAAGTGACCGAATAGCCGAAGCCATTCGATTCTTAATATCGGGAATACGTACACTAATGCCAATGCTCATATCAAACTACCAGGGCGAATATGCCAGTTGCAGAGGTTCCGGTGCTCTTAACTCGACTAACGCTGCAAGTTAAGTAAAAGTAATCAGGTACCGTTACCGTCCTTTCTGTGCCATCTTTAGTCAGAAACACAACATCGCCGCCAGTCTCAATGTAAAGACCTACAGCAACGTTTCCATCGCCAACGTTATCGGTTCCGTCACTCGGTGTTACTGGGTAGAAGTCGTAAACCAAACCGTTTAAGTGAGAGCCTACGCCTTTAAATGGATTTCCCATTGTCTATCTCCTTTTGTGTAATTCTATCTCATTGCGGTAAATGATACATCAGTTGGCAGGTTTGTATTTACTGCCTGACCGGATGCGTTCAATACCTGAACTTCAAAGTATGTGGTTGTCTTTGCGCCATACTCAACCTTCCTGTCCGTTAACGATGCAGGAGAGCAAGAGGCCAATACACTGTAGTTTGTATCAGCCTGGGCAGAATCAAATGTCACCCGATAAACACCCGCCGCACTATAAGTTACTGTAGCGTTTGTACCGAACTGGCTTGTAACAGCAGCCGCCGCAGGTACGAAACTACCATGACAAAATATCGGTGAAGGGTATGGGCCACTAGAAATAACAGCAGGGGCAATTCCGGTAGATGAGTCCTTAGCCACAATAGTGGCAGCACCAACACCCATAACCTTAATGGTGTATTCACCTTGAAATGCGCCATAAGCGTCTGTGGTGGTTCCGGCGGTCTTTCTAATTGTGGTTCGGTATAAACCTGTATCCGCATCTTGTCGGTTAATGTCGCCAACAATCTGCCAAGTGCCACCCTGAGAGCTTACCTGCTGATCTAAAACATTAATGTAGCGCTGGCCAGCAAGCTCGATATCATTAACCCAAGCAGAGTAACGCGACACCAACGGGGTATTCGGGGCATTTGTTCTTCGAGTAAACGCAGCGTCGATGCGAAAGAGACCGTTGTGTTCATGCAAAACATCGAACTCAACGACCTCCGTATTCAGTGCTTTGCCCAAAACAATATCTTCACTGTTGTAATCAACAACCTTAGAAGAACCCGTCTTATCATCTACCCTGTAAACAAATGTCGGCGTTGTGATGCCGGACGTGCTTGAGGTTGGGATCGCCTCTTTATCTCGAATAGAGCACCCTTTGATCGTAATGTTACCCGCAAAGGTTGTTGCCCCGCCTGGCGTGTTTGATGTGTCATTAGTCAATAGGACAATCTGATCGGCATCCTCAACATAGTTATTCAATATGTTGAACTGCTCAAACTGTTTCTCGCCAGTAGTACCAATTAAGAAGCCCCACCCAAACTGTTTAACGGGGCCTTGTATTGTGTTGTTCTCTACCGTAACCGTACCGAAGTTAGACCAGAATGAATCATCGGCAGCAACTCGGTTCTGCAATAAGACAATGGTTCTCTGACTTCCGGATCGAATAGTGTCGTCGCCAATGTAAACAGTGTTGTCTACGATATTGCTATTGTAGTTACGCTTACCTGTAGATGAGATTGAGCCGCCTTCTTCTAGTGTCATCTTACAGCTTACTACAGCAAACGATGTTGGGGCGTATGACCCAGACTCCCAAACCGAAGTATTGCCCGCAATATAAGCACCACCATATTGGGCGTCGAAGTCTACACCAAAAGGCTGAGTAGTTAGATCGCTTAGGTCAAATGCGCGTGTTCTGAATACCTTGTTGTTTGTAGCAACAAAGATGGGAACCTGGCTCTTAACGGCGCGCTTCTCACAGTTTACGAACGTACAGTTATTTACCGTAAGTGAATTGTTGTTTACATACTCGTACGGGCTTTCTTGAGCAAAGATGCCATCCGCTTCAGACGCAGGGGTTAGGTCTTCAATATGGCAAGACTGAACAATATTCTCTTTCGATACTAATCCAGTAGACGATAGGTATCTGAATAAAATACCACGTGCAATAGCACCACCTGCAACCGTGTCAGGGCCATTACTGGCAACGCCATTAATCGTACAGTCTTGGATTAAGCTACCAGCAAACCCGCCCCAGATAACGATACCGTTAGCCTGAGTAGATGTTAGGGCTGTATCCTGAAAGACATTTAATATCTTCATGCCTTCAATCAGGTTTGTCTCAGCTTCACTGGCATCGTCGTTGTAAACCATAATGCCAGCCGCATAATTATCCTGGCAGTTTATTGTGGCCTTTCCAGTGATCGTTACTTTCTTTGCGTTAAACTTAAAGAACGCATCGCCAACACCGTCATCAGCACCCAGAATGGTTGCGTTGTTAAATGACAAGGTTACAACATCGGATGTAATTTCAGTGGAGTTAAACTGGTATGTGTTGCTTCCGCTAACAGGGTAATGACCAATGGCAACAGTGCCGCCATCCGAAGCTGCTACAGCGGCAATCAATGCAGATGTGTTTTGTGCAGCGCTAACATTTACACCACCGCCATATTCTTCTATGTATATGGTTCCTGAATCGGCAGCAGATGATGTTGCTACAGCGACCACTTCACCATTGCCGCCAAACTTCAGATACTTGTTAGCCCTATCGCTAGCAATGGGCAGTTCCATGTTAATGCTGTCTAGGTCGGTAACAGGCTTTCTTATAGATCGAACGTCAGAATCTTCATTCTGCTGAACGGCCAACCACAAGCGATCAAAGTCGTCGTTTACTTCTTGGGCTAGAAAGTCACCTGAAGTTTGATAATCAGTTAAACGCTGATACGCCATGTCCCGATAGATTGTAAGGATTTCACCAGCGGTTGCGCCAACAAGCAGAGTAATATTTCCACCACCCTCACTGCCAACACCTGATACGGTATAGTTTGTGCCTTCAGCAAGAATGGTAGAGCCTTTAATAACGACTACATCATTCTTATCGAATATCTCAAACGTATATGGGAATACCGTCTGACCACTGGTAGCGGTATATTGGTTACGGCTTGTGTTGCTTGCTACTGTCATAAGTCACCTACCTTTTCCTCTATTGTATCAAAACCTTGTCTAATGAACGTTAAATTTTGATACGGTATCAATCTTCTAAGAGCCCGTGTATCTGTTTCATCCCAGCCATCTTCCTTTAGCCCTGCGTTTGCGACTCGTAAAGAAGTATCAAGAAAGCTACCAAAGGTAGGCCCAAGTAAGTTTTCTGACATACTTCTTGAAACAAATCGTGCAGCGCCTCGCTCAACGCCAAGTAAGGGTCTTAGTCCGAAATTGTTACTGGATAGTTTCTCAAGCGTGTTATTGATTTCCATGACGCTACCAAGAACACCCGATCTATCCATTCCTTCAATTATAAGCTCAACAGGATCATCCCCTATTTCGCGCTTTGCATCCCACTGTTTAAATGCGTAGGCCATCATTCCAATACTGGTTAACATCATTACGCCAGCAACAGCATTATGATCTTGACCTTGTAGTGCCGCAATGGTCATTCTTTGCGTGGACGAAAACATAAAAGATCGGAATTGAAGTATTGTCTTACCCAGTTCACTGGACATAAACAAAGGCTTTTCTTGGCCTGGCACAACAATTACTCGGTCAGATTCTTTCCTAATGGCCGCGCCCCACTTCTCATACAAAGCAGGTGAGTCCCAGTTCTTAGCGTTTGATATCCATACGCCATCAACTTTCTTGGCATGCTTCTGAAGCTGTCTCGCTATACCCTCAGCGTCAGCGTCACTAATACCTAGTCGATTTAGTCGCTTATCAATTTTGCCTTTTAACAAATCATCAATAACGCCGTTCTGCATTGTTACTGCATGAAGCTGTTTAACGCTAGCCGTCCAATAATCCATCATATTGATGCGGCCAAAGTTATCAGTCATCGACTGTAAGCCGCGCTCAAACGCTGTGCCTGGCTGTGTGTAGTCAACAATATCCGCAATGATTTGAGATCGACCACCCATTAATGCGTCGACACCAACGCCATATCTTTTAGCTTCAGCGGCAGATACTTTGAAGGTTTTTAGATTCTTAGCCAATGGCAATAAGCCCTTAGAGAATGTCCGACCAATACCTTCAGCCATAAAGATTCGAGCAACGTCAGGAACGGACGAGGCCACAATGCCACCCATAAACCGAAGGTAGTTTAAGTTTCTAGCAGCACGCCCAGTTCTAACCCAAATATTATCAGGGTCTATATCGCCATACACTCCACGTATTCTATCGCGCATTGCTGTAACATCGCGGATATCAGCATCTTTAGACTTTTGCAGAGCAAGGCGTTGCTTTTCATTTTTAGCCGCAGCCATCGCATTGCCATACCAATCTTCTATTTCTTTTAACTGGGCGGTCATGCCAACATCGCCAAACTCTTTAACTAGCTCCAAGTCAGCGGCAGTTTGTCTTAAATACATCCGGCCCAAGTCTTCGATATTGTTATCCAGAAAGTCATCAATCATGTTATCTGGAATCTGAAAAACTCTAGCCTTCAACGGGCCTCTCAGTCCCTTCACACCATTAAAATTAGATCCAGATGAGCCTTCACCTATCTTCCAATCATACGGGAGCTTTCCATCAGGAGTTCCCATAATTCTTTGGGATATCTGTCTGGCTATGTCTTCGTAATCAAAGTCTTCTAACTCTTTGGCCTCTTTGAATTCAGCCTTGTCAATAATCTTTTGTAGCTGTGTTTTCTCTGCGCCAGTGGCTTCACCAATTTTGATGCGAGCATCTTCGGCTTTAGCAAATAGTTTTAAGTCTTCATCCTTTAGCCAAACAGAAACTCGATTGATAAAGTCTGGCATGTTTGCCGCAACTTTTTGTTTATTCCATCTACGGTTTAAATAGTTAACAGCGGTAGTAACATCAACATCTTCAGGCAACAGCTTTGCTTCAATGAGTTCATTTTTAATAGGGTTATACAGCTTTTCTTGCCACGCTTTAGCGGCGGCATCCACTTCTGGTATATCCGATTTTCCTTCTCGAATAGCGCGAGCCACAGCCTCATTAAACTGTAGCTTTTTCATTACGCCGTCTTTAGTTTTAAAACTGAATGCGCTTTGGCCCATGCGCTTTCTATATGCCCGAAACGCATCATAGTGACCTTGCAATGCATCAGCGTAATAACCGTCTTTAATCTTTATGCGGCTCTCTACAGCGGTTACAGGGGGGCCATCCATCTTGTATGGATTCTCGGCAAGCATGTTGGCAATGCGTCTGGTTTCAGGGCTAGCGCTAACCAGTGTTCGGCTCAATGGATCAAAACCAAGAGCTTTTGCCAAAAACTTTCCAGCCTTACCAGATACTTCTTGTCCACTTGCAACTTGTGCAGCGCCTGCGCTTAACTCTTCTGGCGTAATACCTGCCGCTTCTGCTTCTTGCTTAATCCGTTCAGACTGCAAATCAAACACTGTGTTTTCGCCATTGGCAATGCGAGGCTCAACATTCATAGAGCGCTCGATTTCCTCAAGGTCTGTTTTGCTTATGTATCTACTTAACTGAGCACCACCAGCACCAATAGCGCCACCAAGAAGGAATGATGCGCCAACATTAATAGCAGACTCACCTAGCGTTCTTTCAAGTTGCGTTGAATGCAATGCCGCCTCTTGTACAGCAGAGCTAGCGGATGCCACTGCCCCAGTAATCATTCCTGCGCTCAATACTGAATTGCCAGCCTTATAAGTCTTGGCTACCGCACCCCCAATAGGGATTAGGTTAATAGGGTCTGCAACCGCAATAGGAAGGCCAATAGCAAACGATAGAGCGCCACCCTTTGCGATGGTCTCCCTATCTGCTTTTTCGCGCTCAGACTGTCGTCTAATGGCCTCAATTTCTTCAACAGAATCGGCTAGCGTAGCGTTACTAACAAACGTCTCATTCAACTTTTCTTCGTCGGTTAGATAATCCCACGGATTAAACGAGCGATCATCAATCCTAGATGGCAAGCCTGGCTCTTGAGCAAGAATAGAGCCAACGATGTTTTCTTGCCGCCATAAAGCAGATGCAATATCAGTTGCTGCAGGTCGCTCTTCATCCTGCCGATCAGCAAGATTAACTAGCTTGTTAGCTAATACTGCATCATCTTCGGACTCAATAAACGGCACTACTGCTCTCCTTTACGAGCGGCTTCTCTAACGCGCTGTTCTTCTTTAGCTCTTAGCTCTTCTTGCTGCTGAATGCGCTTGCGTTGTTGTTCAGCCTTGCCAGATACCGCCCCTGTAACCTGTGACGTTACAGCTTCAACAACTCCAAGTGCGGCTCTTTGTGGCGTTGTTGCTACCTCAAGCCCTTTTCCTACCACTTCAGCTATTTGGCTTGGAATCTTTTCAGAGCCAGCGTATATTTCAGACGCAGGTCTAACTTTAGCTTTAACGCGCTCAGGCCGAACGCCAGTTTCCTCTTCAATGATTCGATTGACGCGAGACTCTTCTAGCTTTTGCTGGGCAGGCGTAAGCGCTCTTTTTTCACGCATTCTCGCTTCGTTTTCTGCCATCTTAGCCTGTTTTGCAGACTCAACATCAGGAACAAAGTATTGGTTGATTGTCTGAATAACACCAGACTCATCAACAAACATCACCCGATACTCTGGCTTGCCAGCAGATGCGGTTCTAGCAGTCCTATCGTCAACCAATAGACGAATTGAGTCAGGGTCTACCTCTCCATAAATATCAGATGCCTGAGAAACAATTCCGTATATCTCATCACGTATATACTCTACATCGCCCTCAATCGCGTAATATTGCTCAGGCGCGTACATCATTGGGCCAAAGGTGGAGTCGCTGTAATTAGCCGATAGGAACTTTTCGGCTTGATCTTTTGCGGCATCTTCATCCATGCCAGATAAATAGTAGCTTTCAAACAAAGTCTGATACTGCCTTACTGCTTGTGGCATAGATATTGGGTCAACATCGCCAACAATATTTTTTGTCCATTCTGGATATTTCTTTTGAGCATACTCTTTGTCTTTAAGCTGTGATTTTCTTGCCTCAATTCTTGCTTGATCTCTTGGATCAACAAGTTGGGCGCTAACTCTGTATGCTTCTGGTGGTTCCATATACTCCATTAAACGAACCATATTCTGCGCCATTGCCTTATTGGTTGGCGTAGTAAGGGCATCAAACATGCCTGGAATCTCATCCACGCGATCAATAAGCATTGCGGCCTGAGTCACAAGCTCTGGATTTCCGCTGATTAAATAGCTGTTAACTTGAGCTTGAACCTTTTTAGGAACCATGCGCGTAGACTGTATATACATAGCCTGCGACATGGCTCTTTGATCTGGCGTTGCGTCGGCTAGTGCTGGCTCAAGCACATCATTGTAGTAATCATCTATTCCTTGCTGTGTGACCACAACCGTGTCATCGCCCTTAATGCGACTTGACACATCCATGATTCGATTGTTCTTGTCTAGGTTTTTTTCTTGTTGAGAATAAACATTATTAATAATGGATGTTCTTTCATCACCATTAATAACACCATCTCTAAACAACCTGTTGGTATCTCTAATGATCTCATCACCTGGGCGACGGCCATTCTTTGCGTCAATCTCTAACTCTGATACTTCAAGTGCCTGGGCAGAGGTTCTTGTAGACTGCTCTTTTGCTAACTGAACTCTAAGGTCATTAACCTTTCCATCAATTTGAGACTCTAGCGCCCGCTTTTCATCAGGCGTTAAGTCGGCAAGAAACTCTGTATTTCTTAACTCTGATAAAAGGTTTTCAGTCCTAGACAATCTTTCTGGAAGCGGAAGATATTCGTTGTTGGCAATCTCATCAATTTCACCAAGATAAGTTTCTTCGGCAACATTCTTTGCAAGCGCATCAAGTCTATCTTGAGCTTTTGCTGGGTCTACAAGCGCAACGTTATCAGCAAGAAGTTTAGTAAGGCGAGTTTGTAATGCCTGCTGTTTCTCTACGTCACCTTTGTTAGCTGCATAAAGAATTTCATTCTCAAGCGATGAAATATCTTCTTCAAGGATTGCTAAATTCTTGTTAAATTCATTATCGGTAAAGTTTTTTCGTACAACCTTTTCTCGAAAGTAAATGTCTTCGTCTAGCGTTGGCGCAAGTTCAACTTGAAGCTCTACTGGTAAACTTTTTAAAACTCCAGCTTTATAAGCATCGGCTTCTTCTTTGTATGCTAACGGATCATTTTTGTGTTGCTCTGCAAGCTCGTCAAGGCGCTTTCTTGCATCTAGTGAAATGCCAGACTTGTAAGCATTAATAGCAGATTCGTTGAATGCTTGACCGTAATACGTATTTTCTTGCTGTAGCTCTGGGGCAATGATGCTTCCTTCTTCATCGCGTTCAACTTGAGCACCAGCTAAAGCTCCAGCCTTGGTTGCTTTGTCCGCCCGCTCTTGCAATGCAATTTTTCCAAACTGAGAAGCCACCTCACCTACTTGATCGGCAAGACCAGCAAGAGCTTGAAATCGTTTGGCAGTAGAAAAGTCTGGGCCTGTTGGCGTAAACTGACCGTAATAATCTATTTTCTTAATTGCCATTTAGGTAGTTCCCGTGCCAGTAGGAATTTGAGTTGCTTTATAGTCTTGGTAGCCGCCCGCGATTGTTGCACCTGTTTGCAGCAATGTAGATGCCGCTTGCAGTTTGCCCATCTGTGCAGCATTTGACCCTTGTCGCCTTAGCTGGGCTTGTCTTAATTTCTCTGTAAGACTCAATGCGCCTTCACTTATTCCTGCTTGCTGTGCGCTTGCCAGTGCAATACTAGCCGGAGTGCCTTCACCTGCTATTCCCATCTGGCCTTGAGATACAACGTTAGCGGCCAATGCTCTGTTTAACTCTTGGCGTCTCTGTAACTCACGGCTTTGTGCGGCAACTTTCTCTTGTTCAGCCTGGCGCTTTAATTCATCTTCTTGAACCCTGCCTGATACATACGAAGCTCTAGCAGAAGCCCCGCCAGATACCGCAGCTAAAATTGCAAATATAGTAAACGGCTCCATTAACTTGACTCCACTTCGTATTCAATCGCCTGGATATGGAATGGCGTTGGATCGGGTACGCTGATTGTTGGCATTGTGTCTCTATTCCATCCGTTAATATCGTATATGTCGGATATTATGCCACTTAACTTGTTTGGAGCGCTATCTAGCGGCGTGGTTGGCGCAGAGCCAAACGTTCGTATCGGAACGGGGTTACCGTCTATGTGGACACCAAACGTCTCATATACGCGCATATTGACTCGTATAATGCGCTTTAACCTCATAGCATTCTGACCTGAGCCAATGCTTGTATTCAATGGCATAGGCACTAACTCGGGGGTGAAGTTAATGCCTAGCTGTAATTCTGTATAACCTATCTCATCAGCGTCTAATGTGATCTGCCCACTAGCTACCGTCTTGGGATTTAGGACAATGGTATCGCCAACAATCTGAATGGTCTCGCCCTCTAAGTGGTCAAGGTTAGTAATTACCGTTTGCGTTGGTGTTGGGCTTATCTTAATGGACGAATCCATAACATAGGTAAAATCCCAGCGCTCAATGTAGGATACAACCGTACCATTTATCGTACGCTCGTTAAGCGTGTATAGCTCGTCATCAACAACAGCAACAGACTTGATAGCGCCGGAAGTAGTCCATTCGGTAAAGCCGTTAATATCTTGTGACCTTAGCGTGTTCAATACCGCAACACCGCCATCACTATTAACAATGAACAGCCAGTTTGAATCCTCGCTCTGAGTGCCGCCCAATAGAGCAAGGTCTACAGGCTGTTTAATCAAATGTGACGCTAGAACGGACTTATCCTGCGTTGTATAGGCATCTTCATTAAAACTGTATACAAAGTCACGTAACGTTTTACCGTTTCGATCAATAAACAGTGTGGAGCCGTCTACCTCTTGAACCTCAATGTTAGATGAGCCATGAGAGGTTTGCGGGCTAATGTCTATGTTGCTTGGCGTTATAGGCTTACTGGTTACAGCAAACTCAGCGCCAGACGTAAAGATTTGCAGGTTACGCCCAGGGAATACGTCAATAATTTCATTCAGCTTTCGAGATGATATGGTCGCAAAGATTGCCTCATCATCGTCGCCGTCATCAATATCGAAGTCAAAGAATGCGCCAGACTTACTAGCAAATAAACTTTGCGGCTTAGACTTGGTTCCACCCAAAACAAGGCGGTTCTCAAAGAAGCAGCCAGTCTTAGGCCAACCCCTAGTGCTTGACCACACATCTTCTTTTCGCGGAGAACCAGTAGCGGTCTTAACAAATGCTACTGTCTTACTTGCTGTACCACTTGTCGCAAATCCAGAATATAACTCAAAGTCTTTAGCAGATTCACCATTAACAGATATGTCGTAAACACCAGCAGAAACGTAAGTAACTGTAACGCCAGTGTCGCCCATAACAGGCATTTCTTGAATATTCTTCTGGATATTGAATACAGTTGAGTTTCTTTGATCGGCAGTGGCATCACCAGCAAATGTGATGTTCTTAGACAGCACACCCTCAATATCAATCTGAAAGGTATCGCCAGCAACAAAAGACGTTAGCGTCATGCGCTGAACATCGGCTACAGGCGTTGGACTTAGTGCATCGTTGTAGTCAAACTGGGGTACGTTAACAAACGGAATGTCATCCAAGAACCAATCGCCATCAACTCCCAGGTTAATTAATCGCTTCGATGCGTAATCTTCCTGGAATAAAAGCATTACATTCTCTACCTGCGTATCCCTTACGTCTGGGATATCAGCGGATAGGAAGTCAACCTTAACGTCGGCCACATAAGTATCTGGCGTTCTGTATATACGGATGTTCTTGTCGGTTAATGACAAAAGATAATGGCGATCAGACTCAACACTGAAATCAATTAGCTTAACGTTGGACGCTGTAGCAGACTGAGCAAATACGTTGAAGTCACTCAGTGTAACCTTTGCTGTGCCAAGGTCTGTGGCAGTATTCTTTACAATTCTAAAGTAACGCTTTGCCAGCCCAACTTTAAACCTAAAGTTTTGCGGGTTAGAGCCGAGTAGGGGTATGTCTGTTAGCTTAGTCCAAGAAGATGCATCATCGGAATACTCAACATCAAACTCATCAGATGTACCAGACGTTAATAGGATTCCCCTCACATCTAATACTTCGACAGCAACAGGCCCTGCCAAATCCATCTGGGCAACAATGTAGGGGTTAGTTGTGCTTACATTATTTGTGGTTGTTGTGGTGGTTGTATCGTCTTCATCGTTGATGTCGGCAGGTGTACCACCGTTGGGCATCGTAATTAAGGCCGCAGCCTTTGTTAAAACGTTTAACGCTTTATCCACATACTGAGTGCCAGCCCTGCGCTTTAAACCACCCTGTGGGACAATAACAAGGTTTCTAGCTACCTCAGCGCCCTGATAGTATTGCTGTAGGTCTATGCGCCCTTTAAGTAGGGGAGAGAGCGCCCCGCTTACAAAGTTGCTTTGGATGAAGCGTGACTTGGCCATTAGACCTCCAAGAACGTAAGGTTCATAGAGAATATATCAACAACCAAGCTAGTAGTCCCATCTCCTTTCATCATTACTTTAAACTCATCGCCAGTATTAATCTGGAATATTCCGTTAGATGATGCTGAGCCACGCTTGTTAGCAGAAGTAAAAGAACGCACGATAGATTGTGGGCTTATAACATCGTTGATAGATAGCGCGATTGTTACATCAGCTACCTTTTGTGAACTCATATCAACAGAGCCAACAAACTGAAACAGCCCGCCAACGCCAGTGTAGGTTAGGGTGTTACTAGCTAGCGTGAAGTCTCTAGCAGAACCAAGAGCCATACCTGGTACTTCTGTGTACGTTACGCCGTCATTATTAAGCGGTAACACAGTTTCAGATGCCAGATAGTAATAAGCGTACTCTCGGTCTAGGAATGAAGTCTTCTGTACCGTTACGCTATTCTTAGATACCGCTGTAACCTTACATGTATACACTTCAATCGAATTGTTAACGATGATTAAATCTTTAACCTGAAGTTTAGTATAAGCCTGGTTGAAGTAACCTGTAGCTAGAACAGTAGTCCTTGGCTCCGTAGTCTCATAAGTGTATATACGTGGTGCAGGTGAACTGCCGCCTACGTGTGAGAAGCTCTCGTTGTCAAACATTAGAACCTCACGTTAACAAATGGATTAGATGCTACAGGTACTACAGGGTATTGCTGTGAATCGGTGTATCTGGCCATTCTAGCCTGATTAACATACTCAGCCGACATTGTTTGCCTAGCCGAATCACTGTCACGTATGGATGCAGCAAAGTCACGGGCCAGCGCATACTCGATCATCTTAGCGAAATAAACAGGCCACTCAGACTCGGGGACGTTGTATATGTAATCAGCGTATAGCGCATCTTTAGTGTCAGCGTACACCTTGTCGCCATACAGAGCGTAATTTGTAGATGGGTATACCTTGATTAGGAACAGTAGATCGGTTGGGAGTTGATATATGCTTTTCCACTCATTATCTACCGGAGTGTCAGTAGTTAGGGCAAGCTGTGCCTTTTTCTTGGCAAAGCCCCAACGATGCTTGGTCAATTCATTTTGGACGATGTTGTCGTACAGATTGGACGCCACTTGTTGTGCGCGTGTTCCACCTGTCAATGAGTTAATCGGCGTGTCACCGATCAAGATTAACGCATTACTAATCAGGTCGATTTTGCTCGCCATAACTCACCTTTGAATAAGTTGGGGGCCGAAGCCCCCGATTGTGCTTAGACGTTGCCTACAGCCGTACCAGAAGCCAAGTCAACTACACCAGCGCTATTAGAAATAACGAAGGATACAGTGACAGCAGGTGCGTCAGTGTCAACGATCAAGACCACATCACCGACAGTAAGCTCAGCGCTTGCGTCGTTGAAGAAGCCAGAACCAGCAACAGTAGCAGGTGCTTCAGTAGATGAGTAAACCCATACAGCGTTTGCATCACCAGAACCACCAATGCGCGAAAGACCAGAACGTGAAAATGCCATGATTTAGTCTCCTTTACGCAGTGCGATCATATTGAACTTTAACCAGACCACCCTCGTCGCGAACGACAGAGCCAGCCTTAAGCATACCGTTGGTCAACCATGCGGTGCGCTCAGGAATCCAGTTAACTTCGGTTTTCATGTCAATGCCGATTGCAAGGCCAACAGCGGGACGCTGGAAGAACCAAGAGTCAACAATGTCAGAAGCTACAGTCAAACCACCTTCGGTGCGGGTCTCGATTACGATGAACTGGAAGCCACACAGAGTGTTGATCTCGCCAGATACCAAAGCCTTGATAGCCTGGTAGTCAGAAGAGGTTGCTTTCTCATCATTCAAAAGACCACCCAAGCCGTTAGCTTCAATAACAGCAAACAACTCAGTGTTGGGTACACCTTGGTCACGCAACGCAACTTGGGCTTCGATAACCTTAGCCATAGTCAGGTTGGTGCCACCTTCAGGGATAGCAGTAGTCAAAGGCGTTGATGCGTCCATAGCGTCGATAACGAGTTGGTCAGAACGACGGCCCAATGCACCTGCAATGGTGTTAGCCAGTTCTTGCTTCTCGTCAAAGTTAACTTCGGCAGCGTCAAAGATGTCGGTGTACTCAGGAGCGTTCCAGTTGCTTAAAGTAGCAACCTTAAACTCGTGACCCACATCCATTGGAGTTACCAAGTCAGAAGTAGACTTCTGGTTAGCAAGACCTTTGCCCATGCGACGGAATTTGTAGGTATCGCCTACAACGTTATTACGTACAGTAACTGCGCTTTTCAACAGGCCCATGCCCTGATAAGCGTGTTTGACCATGCTGTCAAACTCAATCACTGCTACAGCAGATAGATTTTTACTCATGTGAATAACCCTCAAAACGAGTAATTAATAAAAGTTTTGTAGGTTTTCGACTGAGTGCCCGACAGATCGGTCAGCCTACAACCTTAAATAATCTGTCAGGCCAAGATGGGTATCCGACCCACGTATAATATCAGTTAGTTATAAGAAAGCAAACTAACTGAGGTTTTCGTAATAAAGGGTATCGGGAGTTATTCTATGATCTTCCCTTATTCGATCTATTTCAGAGTAAGGAATTCTTACCGATCTTCCGACCCTGTAAGACTTTAGCATTTCGTTTCCAATCATTTTCCATACTGAACTGAGAGATATGTTAAATACTTTAGCTACTTCTTTGATGGTTAAGTCTTGTGTGTCCATTAATTAATCCTCATGTGTTGTTGGTACCGCACATGTAGGTTAATGGCTAATAATCGTTTTGGTTCAAGAAGGAATGAGTTTTTTAAAATCGAACGTATTTAATGCGTTTCAGGAAAAAAGGGGGGCCGAAGCCCCCTTAATATTCCATTTACCTTGTTTGCTAGGGAACTCTAGCAACAAGTTCATATTACATTGCCTAGCCTAGATTGGATGGAAAAAAAATTAAGTTTTTTGCTTTTTTCTTTCCATTTTAGCCAAACGTTTGGCTATAAGGGCGGTCACCACCATACTCTTTCATCATGCGCTGAATCTTAGCCTCATGGTTCCGGTCAACAGATCGAAGCAGGTTTCCGTTCTGATCCTTCTTGAACATCTCAGCTTCAATTGCTTGCCATGTAATACCGCCTGGCTCAACAACGCCGTCAATAGGTAGCTTAGCAGGGGCAGTTGATTTGATTAACGCTTCCACCAATTCGACAGACTCAGCACTGTTTACCGCATAGCGGAGACGCTCATACGTGTCAGGGTCAAGGTTGTTCTTCATGAACTGCTCAACATGCTTGATGCGCTCCGTACCGTTAGCTCCGAGCTTCTGTAATTCCACCTCAACAGAAACAGACTCAACAGCCTCGGTCTGCGCTTGTAGCAAATCCCATGCGCGATTGAATGCGTCTTGCGACATATTCGTTTCTTCGGCAAAGGTCTTTAGCTCAGCGAATAACTCATCAC
>Ga0208303_1000102_pt1 | contig 34352 bp, 31 predicted proteins | sample CB_VirMetaG_2_FD_184537 | JGI IMG/M metagenome (GOLD analysis project Ga0208303, IMG submission 184537) | Freshwater to marine saline gradient viral communities from Chesapeake Bay - CB_1504_2 Viral MetaG (SPAdes) (version 4) | ecosystem: Environmental > Aquatic > Marine > Coastal | place: USA... | reverse complement strand
CTCAATGGGCAAATTCGGGAGTTGATGGGTGGTTTTTAGTTAAAAACGCATGTCAAGATACACTACTGTATGTTGCTGGTGATTTTGGTGATTTATATGTAGATACACTTTATATTGCACCATGTGCACCACCCACAGAAGGATGTACCGATATTTATGCTTTAAATTATGATTCATTAGCATATATTAATAATAACGAGTTATGTGAATACCCAGCATGTGATGGTCTTGATACATTTACCGCAGATCAAACATGTTTACCAAATGGACAAACTTTAGTTCAATTTTTCTGGTCACTCGACCAAAATAATGGTAACTGTGAACCATTTAAATTCTGGTACTCAAACGAAAGCAATCCAAACCCTTCACAATACATGTTAAATCCTAATGCACAAGATTTTGCAGTATTTGCAGGTAATGGTCAAATGCCCCCAAATTGGTCAGTAGAGCATTATGGTTGGGTTGAATTTGTTGATGGTTCTTTTTCGGATACTATAACTTACATTCCTTCATCTTGTATAGCAGGTTGTACTGATCCAACACAACCTACATTTAACCCATGGGCTACTTTTGATGATGGTTCATGTTCAGGAACAAATTGTGATCAAGCTACTACTTATCAAATCACAATGGATATTACATTTGATAATTGGCCTAATGAAACTAGTTGGTCTCTTACAAGTGGTGAATTAGGTATAATACAAGAAGAACTTCCAGGAACATATAATTTTAACGATATAGGTCAAACATATACTTATACTTTTTGTGTAGACCAAGAAGCAGGTTTTGAGTTAATTGTTAACGATACTTATGGTGATGGTTTAGCAGGTTCTACCTCTGGTGGTTCAATGGATGGAATGATTACCATATATGACTGCGAAGGAGACACTATTTGGAATATGGATAATCCAGGATTTGGGGATGTATTATATTCAGGAACACAATTTGGTATAGAATGTGAATTAGCTGAATCAGTGCTTGGTTGTACTGATGATGATTATCAACAGTTTAATCCTTTAGCTACAGATGATGACGGAAGTTGTACAGACTTACATATATATGGGTGTACTGATCCTAGTGCTTTTAACTACGATCCAGATGCATCTATAAACGATATAGTTCCTGATTGCCAGTATCAATTATGGATTGGAGACGCTGGTGGTGATGGTTGGGGTAATTCTTATATTGGTGTTTATCAAAATGGAGTTAATTTTGGAACATTTACAATGGGTCCTGGTAGTTATCAAGATTCATTTTTATTAGTATTAGACGCTGGTATACCAGTTAATGTATATTATTTTGAAGTTGGTGGGCCACAGCAACCGCCAGAAGAGGTACAATTCCAAACATGGCACAATTCATTTAAACTAACAAACGCTGATGGTGTTGTATTATTACATGAAGGTACTAACCCTTTTGCTGATAATGGTCAAGGTGCATTACAATCATTTGAATCACCATTTTGGGAAACTTATTCCTCTATACCTTATTGTGGTGATTATTGTATACCTGCTGTGGTTGGTTGTACAGACCCAACAGCATTTAATTATAATCCTGAAGCTAATACAGAAAGTAATTGTATCCCTAAAATATTAGGTTGTACAAACGAATTGGCTTTTAACTATAATCCCGAAGCTAATACTGATGATGATTCATGTGTTCCCGAAATTATAGGTTGTACAGATGAAGAAGCATTCAATTATAACGAAGAAGCAAACGTAAATGATGAAGCGTCTTGTATCCCAGTGATTTTAGGATGTATGGATGATGGTAAATTTAATTTTAACCCAGCAGCTAACACAGACGATGGTTCATGTATTCCTTTTGTTTATGGGTGTACAGATGTTAATGCATTTAATTTTGATGTTAATGCTAATACTGATATAGGTAATTGCATACCAGTTGTTTTAGGTTGTACAGACCCATCAGCATTTAATTATAATGTAAATGCAAACACAGATGATGAATCTTGTATACCTGAAGTATTAGGATGTACTGATCCAACTGCATTAAATTTTAGCGAATTAGCAAATGTTAATATTGGATGTGTTTATCCAGTATTAGGGTGTACAAATCCAGATGCCTTTAACTTTGACATTAATGCGAATGTTGATGATGGAACTTGTGTAGATGTTGTACTAGGATGTACAGATCCAACAGCATTAAATTATTTAGAAGAAGCCAACACTAATGTAGGTTGTATTTACCCATTATTAGGATGTACAGATCCAAATGCATTTAATTATGATCCAAATGCAAACGTAGATGATAATTCTTGTGTAGCTGTTGTGATTGGTTGTACTGACCCAACTGCTCTTAATTATGAAGAATTAGCAAACACAAATTCAGGATGTATTTATCCAATCTTAGGTTGTACTAATCCTGATGCTTTTAACTATGATATTAATGCTAATACAGATGATGGTTCATGTGTAGATGTTGTTTTAGGATGTACAGATCCAACAGCTTTAAACTTTAGTGAATCAGCTAATACTAATGTTGGGTGTATTTATCCAATCTTGGGTTGTACAGACCCATCAGCATTCAATTATGATATAAACGCAAATACAGACGATGGTAGTTGTGTTGATGTAGTAATTGGGTGTACAGACGCAACAGCACTTAACTATAATGTACTTGCAAATACAAACAATGGATGTATATATCCTGTGCTTGGTTGTACTGATGTTGATGCATTTAATTTTGATCCTTTAGCAAATACTAATGATGGGAGTTGTGTTGATTTTATTTATGGCTGTACAGATCCTACACAATTTAATTATGATATAAATGCGAATACTGACAATGGCTCTTGTATTCCATATATTTATGGGTGTACTGATAGTACTGCGTTTAATTACAGTATAAGTGCGAATACTGATAATGGTTCATGTATAGATGTGGTATATGGTTGTACAAACCCAATAGCATTAAATTATGATCCTTTAGCAAATACAGATGATGGATCTTGCATGCCATTCATTTATGGGTGTACTGATTCAACTCAATTTAATTATAACCCACTAGCTAATACAGATAACGGATCTTGTATACCATTTGTTTATGGATGTACTGATGCAGCTGCTTTTAATTACGATCCTTTAGCTAACACAAATGACAATAGCTGTTGTTTAATTGCGGGTTGTACTGATCCTTTAGCAGTTAATTATAACGAATTTGCTTGTTTTGATGATAATTCATGTATAACAGCAGTTCCTGGTTGTACTGACGTTTCAGCTTACAATTATGACCCAGCAGCAAACGTAACAGATTCTACAGCATGTTTATATGATGCTGGTTGTTATGGTGGACCAGGTGTTCCATATTGGTTAAATGATGAATGTTATGCTTGGGTAATTGATGTAGATGATTATTGTTGTACTAATGATTGGGATCCTACATGTCAATCAATGTATGACTATTGTCAATTAGGATGGCCAACTTCTATACCTGATGTTTCAGCTTTAGGAATTGCTGTTTATCCAAACCCAACACATAATGTATTAAGTATAGACACTAGATTAGATATTCAAATAGAAGTACATGATTTAATGGGTAAATTATTAATAAAAACTGAAAATGTTAATAGATTAGATTTATCTGATTTATCTAATGGGTTATATAATTTATCAATTATACATGAAAGTAAAAGATATAATAAACAAATCATTAAACAATAACAGCTTCTAGGATAGTTTTATATTTATCATAGAATAATACTTATATAATAATGGCAAACGATAAATTTTACGGATATTCACCTAAAAAAGAGGAATCTCCATCTAAGTTAGACAGAGTAAATCCATACGAATTCAAAAAAGGTATGTATTTTGAACTAGCAGAAATGGGTGTTCCCAGACTAGCAGAATCTACACCAGAACAAAGAGAAACAGCAACTGAAAAAGTTCTTAAAAATTTAGAAGAACATGCTGCTTATTATTCTGCTTTAGAGCAATTCGAAAGAGGAATGAATCAAGGTGGTAAAATTGAAGAAACGTCATTTAAAAAATACTTAGAGTCTTACACGTCTGAAAGAGGTGATGGTATGGTTGAAGTAGATGAAGAAATAAAAGACGATAAAATGGAAGAGCCAAAATACGACAAAGCACTTTATACCCTTAAAGAAGCCATTAAAGCAGAAGTTAAAAATATGTTATCTGAAGCTAAAGATGATGATGATGAAAAGGAAGAAAAATTGGCGTCTAAAGTTGCTAAAAAATCTTCTAAAGGTATGAAAGCTCTAGATAAAGAAGAAGAAAAACTTCGTGATCAAAAGGCAAAACTAAAAGACAAAATATATCCACTTATTCAAGATTTTAAAAATAAAAAAATCGACAAAGAAAAATACGAGAAAAAAGTAGGAGATATTCCTCAACAAATTAAAGATATAAATGCACGTTTAGGTGAAATTGATAAAGAAAAAGAAGCTATATTAGTTAAAGAAAAAGAAGACAGACGTACTGTTGCAGGAACTGCTATGGATAGAGAAGTACATATGGAACTTTTAAATATAATTAAAGAACAAGGCATTTCACTTAGAGAAGGATCTGATTCAATTAAACCATACTATGAAATAGCTAAAATAGCTTATATGGAAGGTTTAACAGCAGGTTTAAGAGGAGAATAATATTAGTTATGATAGAATATTTTAAAAATTTATGGAATGCTCTTTGGGCTAAAACAACAATAGACGAAGAGTTAAAATCCAGATATGACGAAGTCGTAAAAGAATTAGAAGATGTTAAATCATCTGCTAAGAAAGTAGTTAAACAAACTAAAGATGTTGTTGATGCTGCTAAAGGTAAAAAACGAAGAGGTAGAAAGCCTAAAAAATAACAACCATTCTAAAAACCAAAAAAAATGAATTTAAAAGAATTACAAGAGATGATCAAGGAAGAACTTGACGCTTACATGAACGAAGAAGAAGTAGACGTAGATGTAGATATGGATGCAGGTGATGTTGACGCCGATGGTGCAGAATCAGGTGATGATTCAGATGAAGTACTTATGCAAATCTATAACATGTTAAAAGATAAATTCGAAGGCGAAGAAGAAGCTGAAGAAGAAGCTGAAGAAGAAATGGATGACATGGACGCTGAAGAAGCTGAAGAAGAAGATGCTGAATTAGCAGAAGAAATCGAAGAAGCTAAAGACGAAGATCTCGAAGAAGAAGTGTCTGCTGAAGTTACACATCTTCAAGAAAGATTTAAAAAGTTAGCTAACATTATTAAGTAATATACTTATGACTCTTGATGAGTTATTATTAGAATGGTCTTATAGGTCAGAAAGGGGATATCCATCATTGGATAACCCCTCTGATGTCTCTGTTTTAAAAGAATTATTAGAACAATTAGATTTACCATCAGATACTATTATAGATAGAATATTTGAAGCTTCTTTAAACCCTGGTGAATTAAGAAAAGAACGTGATCCTAATCGCGCAGAAGTTTTTCTTAAAAAAATCGAAAATGACGAAGAATTTGAATTAATGGACGGTTCTATGGTTATTATAGATAAAGAACAATCAGCTGATTCAATTCAAAAATTAAAAGATAAAGATTTCAATAATTTATTATTTACTGATACTTCAGGTAAACAACTAAAATTAAATCAATTTAAAAAAACGGCTGAATTTGGAGCAGGTTCGGGTGCTGGTGGTGGTGCTGTAGATACTAGAATAATGGAATCTGCTCATTGCTATGGTTGTGCCATTGCATATTATCTTAAAAAAGGCAATATAGTTGAAGATGATTTAGTTAAAGAAAATTTCGAAAAAGTTACTAAATATGTGGATGTAGATGCATCCATTGATGAAATTGAAGAATTCTTAGAAAGAAAACCCCTATGGTATAATTCAACAGCTAAATCCGTTAATAAAATATATAATTTATTTCCTAATAAAGGGTATAAGTTTCATAGGGGTTCTGAACAAGTAGAAAGAATATATAATGCTTGGAAAGTAGGTAAAACTGAAAAGGAACTTAAATTAATGGATGATAAATGGAATCCAGCTGATATTTGGTTGATGACTAGTAAAGCTGAGAACTATGATTATTCGGGTAATTTAGAGGTTTTAAATGGTCAAATATCTCAATTTTATGAAGATGGAGATTTAATAGGGGTTTCATTAAAAATGATTGGTAAAAAAGCAGACGCAAAAGCCAAAATATTTAATGATCCTGGTATCCCTGCTGGTAATGTTTATGAATATGAGGGTTATAAAAGTACTTTAAAATCATCAACATTAGATATATTATATACTGGTGGGTCTATAACTTGTAGAAATTTTAGTGTTGAAACTGGGTGGGCTACCGAAATAAAAGGTAAAGCAGCCCAAGGTGGTAAATGTGGTCATACAGGAGTTAATGATGTTTTAAAAATAAATGGATTACCTTTATTACCAGCACAAAAAGAAACATTAAATGCATTTAAAACAAACGACAAGATTTTTTATGATAAATTATACTATTTAGTTGATAGATTTATAGAAAATATGTCAGAAAAAGACTTTGCAGAATTATATAAAGAAAAACCGTTAGCTTGGAAAACTTCAAACTATATGAACTTAGAGTTTTTATTACGCTTAGAGGATAATGAAAACAAAGCTAATGAAGTACTTAATGATGTTATGCGATATGCTTCATCAGCAACTAAAGTATCATCTCAATTTATAAAAATATCTTAAAAAAAACTTGGATTACATTAATATTTTCCATATCCTACAACTGTAGGGGTTTTTAGGTCGAAACGAGCGCCCGGTTATGAATCAATATGATCCCAAACACATAGATAAAGCATTAAAACGGATGGAAAAATCCGATGCGTTAAAGGGTATACATCGCCCTGATACTAATATTATGTCATTTTTCAATGATATAGAAGAAGATAATCAGCTAGAAAAACAAAAATCAGCAGCTGAATTAAAAAAAGAACAATACTTAGAAAAAGTAAATTCCCTAAAAAAATTAGTTGAAAATATAGGTACCCCAGAAGAAATACACCGTATTACTGCCATAGGTGCTTTGATTGAAACTACTAACTTTATTAATTTAAAACCAGATCGGAAAAAACTACTCAAAGAAAATATGATTTGGTGTAATAAAATCTATAAACAATACACAAATGAAGATTAAAAATTTAGACCGTTGGTCTGAGGATAATGATTATTATCCAAAAAAGCAAAAAATTAGAAGAACAAAACCTAGTAAAAAAAACTTGGATTCTGCAAAGGAGGGTCGTACGTTTAAATCAACTAAAAAATAATAATATGGCTTACGAAAGGCAAATAGACGAACATTTAGAAAGATTAGATCAATCATTAGCACGTTTACACACATTAATTAAAAGAGGTGAAAATGAGGCGGCTAGTCGTTTTATGTTAGAAGGTGATTTAAAAGATAAATTTGAAGAACTTCGTAATATAATAAATGTATCTCGCACTGGTAATTACGGTGCTAGAGGAGTTCAAAACACACGTCCTCTTTAATAAAAATAAAAGTTATGTTATCAGCAGAAAAAATCCAATCAAATTGGGATCGTTATATTGAGGTAATTAAAACTAATATATCTAAAGAACGAACAGATATATTAATCCCATTCTTTGAAAAGTACCAAGAACGTTTTATGATGATGCCAGCATCATCTAAAAATTGGCACCATTCAGCATTTGCTGGTGGTTATGTTGATCACGTTTTACGTGTATATGATTGTGCAAACGAATTATATAAAACGTGGAGTAAAATGGGCGGAGACGTTTCTACATACTCTGTTGAAGAAATGCATTTTGTTGCATTATTCCATGATTTAGGTAAAATGGGTCAACAAGAAGGTGAATATTATCAACCAAACGATTCACAATGGCATGTTGATAAATTGGGTCAAGTTTATAAATTTAACACTGATATACCTGCTATGAAAGTGCCAGAACGATCTTTATTTTTACTTCAAGAAATTGGTTGTAAAGTAACTCAGAATGAGTATATTGGTATTAAAATACATGATGGTTTATATGATGAGTCAAATAAGTTTTATTTTATGTCTGGTCAAAAAGAAACTAAATTAAGATCCCATTTGCCCATACTAATGCATCAAGCGGATCATATGGCTGCCCAAATTGAATTCGAAATTTGGAATAATGCTACAGATGCAGTACCTAAAACTAGTAAACCATCAAATGCTAGTAAAGGTGATAAAACATTAAGAGCAGCTAAAAAGATTAACACAGATAATAATCCGAATCTATCCAAAGCAACTATTGATGTTATAGATTCATTTTTTAAAGATTAATGATAACACTTAGTATTATATTAGCAGTAGTAATAACATCTTCTTTTTTTGTAATTAGAAATTTAATTGTAAAAAATGAGCGTTTAGAGGATTTTATATCTAAACAAAGTGAAGCAATTGCTGCTTGTGATAAAAGATTACAAGAAATAGACGATAAAGGTATTTTTTATGCTGACGATCAAATAGGTTGGTTTTTTAAAGAAATACAAAAAATACAAGACGCCTTAAACGAATTTACCCTTAAATAGATCCTTAAATGTCAGACGAAAAAAAACAAGAACCGGCTACCACCGGTTCTCTTGCTCCCGAACCAGTTGTTAAAAAAAGACGAGGTAGAAAGCCTTCTAAAAAACAATATTTTACTGCAGATGTAGACGCTGCTATAAAAGAATATTTGTCATCATCTAATCAAGAAGAAAGAAACGAAATATATCGTACTCGTATAGCATACGCGTTTTATAAATTAGCTGAAAATTTAATCCATACATTCAAATTTTACTATACAGAGGTAGAATCATTAGAAGATTTAAAACATGAAGTTTGTTGCTTTTTCTTAGAAAAATTAGATTATTTTAAACCAGAAAAGGGTTCTAAAGCATTTTCGTATTTTTCAATTGTAGGTAAAAATTATCTTATACTATATAATAATAACAACTATAAAAAGAAAAAAGCTAAAGTAGATCCACTATCAGCAGATGAGGATGCAGGTGTATTACGTCAATTAGGTAGAGATGATCGTAAAAAAGATATAAAAGAATTTATAGATTATTACACTGAATATGTAGACAAACATATGTTTACTTTATTTAAAAAAGACCATGATAGAAAGGTATGTGATGCTATAAATATATTATTTAAACGTAGAGAAAATTTAGAAATCTTTAATAAAAAGGCCCTTTATATTTACATAAGAGAAATGACTGGTGTAGATACTCCTATAATTACTAAAGTAACTAAGATACTTAAAAAATTATATAAAAAACTCTATATAGAATACACCGAAACAGGGTACGTAAGAATTTAATTTTTTCCATATTTATAATAAAATAGTATGGATCCATTAAACCAAATATTATTTGATGATGTTTCTTTTTCTGATTTATTGAAAGATATTCATGGTAATCAAAAGAAAAAAGCTAAACAATTAGCTCAACTCATATCTGAATTAAAACCTTTAGTACAATCTTTAGGTGATGCCACTGTTGTAGTTCCATTAATAAAAGAATACATGGAAATTAGTGTCAAAAACGATGATGCATTAATAAAAATGGCAGCCATTGTACAACGCTTATCTACAGGTACAGCAAATTCAGGTGATGGTGGATTATTAACAGAAGAAGAAATGGCTCAGCTTCAAGACTTAACGGAAGAAATAGCTAAAACTGTTGAAGAACCTAAACAAATAAAAGCACCTGACCAAGATGGCGATAGTTAAGTCAAATAAAAGTAACCAAAAAATATCAGTATCCAGTGACAGAAAATTAATAGCTGTTAGGGTACTTGATATTATTTTAGATTTAAACCACCCCAAAGCAGTGGAATTAGGTGGTTATGATTCTATTGGGACTATATTTTATACAAAAGTAGACGATAATACACCTTTAGAAAACCCAGAAACAGCTAATATAGCCAAACCATTATTTACCCATTTAAAATATTATCCTTTAATAAATGAAATAGTTTTAATTTTATCAACTAAAGATAAAAATATATATAATGGTAATTTTTTATCAACATATTATTTACCACAAGTAAATATTTGGAATCACCCCCACCATAATGCTCTTCCTTCTTTAAAAGGATTAGGCGAAGAAAATACATCAAACGACTACCAACAAACAGAAAATGGTGTAGTTAGAAAAGTAGACGATGGGGGCACTGATATAACATTAGGAAAATATTTTAGTGAACAATTAAATATAAAACCTTTATTACCATACGAAGGTGATATGATTATTGAGGGAAGGTTTGGTAATTCTATTAGATTTGGTTCTACTACTTTAGGAGACACTATTCCAGATGAAAATAAAAACAGATGGAGTGAAGGTGGTCAAACAGGTGATCCTATCACTATTATTAGAAATGGTCAATCAGAAGATTTAGATGAAAAAGGATGGGTACATACAATAGAAAATATAGATGGTGATGCATCAAGTATTTATTTAACATCCAACCAACAAATAGCTGGTTTTATTCCAGCTTCTTTAAATCAAAAATCATTTGGTGCTAATTTAGAACAACCACAAACAATAGAACAAAAATTAACAGACCCTATTTTAAATACAATCACGGAACCAGAACCACCTGAGGAAGAAGAACAAATAGAAACAATACAAGATGAACCTGTAGATACTCCACCACCAGTTCAAGAAGAACAATCTCAAGAAGAAGACGAACTCTCCCCATTTGATCAATTAGCAGAAGAAACTGAAGTAGGTTATTATGAGGTAGAAGAAAACACAGATAACCATGCTATATCTGTTAGTGATACATCTTTTATATTAAATATAGAATCCAATGATGCAACGGGAGATATAGATACAGGTATAGAAATAGGAAATAGAGGGTTTATATTAAAACATTTTTTAAAGTCAGGTGAAGCAGAAAGATTGAGTATAAACAATGCACCGGGTATTGATGGTTTTCCCACTAGAGATCAAATAATTAATAATCTAAAACAGTTAATGGAAAATGTGGGTGATAAAATATTTGATCAATACCCTAATATGGTAATAACATCGGGTTATAGATGTAAAACATTATGTGTAGCTTTAGGTTCAAGTACAAACTCAGAACATGTATTTGGTATGGCTATAGATTTTCAAGTACCTGGAGTTTCTACAAAAGATGTATTTAATTGGTGTATTAATAATTTATCTTCTTGGAATCAATTAATATGGGAATTCCCTGAAAAAGAATCAAACTCGTGGATTCATGTATCTTACCAAATAATTAACTCAAAAAGAACAACATTAGCTTCTACAAGAGATGAAATTCATAATTTATATGGTGGGGAAAGAAGAGGAGTCTATCAAGATGGAATAACAGAAGCAAAACAAGTATAAAATGGCATACGTACCAAAATCACCATCCACTTATCAAGGAAAGCAAGTAATAATAAATTCTGATAGATTATTATTTAATGCTAAGGAGGATTCTATCCTTTTATTTTCAGATAAAGCTATTGGATTTAGTACAAATGGAAGTATTCATTTTGATACAAGTGAAAACAAAGAAAGCAAATTAGTAATCAATTCCCCTAATATCTATTTAGGTTTACAAACAAATGGAAATTTACCTACAGAACCTGTTCTTTTAGGAGATAAAACAGGACAATTATTATCTGATATATTAGATGTAATAGATGGTTTAATGGACGATATGATTTACAAAGTATCATTTATAACAGGTGCCCCAGGTACTCCAACAGCCCCCAACCCAGCTAACGATGGGTTATTAGGTACAAGACGAGCTGAAATAGTTCAATTAAAGAATCAAATAGAAGATATCAAAAGTAAAATAAATAAATTAGCATAAAATGGCAGTAGCAGCAATACAATCTTTACTAGAGAATGGCATAGATAAAAAAATATTTGAAGCTAAAAATGAGCTAAGGGAACAATCTAATAAACAAGTAGGAAAGGTAAAAGAACAACTACCAACTGAAGAACAGATAAAGCAACAATTTAAATCTAATGTTTGTAGCCCACAAACAGAACAAAAACTCACAGCCAATTATAATAAATTAAAAAATAAAATAAATAGATTAAAAAATCAAGTATCCCGGGGTAAAGATAAATTAGATAAAATACAAGAAAAATTAAACAAAATAGTTGATGAAGAAGGAGGAATAATCACTAAAATAGAATCTTTATTAATATTATTAAATACAATTATTCGAATAGCTAAAGTACTTATATTAGCTCTAACAGCATCACTCGCTATACCAGGGGCACCTATTCCCAAATTATTAGATTTAATAGATAAAGCAAGGGTAAAAATTAAATTTTTTGATAGTGCTGTTAAAGCATTGGGTAAATCTACATCAAAATATAGGAAAAAAGCACTGGCTGTACTTATTATAGTACCAGCAGCTATAGTAGCATTAGTAACTTTAATTAATTTTATTAATTTTCTATTAACATTATTAGAATTATCTTATTTACAATATCTACAAAAATGTAATATAGGAGGAGACGAAATAACAGATTCAGAAGGGAATATAGTTGAAGGTAATCTATCAGAATCTGATTTATTAAACCCAGATGGAACCCTAAATCAAAACACACTTGATGGTTTAGGTAGTTTATACACAGGAATCATTAATGAACTACAGCTTCAAGGAAAGGATGAAGTAATAGAAAAAATATATAACGCTAATTTCCAACAAATAGGATATAGACGTTTTAAAATCTAGAATTTATTTATATTTATTAACAAACAACAATTAACATTATGAAAGCAAAAACTTTTGAAGATCTAATTAGAAAAGTAGTTAGAGAAGAAATCGATTATGCGTTACGTAGAGAAATTAAATCACTTAAAGAAGACTTACGTGATGAACTTAAACCATCTATAGTAGAACACACTGAAAGAAAAGTTGAAGTTCCACAACAATCATCTTTAAAAGAAAAAATCATGGGTAAAAAACCTATTATGCAAAAACAAAATTTTGTAGGTGATAATACTTTAAATGATTTATTAAATGAAACAGCTATGGGAAATACAAACACCCAAACAGCCCAAGCACCCGTAAGTTTATCACAACCTTTTACAACAGGAGGGGTTACCCACATGGATACAACAGGAATGCCTGAATCAGTAGCTAATGCTGTAACAAGAGATTATAGTGGTTTAATGAAAGCAATTAATAAGAAAAAAGGACTATAAAATATGCCATTAATTCAAGGAGTACGTAGAATAAACCCATTAGATTCTAATAAAAATGTTAGGATAGGGGTAGCGTTTCCTTTGGATGAAGTTAATATTTTTAAAGGAACCCAAACTGTAAAAGAACAAGTAAAAAGCAATTTAATAAATTTACTTCTTACAGAAGCGGGTGAAAGAGTTAATGAACCAAATTTTGGCGTAGGTCTAAAAAAATTATTATTTGAACAAGGTATAAATACAGAAGAATTAAATGAAAGAATAAATAACCAAATTGTATTTTATATCCCAGAAATATCTTTAATAGACACATCTGTAAAATTTGAAGATGATGAACATAAATTATTTATAACAATAACATATAGATTTAATTTAGATGGAACTAATGATGCTATACAATTAAACTTTAACTAATGGCTTACAATAAAGTATCAAATAAAACACAAGATAAAGATGTTAAGTACCTAAACAAGGATTATAACTCTTTTAAAAACCAATTAATAGAATTTGCTGAAGTATATTTTCCTAATAACTTTAATGATTTTAGTGAAGGTAATCCTGGAATGATGTTTTTAGAAATAGCATCGTATGTAGGTGATGTTTTATCTTTTTACACAGATACACAATTAAGAGAATCATTTTTAACATTAGCACAAGAAAAAGAAAACCTATACAATTTAGCGTATGCTATGGGTTATAAACCTAAAGTAACAACTGCTGCTTCTGTTGATCTTGATTTATTTCAATTAGTACCATCTATTTTAGTAAGTGGAGATTATAAACCTGATTTTAATTACGCATTAGATATAGAAGCTAATTCTATTTTTGAATCAACTGAGGGTCCTAAATTTTATACAGACAGAAAAGTAAGTTTTGATTTTTCATCTTCATTCGACCCTACAACAGTAAGTGTATACCAATTTGATGGTTCAAATAACCCTGAATATTATTTATTAAAAAAATCAGTTAAAGCTATATCTGGAGAAACTAAAACACAAACATTTTCTATTGGTAGTGCTGAAAGATTTAAAACATTAACATTATTTGATACAAATGTTATTTCTATAGAATCAATTATAGACTCTGAAGGTAATAATTGGACCGAAGTACCATATTTAGCTCAAGATACTACTTTTGAAGAAATAGAAAATACAGCAGCTAATGATCCTGAACTATATGGTTTTAATCAACAAACCCCTTATTTACTAAAAGTTAAAAGAACACCACGTAGATTTATATCTAGATTTAAAACCAACAATCAACTTGAAATCCAATTTGGATCAGGAGTAAGTGATAAAGCTGACGAAGATATTATACCAAATCCAGATAATATAGGTTTAGGAATTAAAGATGGAAGAAATAAACTAGATGTAGCTTATGACCCATCAAACTTTTTATACACTAAAGCATACGGACAAGTACCAGCAAACACAACATTAACTGTAACATACGTTACAGGTGGTGGTTTAGAGTCTAATGTAAATTCAAATACAATTACAAAAATAGGAACCATAACTACGGTTAATAAACCTAATTTAAATGGTTCAATGTTGAATTTTATAAAAAGTTCAGTATCATCTACAAACCCAGAAGCCGCAAAAGGTGGAGGAGCAGGTGATTCAGTAGAAGAAATAAGACAAAATACAATAGCTAATTTTGGTGCACAACAAAGAACTGTAACTAAAGATGACTATTTAGTTAGAACTTTATCAATGCCCGCTCGTTTTGGTAGAGTAGCTAAAGCTTATATTACCCAAGATGATCAAATTTCACCTCTAACAACAGAACCAAATCGTATTCCTAATCCTTTAGCTTTAAATTTATACACATTGGGTTATGATTCAAATAAAAACCTAACAACTCTAAATACAGCTACAAAAACAAATCTATCTACATATCTAGAACAGTATAGAATGTTAACTGATTCTATTAATATTAAAGACGCATTTGTAATTAATTTTTCTCTTGATTTTGAAATCACTGCATTTAGAAATTATAATAATGAAGAAGTTATATTAGAATGTATAGCAGAACTTCAAGATTATTTTAATGTAGATAAATGGCAAGTAAATCAACCTATCATCATTTCAGAAATTGAAAATCTAATAGGAGGAGTTAAAGGAGTACAAACAGTAGAAAAAATAGAATTAATCAACAAAAGTGGAACAGCATTAGGATATTCACAATACAAATATGACTTTACACAAGCAACTAAGAATAAAGTAGTATATCCTTCGTTAGATCCAAGTATTTTTGAGCTAAAATACCCAAACACAGATATTAAAGGAAGAGTAACAACATACTAAAATGGCATATTATTTTTTATTTCCAGAAAAGGACGCTACAATATATAGTCACCCAGATAGAACTACAATGAATACTGGTGGTGATGAAATTCTTGAAATTGTAAAAGAAAAAGGAAGTTCAGATCAAAGATATTACCCATCAAGGGTTTTAATCAAATTTAAAAATGAAGAAATAACGGATGTAATATCAAATAAAATAGGACATTCTATTTTTAATAATGCTACTTCACGTGTAAATTTACAATTATTATCAACTGAACATAAAAACCTATCATCAACACTAAATTTAGAAGTATATGCAGTTTCACAATCATGGAGTGAAGGAACAGGAAGATTTTCTAATATCCCCACAAGTTCAAATGGTGTAAGTTGGGAGTATAGAGATAATGATATAGATAAAACAAGTTGGTCAACTTCAAGTTTTGGAAATGGATCCACGGGCTCAATAGATGCTATTGGAATCACCGAGGGTGGTGGAGTTTGGTATACTGGTAGTAATTTTCAAGGTACTCAACAATTTTTGCGTGGGGATAATCTAGATACAAATATAGATGTAACTGCTATAGTTCAAAAATATTCATCAAGTTTATTAGCATCACAAACGTACCCAACAGGTATAGAAAATAATGGGTTTATTATAAAACAACCTGATACTATAGAAACAAATACATCTAATAGTTTTGGTGAAATGAAATATTTCTCAGTAGATACCCATACAATTTACCCACCAAGATTAGTTTTTAAATGGGACGATAGCTCACATGCTAAACAATCATCTGCAAAACAAAATGGTGAATTAAGTGTTTCATTATATAGAAATAAAGAAGAATACAATCAGAATGATGAAGCAACTTTTAGAATACATGTAAGAGACAAATACCCAGCTAGACAATTCGCATCATCATCAAATTACCTAAACCCAGGATATTTTACGACAGCTTCTTATTATAGTGTAAGAGATGCACACACAGAAGAAGAAATAATACCATTTGATACTACATTTACAAAATTAAGTGCTGACAACGATGGTATGTACTTTAAAATATTTATGAAGGGTTTACAACCTGAAAGATACTATAGAGTTTTATTCAAACATACAAACAACGAAGGAACAACTATATATGATAACAAATATCACTTTAAAGTAGTTAGATAATGGCTCAAGAAAATGTAAAAATAAATAAAAAAGTCTATGGGGCTAAATCAGCTAATGATGTAATTGATCGTTCTTTTTCTGAGCTATTAAGGTCAAAAGATCCAATTAATGTTGAAAAACTCTTCCAACTATATAATGAATTATTTTACGATATACCAAAAGAAGGAGATCAATCACATACTACTTTAATAGTTCAAAGCACAGATTACGTTCAAGATTTTGTTGATCCTAAAGATGAACAAATAGATAGTTTATTGGATAGGATTATAGAATTAGAAGAACAGTTGATTCAAATTAGCGATACTAAAGAACACCTATTTTTTAGAAATGGAACATTTTTACGTACTCCTAATACTACTATTTTCTATATGCAAGAAGGAAAAGCAAGACCAATCAGAAACGAAACACTTTATAGAAAAATGGCTAAAGCACAAGGATTAGATCCAGATGCTACCCCTAAACCATACACAGAAGTAGACGCCTCTACACCAAATGAAATAGGAAGAGGAAAAACTATAAGATCTCTTTCAGATTTAAGCGATTTTGAAGAAATAGTTCCGGTACAACAAACTAATTTTATAGATACAAGAACATCTTTACAAAATGTAAGAGTAAACGCAGGACAGTTAGCCGAATTAAAAGCTATAATAGAAGATAAAGAAGCCGTAAGAAATATAGGTCAAGCACGAGTAAGAGATCTTAGACAAAACTCTAATATTAGTAATATACAACAAGCACCTTCTTCACAAAATAGATCAGTAAGATAATGGCAGAAGTAACTAACATATCAACAGAAAAAAAACTTATCTTAAATGATCAAGTTACATCAAGAGATATATCAAGGAAATTTGGTAGACCAGAGGATTATATAGAATTACACATTTATAATACTAATAATCAAAAATTATTTTCAGAACAAAATTTCACTCAATACAATATTTCTTCTGATTCAGTTGATCTCCAATCCCTAACTTCTGAGATTAATATGGATCCTGTAGAAGTTTTAAGATCTTATGGATACTCAACAGGCAAATATAGATTAGCGTTTAATATTCAAAGAAGAAAAATATTCAATACTACATCTCCATCTTTTACAATAACAGAAATATCCACAACTAGGAGAGAAATAAGAGCAGTAGCAAATAACATTAATAATGAATCATTTGATACCGCTGTAAAAAGTTTTATAGCTGAGATTGAAAGTTCTTTATATTTTAAAGATTTTGTTTTAAATTTTGGGGAAAACGTAAATCCATTAGGAGTAAATATATTATTAAATACTAATCCTTCTAAACATGAGATATTAATAAAATTATTAGATCCTCTACCTTCATCAATTTCTACAAGAGATACTTTTGCAGTAGCAGAAGAAATATCAGACCCAATATCACTAACAGTAGATTTGGGGGAAATAGAAATAACAGATAATAGTATACCACTACAAGGACCTAATTTTAAAATTGATATTAGATTAAATAATAGTGTTCCTTCTGCATACAAAAATTATAATCAAGTATTAGAATACAGTTTAACTTCCTCATATCAAAACCTTTTAAATCAACTTGAAAACAGAGAAGTACCTGAAATACAATACGATTACATAAGATCAGTTTCATCAAGTACCGAAAGCACTGATGTAGCTTACCATTTTGAAAGTTTTGTACACTTTGGTAGTGCTGTAGAGAGATTAAAAAATTTCGCATATAAAGTAGAATTAATAGAATTGTATGATTCTCAAATATCCAATATAAATTCTATCACAGGTGATACTTCAGCTTCTTCTTTTGTATTAACTAATAAAGAAGATATAAATAGTAAAAAAGAAAAATTAATAAAGGGTCTTGATGGGTATGAACAATTCCTATATTTTACTTCAGGTAGTAGTTTTACATGGCCAAAATCAAATACATCATATCCCTATACTTTATATTCTGTAACCTCTTCTCAAGCTAAAACTTGGTTAGGAGATGAAAGATCATCTTTCCCAAATTATGGTGGTCAATTATTATCTGCTTCCTTATATGATAAACAAAACGAATATGCTTTAATTCGTTTAGTACCTAATCATATAGTAGATAACCCAGACAATGATTTTTATCAAACATTTGTCCACATGATTGGGCACCATTTTGATACTGTTTGGACACATATAAAAGCAATAACAGATACACAAGATACACATCACACAAGAGGTATTTCAAAAGATTTAGTTTATTTCCAACTTAAAAGTTTAGGAATAGACACTTTTGATCAATTTGAAAATTCAAACCTAATAGAATATATTTTAGGTCATGGAACAGGTAGTAGTACATTTTATGATGCCCCCTCCACCCAAACATTAGTAACTGCTTCAAATGCAGGTTCAATTCCAAAACAAGATATTACAAAAGAAGTCTGGAAACGTTTATATCATAATGCACCATATCTTTTAAAAACAAAAGGAACAGAAAGAGGATTAAGAGCTCTTATGAGTTGTTATGGTGTACCATCAACCATATTAAACGTAAAAGAATATGCGGGTTCTACCCCAACAACGGGTCCTTTAAAAGACTTAGATATAGCAGATACATATAAAACATTCACATATGAAAAATCAAGTTTAGCACTAAAATCAGATGGTGTAGTAAGCACTGATGATTATATGGCTAGAGTTGAATACAAAAACACAGTAGTGAGTTTTACTCCTACATCTATATCAATAGAATTAAGAATTAAACCTATAAAAGGTAATGAAGGTATAGCTTTAAGTTTAGGCGACACAGCAGCTGATGCTAATGGTTTACAATTAGTATTAGACAAATACACAGGTAATGATATAAGTTCTAGTAATGATGCTTCAACTTATGGTAGAATAAACTTAGAACAAAATGGAACAGTTAGAGCATCTACTAGTTATTTCCCTTTATATAATGGAGATTTTTGGAACCTGCATTTAATGGGAACAGGGACAAATGTTGATTTTGGAGCTTACCAAACTAACCACTTAAAAAATACATCTAAATATACAAATACATGGGGTGCAAATACTTTTGCAAATAACTTTAATAAAACAGCAGCAGATTATATATTCGCAGGAACTAATGGATATGAAGGATCAGTTCAAGAATTAAAAGCTAACTGGGGAGAAATCTTAACAGACGCAACCCTTACAAAACATTCACTTGAACCCTTTATGTATGCTGGTAATACAATTTCTTCTTCTTTTAGTAATGTAGTAATTAGATATCCTTTAGGAAGTACAGATGTAGAAACTCTTGAAAACCATATACCTGATACTTCTATTAACACAACAAATAATATAGCAGCTTCTAATACAACTACCTTATGGGAAGAAATAATAGAAAATCACTACTTACCTACCCCTGATACTGTTGGTATTTCTACTACAAGTGAAAAAGTCAGAATAGATACAGGTACTATAGATGATAATATTTTATCTACTACTATAAGATCAGAAGACTCTATGTTAGATAGACAACCACCAGATTATGAAGATTTAGGTGTATTCTTTTCTCCAACTAACGAAATAAATGAAGATATAATCTACCAATTAGGTGCTTTTAGGTTAGATGATTATATAGGTTCACCTTTACCTTCAACCCAAACAGCTTCAAACTATGAAGACTTAAAAACACTAAAAGATATATACTTTAAAAGAGTAAACAAAAGATATAATTATTGGGATTATATAAAAACAATCCAATATATAGATCATACATTATTTAAAATAGTTGAACAATTTGTTCCTTTTAAAGCAAATCTAAAAACAGGTTTATTAATTGAACCACATTATTTAGAAAGAAGCAAATTTGCAAGAGAATTACCTGTAGTTGATTATGGCACTACAATGACTCAAGGATCATACCAAACAATCGATTTTCAAGTTGATCCTGAAAGAGCATTTACTTTATCTGATTCTTCTGTTGTTACAACAAACAATTTATCACCTACTACAGGTAGTGATGGTAAAAGATTAGAAAAAGGAACCAACACAACTATTGACGTAAGTGGTTATATATTAGATGAAGTTCAAAATATAGCTCAAGCGCCTATTACACCCGGAACTGGAGTAAGAAAATCAAATACTCTTTTAGGAAACGCTACTAAAGGAAAATTGTCACGTAGGTATTATCGCAGTTTAGATAAAGGAAAAGAATTAGACTATTAAAATATGGCATTCACACAAAGTTTTGACGTAGAATTTGATGACGCTCTTTTAGATCAAGCAGGGTGGAAAAATTCAAGATACGAAGGATCCAAATTGATTGGAAATAGTATAAATGTATATACTGAAGGAGATACTACCTATGGTAAAAACCCCGTTATAGAAAATAAAATAGCAGCTTTATATATAGGAACTACAATTATTGGGGGTAACCAAGAAGATCCTTCTCGAGTAAGTATAAATGGGCATAGCTACTTAACTATAGATAGAATTTTACTTATTAACGTAGAAACAGACGAAGTAGAAATAATAAATAGACAAAGTATTGTAGAGGTTACCACTAATACAACGGGCGAAGAAAGAGCATTTAAAAGATATATAACAAGAGATTTTCCTGAAGGATCTGAAGTCAATATAAGATTAATAGATAAAACAATCAAACATTCACTTAAGACATCTCACTTTATAAAATTTAATAGAGGTTCATTTATGAAACTTTATGAATACACAGCTAATGATGATGGTTTTGAAGATGGAGTATTTGGTGGATTTGGTATAAAAAATAATATAGCTAATGTATCTGAATCTTACACAGCTAGTTTAGAAGGACCTGGTTTATTTGGGTATGGAACTACAGCAGATGTAAGTAGATCTTTATTCGATACTAATTCAATTCAATTTGTAGGAAGTTTACCTAGTGAATTAAACGAGTATTCAGGGGATGTAGATTTAACTACTTTGGGGATCAATTTAATCCCCGCATCAGCTTCGGCAGGTGGTTTCTTCGATATACGACCTATTAATGCAAATCAAGTAGAAGATACAAATAGATAAATTAAAGAATCAATAAAATAAAAACATGGCAGTAGGAAGAATAAGTAACTATAGACCCTTAAAATCGGGGGGAAGCCTAAAAGCTTTTTATGATGATATAGTTTATTGGGAAATGGCAAAACGTAGTAATAAATTCTACGTTACGTTTATGAAAGGAGAGTATGGCCTCCCTAATAATAAACAAGAATCCATAGCAACAATGGAAATAACATACCCCCATGTTGCCCAAGGATATGATTCTTCAACTGGCTCTTTCCAAACGGGGTATAATAGAGTTAGTAACCCAGCTAATGTTTTTCAACAAACATCTGAATCTTTAGCTGTAGGATCTTCAGTTAGAAATAGCCACCAGTATAATGGTTTTATAACAATCACAGAGATAAATTCTAGAAGATATTGGCAATCAACAATCACTTCTTCTATAAGTGTAACAAGAACATACGACTATCAAGTAAATGATTCAGTATTAGGAACAACCACCCAATCTAGAACTGTAGAGGCTGCTTATTTCTACCCATTCTCTAGTCACCAATTAAGTGTATTAAGAGATGAACCCACATTAGTAGTAGATTTAAATAAAGAAAGTGAATTAGACGAAGGTTTAGGTGATTCTGGTTTTGTATTAATACCACAAGATTGTCACCCTAAAGTAAAAAATAACATAGAATATTATTTAGAAAAAGCTGGGTTAATTGATAAAACAACTAAATTTAAAAACCAATCACCAAGAAGATAATATTTTTTAAAAACATATATATTTATAACAAAACAAATCAACAATGGGATACTTAGATAATAGCTCAATAACAGTAGATGCGATACTAACAAAAAGAGGTCGTGAATTACTATCAAGAAATGATGGTTCTTTTAGAATTACACAATTTGCATTAGGTGATGATGAAATCGATTATACTTTATTCAATGAAAATCATCCTAATGGTTCTCAGTATTCAGGTGAAGCAATAGAAAATATGCCCCTTATTGAGGCTATACCTGATGAAAATAACATTATGAGGCATAAATTAATCACCCTTAATAGGGGTACTTCTAAACTACCTATTGTAACCGCTAATATATCTAAAATTACTTTAACTATAGGAGCTACTACAAACGTTCTTCCAACTACACTTAATTTTAATGGGATTACAAACCAAGCAGAACCAAGTGGATATACTGCAACAATTGCAGATAGACGTTTATTAACTTCTTTTAGAGGAACAGGCTTAGCAGCTGACCAAGCAGAACAGCAATCAACTATTAGACCATATACTTCAACGGCTGTAAGTGAAACAGTAGTAGGTAATGGTTTTAGTTTAACTGCTATCAATAGTACTTCACTATTTGGAACAAATACAAAATTATTAACAACATTAACCCTTGAAGGAAAAGACACAGGAGCTAGAGTAACTATTCCGGTTGAAATTTCTAAAGAAGTAATAGCCCAATCTACGGCTCAAGGAGAAACTGGTATTACATTAAGATAAAAAACAAAAACCAATGGCAGGACTAATTAGATTCGATCAAGAAGATATAGTAAATGATGTACAAAAAGTTGTAACATCTACTTGGTCAGATAACACAAATAACCTACAAGTAGCATATACTTCTTCAGCACAAGCATTATTGGGATCAGCTACAAGTTCTGGGGCCCATTATATAGAAGTATATCATTTAGCTACAACTCAAAGTGTACAATACGCTGTAGCTTATGGTCATAAAAATGGATCTGGTTCATTAGATTTTACAAATGATGTAGGTGCTTATGGAAATAGTCCATCAAAAAATATTTATAATCAATATCGCCAATTAGTATTTGGGGATGAAGCTTCAAACTTTACATTTAATGACTATACACCTGATGATATTTATGTAATTAATGTAAATAGAGCTAGATATAAACATAATTTAAAACCAGGAACCCTAGATTTAAGACTATCAGGTTCTAGTACCCTTACAACCTTACACTTAACAGATGATAGTTTAACACAAACAGGGTCCTCAACCATAACAAATATTGGTAGACAATTTAATATTGTATCTGGTTCTTTAGGTGTTAGGTTAGGTTCTAATTTGACCCAGGTAACAAATAGTGGATCATATGGTTTATTTTACCCAGACGCAGGTTTTATAATATTAAATCCTGCAGCTGTTGATCATTATATTGATGGTTTAGTACCAGGAACATCACAAAACACAGCTAATAATAACCACCAAAAATTATTTAATCACATATCTGGAGGTGGGTATTTTATATTAGATAGTGAAGAAAAGGTAAGCTCACAATTTTATTTTGCAAGAGCTAAAAATGGAGAATTTAATTATACAACCAACCCCTCATTTGTAGATATTAATGGGAATGTAAACATAGATTCATTTATAGATAACCCAACAACTTATATTACAACTATTGGTTTATATAATGATAGTGGAGACTTAGTAGCAGTAGCAAAATTAAGCCAACCAGTTACTAAAGACTTTACAAAAGAAGCACTTATTAGAGTAAAATTAGACTACTAAAATGTCATTTGAATGTCTGTATACAAAAAATTCACAGCCCAAGACTATGCAGTAGTCCCATTTAACGCTCATAAACAATATGACTTTACATCTGCTTCAGCAGCTTCTAATTCAATAAATTACTATAGTGTTTCATGGACATCTGAATCTATTTCTTTATATAGTTCAGCTAGTGCTGTTTATGGGGGTGATACAATAAACACAATAAAATATAACCAACTAGACCATCTTTTCTACCGTAATTTTAAAAGAGATATTTCTAATAAATTTGGTAATACACATTATGTGTACCAGAAAAGAACACTATACAAACAAGCAAATACATTATCAATCCCCACAGGTTTATATGGGCATGAAATAAAACCCGGAACCCTATATATATCCTCTAGCAATTATGAAATCACAGATGACAGTAGAGGAAACCTAATAATTAGTGGAACCAATACAGATAACTATGTTACAGATTTTAGAGCTAATGTTTTAAATATAGGTCCTATAAATGGTTTTAAAAGATACGATTTAAATACTATAGATGGATATGTTTCATTTAACGGATATGAAAATAGTGTTTTTTATAGAGATGGTCAACCTAGAGTAAATAAATTATCTTCATATTCAACACCAGATTTTGGGGACGAATTTGATGATAGTTACTATTTTAACCTAATTAAATATAAGAATGTTAATTTTTCCGAAAAAACATTATTTGGGGGTAATTTTCCAGGAGTTGATTTTAATGGCTCTACCTCAGAAGTCAAAGTAGGACATGATGATAAATTTAATTTTAATCCTGGAGATAATTTCACAATAACCTTAAATGCCCTAGTATCACACTCATCAGATGAAACATCTTATTTAATATCTAAATCAACTACAAAAACAGTTGTAGCTACACCCAATGAAGGAAAATCAGGAAGATATTCTACTAGTGCAACTGGTTCTCTTCAACCTAAAGACACCTTTGCCGAACCACAATTCCCCTTTGAAGTATATGCAATAGGTAATAATATATATTTTAGTAGATCTGATGGAAATATAACCACAACTATAAATGGTACTTTTACTTTAGAAACAATGACCCATTTTACTTGTAGAGTACAAGATGGTACAATGGCTATATTTAAAAATGGTATATCACTAACATCTGGCACAGATAATACAGTTGATCAAACACAAAATCAAGCTAATATTTACATAGGTAATAAAGGTGGAAATTCTAAGTTTTTATCTGGATCCTTAAGTCAAATAAATATATATGAAGAAGCTTTAAGTGACACCCAAATATTAAACCATTATAGTAGTAGTAATGGCTCTCCCTACATAGGAAATGTTTTTTATCAAAATGGTTTTGTAACTATAACACACCCTAACTACATATCTGCTTTAGATACAACAGGAGATGGGATAATTAACACCCTACAATTCCAAGGTTCTCATTTAATTTATGAAAATGAGTATCAATGTACAGTAGATGAACATGAATTTAATGATACTCTAAACATATCAGCAAGAAAAATTAAATCTAAAGATTCAGATGAATTAGCAGATTTTGCAACAGGTTCTTTATTTAGACCCTATGTTACAACAATTGGTTTATACAATGAAAATAATGAGTTATTAGTAGTAGGTAAACTAGGCCAACCTATTAGAACATCCAACGAAACAGATACCACTTTTATAGTTCGTTGGGATACATAAAAAATATTTAATACACTAAAATATGAAATGGTTTTATAAAGAAAAGGAAATCAACGATATCGCTGATTTGCCTGAAAACGCATACGGTTTTGTCTACAAAACAACCCACATCACAGGTAAAAAATACATTGGTAAAAAATCACTAATGTACAATCGTAAGAAAAAACTTACTAAAAAAGAACTTTTAGAGTACGCCGGTAAGAAGGGAAGAACCCCCACACATACCAGAGTACAAAAAGAAAGCGATTGGAAAACATATTATGGCTCCCACCATTTTATAAAAGAAATGTTAAAAACAGGTGGTGAAGATGAATTTTCAAGAGAGATATTAGAAATTGCCTATAATAAAAAAGAATTAACTTACTTGGAGTGTAAATATCAATTTACGCTAGGTGTGATTGAATCGAATGAATGGCTTAATGACAATATTTTAGGTAAGTTTTTCGATAGAGATTTTGTTTAGTTAATTTTCTTTCGTATATTCACAGTATGAAGGAAGATCTATTAAGACAATTATTAGAATCAGTTTTAGGTAAAAGTAAATCAGCTCGTGGAGGCGAAGAAGCTGTATTTAGTTGCCCTTCTTGCAACCACCATAAGAAAAAATTAACCCTAAATTTAACAACACAAAAATTCCAATGTTGGGTTTGTGGATATAAAGGACACAGAGCATCCAAACTACTCAAAGCAGTAAGTGCATCACCAAAAGCATACGAACTTTTAAAAGACATTGATTCTCAATACAGTTTCAAAAAACAAACCACCATTAAAGCCCCATCGGGTTCTTTGCAATTACCACAGGGTGTAACGCCTATAATGTCCTCTTCAGCGATATTGTCAAAACATGCATTACATTATTTAAATCAAAGAGGAATCACACAACAAGATGTAGTTAAATATGATTTACATTATTGTGAACAAGGTGATTTAAGAAATATGGTGGTGATACCTTCATACGATAAAGATGGTTTTTTAAATTATTATGTTGGTAGATCATTTGATAAAAACGCATATATTAAACATAAACTCGCTTCCAGTACCAAGGATATAATTGGGTTTGAAATGTATATAAACTGGGATTTACCCATTATTTTATGCGAAGGTGCGTTTGATGCAATGGCCATAAAACGTAATGCGATTCCTTTATTTGGTAAACGAATTTCTGATTCTTTAATGAAACAAATAATTGAATCAAATGTTGAAAAAATATATCTTGCTTTGGATGAAGATGCTCTTAAGGATGCTTTTAAACACGCTGAAACACTTATGGGTTATGGAAAAAAAGTCTACCTTATAGAAATGGGCGATAAAGACCCATCTGAATTGGGTTTTGAAGCTTTCACAAAATTACTACACAAAGCAACCAAATTAACAGCTTCTGTATTGATAAAGAAAAAATTAGCCTTGTCATAAAGGTTTATATTTATAACAAACTATAGTTAATTAATGGAAAGAATCGCACTTTTACCTGGAGGATTTAAACCACCTCATGCTGGTCATTATAATATGGCTATATGGTTAGCTGAAAATACTGACGCTGATACCGTAATAGTAAAAGTGGGAGCCAAAGAAAGAGATGGCATCACAAGAGAAATATCTTTACAATTATGGGATCTTTTCTTAAAAAATGACCCTAACTCAAATTCACAAAAAATAACAGTAGTAGCCTCAAATTCAAATTCTCCTGTACAAGATGTATATGATTTTGTAGAAAAAGAAGCACCTGGTGAATCTACAATTTATTTAGGAATGGGCGAAAAGGATATAAATGATGCTCGTTTTAAAAATATCTATAAATTTGCAGAACCAAGAGGTATCAAATTCGAAACAACTTTAGTACCACCCCAAGCAGGAGGAGTATCAGGTACTAAAATGAGAGAGTTTATTAAAAATGGCGATAAAGAATCATTTCAAAAATATATCCCTGAATTCCTAACAGACGAACAAAAAGACAGAGCATGGGAATTAGTTTCTTCTTTAAATGAAGACTTTTATGATCCAAGAAATAAGTTTTATGATTTTGCAAAATCAAACGATCCTGGTCCCAAAGATGACATTGAACCTTCTTACAAATATAAAAGAGGAGGCATATATGGCAGAATGTATGAAGTAGAACAGGAAATGGAAGAATTAATGATGGGCATGATGACTGAACCTGAAAAGAAAAAACATGCTAAAAATCTTAAACGCTTAAAAAAAGACACAGCTAAACAAGGAGATCAATACATGGAAGTACCTGATTATTTAAAAGGTACTTTAACAAGAAAAATGTATGAAAAAGTATCCCCCGGAGATTTAGATGCTATAGATACTTTCGCAGACAAACAATTAGATCCTGTAGATGTTGATTTAACTTCAGATCACTTTTTTAATAGACTAAATGATCCCCGTAATGATAAAGAAATATCAAATGCTGAATTAATTGGGTTTTTTAAACGTTTAGCTAAAAAGAAAAAAGATTTATTTGATTTCTTATCAAAATATAAAGAAATAGTAGCATCGGATAGTAGAACAAACCTTAATATACCTTTCTTAAAACAAGCAGATAAGATAATAGCTAAAACAATTTTAAGAAAAAAAGATTTCCAAACACCTAATCCCCAACTATCCTTAGAAAGAGATCTTTCAGCTGAAGAGGAAAGAATAGCTCAAAGTTTACCAGACAAAGAATTTAAAAAACGTTATGGTAAAGATTGGAAATCAGTTAAGATAGCTACAGCAACTAAAATGGCTAAAAAGAACGAAAATTATCCACCATATAAAGCAGACCAAGTACAAAAAGTAAGATACCAAGCAAGTGATACTTTTACAAACAGCCCTAAAGACGCTAAAAAGAAAGGTTATTTAGAAGGTGACACTTATGAAAAAATGGCTGCTAAGGGTAAGAAAAAAGGTAATCTAAAACAAGGTACTGTAAGAAAAAGACTTAAAATTAAAGACGGAGAAAAAATTCCTTTATCTTTAATCAACAAAGAAATCTCACGGATTAAAAAAATGGATAATCCGAGCGAAAAAAATAAAAAATACCTTAAAGCCTTAAATTTAGCTAAAACATTAAAAACAACAACTAATAAAGAAAACATAGATCCTAAAGCACAAGCTAAACATAAAGGTAAAGCAGCCCCTTATGGCTCAGCTTACGAACCTATTAATGAAGCTGATCCTAAAAAAGGTACAGGTAAAAAACCAAAAGGATCAGGAAGAAGATTATATACAGACGAAGATCCCACAGATACAGTAAGTGTTAAATTTTCAACTAGGCAAGATATAGTAGATACTTTAAATAAAAAATCATTTAAAAGTAAATCTCACGCTCGTCAATCTCAAGTAATAAATTTAATCCATCAAAGAGTAAGAGCAGCTTTAAATAGAGCTAAAGATCCAGATGTTAAAAAACGTTTAAGAACAGCTTTTGATTATATTAAAAAACGTAAAGAAGCATCTAAGAAAAAAACACAACGTATGAGAAAAGAAGATACATTTACTAAAAACTGGTGGAAAGAAATCATCAACGAAATGTTATTAACTGAAGGAGGAGCAGCAGGACATATGGCTCATCCTTTCGATCTACCAAATGTAAAAACAGGTAGAGATTTAAAAACAACATTTGAAAAAGCAGCAAATTCATTAGATAAAAACCCGGGTTCTGTAAAAATAGATGGTGTTAACTCATCTATTAGATTAGTAGATATAGATGGTAAAAAACAGTTTGTAATGGATAGAGGTTCTAAAAAAGAACTCGATATTAAAGGTATTACAAAAGATGATTTATTAGATAGATTTGGAAAAGGCCATGGAATGGTAAAAGTAGGGGGAGAAGTATTAGATATGTTTAATGAAGCCTTACCTAAAATTGAAAATGATCTTAAAAAATTAGGTGCTTGGGATGATCCAAACATACTATTCAATATGGAATATGTTAGTGGAAAAACTAACGTACAAGATTATGGCTCTAACTTTATAGCTATTCATGGTTTAAATAAAGTCAAAATGGAAGAAGTACAAGGTAAAAAAGGACCACTAGTTAAACGTTCTTCTTCTGAAATATCTTATGATAAAAATGCACTTCAATCACTCTTAAATAATCTAAAACCAATAGCTAAAAAAAGAAATTTTGAAGTATATGGTTCAGTGCCAACTGAAATGAAGAAAAAACCAAATTTTAGCTCAGCACTATCAAAAAACTACAGTGTTGAATCAAGTGAAGGAACAGAAACTAAATCCTTATCACAATGGTTAGATACAGTAAGTTCTATTCCTAAAGATGATTTTATATTTATGAATGTTGGATACAAGGAAGGAAGCAGCACTATTAACAGAAAAAAAGTTGGAGCTGTTTCTAAACAAGTTTATCTTGCTATATTAAATGGCGAAAATGTTGATGATTTATTTGACAATGAAGCCGACAAGAAAAAAGCTATAGATGGATTTGTAACTTACCTTGCAACTGAAAAATTAGGAGATGAAGTACTTAAAGTATTAGATTCACCTATGGGTTCAGTTGAAAACCACGAAGGTGTAGTAATTAGGGATGAAAGCATAGCTAAAGTTCCTTTTAAAATTACTGGAAAATTTATATTAGGAGGAATGGCCTCAGACTTTTAAAAAATAAAAAAATAAAAAATGAAATATAAAGTAGAATATTCAAAAACAAACGATACTTATCGAGTAATGGATGGTGATAAAATAGTAACTGACTTTGCTACTAAAGAAAGAGCAGATGCTGAAGCTAAAAGATTAAACGGCCTTCAAAGTGTTAAAGATGTTGATAAAGCTCAAGAAAAAAAATCACTTAAGGAAAAAATACAAGAATTATCATTAGACCAAAAAGCTAAATTATACTTTATGGGTCTAGTTAGACAAGGTAAAATAGACACATTACCAGAAGACCCAAAAGCAGCTTATGTTAGCATGATGATGGATACAGATGATTATGGTCGTAGTATTTCTGGTAAAGATAAAAGAACTTTTATGGAACCAGAAGATTTAATGCCCGCAGCAAGAGCTAAAAAAATGGCAGGTATGGAAGATGATGATTCTATGTTTGAAAATTTAAAAGAAATAGCATCCGAATTAGGATATCTAAACGAAAACCAACCTACAGTTTTTGACGATGAAAGTATGGATGAATTACTTAACATTATTTTAAAATATGTTGAAGATCCAGATGATGCCCAAGCTGAATTAGATCGTTTTGATCAAGGAGGATTTGATGCATTATCAAATATGGTAGCAGCTAATCTTGACAGAGATCCTGAATATAAAGCTTGGTATAATAAATTACATAGTATAAACGAAAGTGTAGATATATCATACACAGATCCTGGTTTTAGATTTTATAAAATGAAAGTAGATGGTAAAAGATTAGACAGAGAAGAAGGAACAAAATATCTTAAAGGATTAGGTATTGATATGGAAATACCAAGAAGCTACGATGAGTCAATATTAGACAAAATAGTAGCTCAATTAAAAGAAAAAGGAATCGACGCAGACCACGATGCTGCTATGGATGTAAGTTAAAAAAAGTTATGTTAAAAAAAGAATTTAAAAGAAAAGACGTACAAAGAGCCCGTAATTTAATTACAGGGAAAACTGGTGCATCAACTGGTACACAAATAGGTTACAATAAAAAAACAGAAGATTACAAAGAAGGTGATGTTTGGACGGAAGGTAGAAAAACATGGACAATAAAAAATGGTATTAAACAAACAGTATCAAAATTAGATGTAATTAAAAAAGAAGTATTTACACCCTTAAGTTGTCCTAACTGTGGTAAAATAATGAAAAAACGTTTGGATAAACCAAACTATAAAATACATAAAAAATGTTTTGATTGTGTTATAGAATTCGAACATAAGTTAAGAATTCGTGGTGAGTATAATGATTATATTAAAAAATTAAAAAACAAAAACTCACTTGACATAGTAGACGAAATGGAGTCATATTTATTAGACGCAATAAACGCATCAAACTCAAGCTTTGTATCAGAAGATGGAGTAATTGAAAGATGGGTTGGTGGTATTGATAAAAAAGAATTTACTAAAAACGTAAAAGAAGCTGCCAAAACACGTCGTGAACATTTAAAAAAAGAATTAAATGACGAAAAAGGAACTAAGGGAACTAATTAGGTCAGTAATCAGAGAATATACTGGTACTGGTGCCAGTGGTGGAAACGCCACAGACGGCAATAATATTACTTCTCCTAGACCTTTTGCTGATGACCAAGATGAAGTAGAAAATTATGCAAATAAAAATGTAGGATACGGTGCTATGGGAAACCATACGAGTGGAATGGAAAAAACACAATCCATAGGTAATCCTAATAGAACACGTTTTACAAAATTTTAATATGAAAAAGCAAGACATTATAAAACTAGTACAAGAAGCTATCCAAGAGGTAGTAAGCGAAAATCTAACAGAATTTAAAACACCCAAAACATTTGATCCAGACACTCTTAGTTTAGTTAGAGAAATGTTATATGCTGCTGATGTGTATCATGATGAACTTGTTGATGATGCAGATACTGATGAAATCTCTTCATATCTAGATAAAAGAACAGGCGGAACAATTATTAAATTCCCACATTATAATGGACCTGGACCAGGAGCATTATTTGGTAGAGAAACAACAGACCAAATAGAAAGATCAAAAGCAAAAGCAAAAGCAGCAGCACTTAAAACATATACCCAATATAAAACATACATAGAAGATTACGAAATAACAGATGTATCTCCAGCGGGTGTTTATGGTAATGTTTACTTGTGGGTAATGTTTAATGATTTAGCAAAAGATTATACAGCACCAAAAGGAGGAACACAATCATCTCAATTTGAATCTTTAGATGAAAACGAATCACCATCATTAAATGCTAAAATATATGCTGAAGATATGATGAGACATTATCGAAAAATGTTTAGAGTTGTTGATGGTAACTTTGGTTCTGAAGCCGCAAATGAATTTAAAAATATTGTAAAGTCTAAAATGGCTCAATTGCAAGAAACAATAGAAGAAGAAACACTTGCAATTCAACCTGAAAGACTTGAAAAGGTATTCAACGCTGTAAATAATTCTAGTACACCTGATTTTTGGAAAAATAGATTTAAATCTATGTACGGTATAGAGTTTCCAGAAAATTTAAAAGATATAGACCAAAAACAAGCTATATCAATGAATAAGTTTATGAATGATCTAAGAAATAATATTAAAGAACAAAATGGATCAGTCAAAACAGACGACGCTGCTGAAGCTGAAAAATTAGCTAAAAAAGGTGTAGACGTAGAACTAGTAGATAAAGTAGACGAAAATACAGATCAAGATAGAAAACTAGTTAAAGTAACTCTAAAATCTACTGGGGAATCATTTTATGGTGATCGAAAATCAGGAGAATCATTTAAAGGATTGTTTAGAAATGATTGGATGAATAAGGTAAAACAAGGCCTTGCTAGTCCTTTATATACTGCTGTAAAACAAAATCCAGACATGGATAGTTGGGAGTATCAAGTTCTTAAAGATAAAATCAGCAAAAATGACGCTATCAGATTAAAAACTAAATTAGTTCAAAACGATCCTAACAATTTAAATGTACTTATATCAAAAACAGGAGATTACGGACAACAACAAACCATAAAAGTCCCAAAAGCAGTTTCTCTTAAAAACACACAAACAGGAGATGTTTACGTTAATGATTTAGGAATTATAAAAAATCCCGAATTAGAAAAAAAAGTCGATAGAAATACTAAAATTACCCATCCTACTAAAGGCACTTACTATTTAGTAAAAGGTAATGTAACAAGAATAGACGAAGATCTAGATATAGGTCACCAAGATGATGAACCACACATGCTAAAATCTGACCTTTACAGAATAGCTAAGTATGCTACTGAATTATTTAAAATGGTAGACAAGTACGATGATATGGAAGGTGAAGTAGATTTTCCACACTGGTGGCAAAAGAAAATCATTAAAGCTAGAGATTATTTGGTAGGTGCTAAACACTATTTAGATGGAGAAGAAAAATTAGCTCAACTAGATGCTGTAATGGACGAAAAATTAGATCCAGTAGGAAAAGAAGACGATGACATCAACAATGATGGTAAAGTAGACAAAACAGATAAATATTTAGCCAACAGAAGAAAAGCTATTTCTAAAGCAACCAAAAAATAATGAAACAACTTAAAGAATATATTAAAAAAGAAGTTTCTCGTTTAATGGAGGAAAAATATCCTGCACCAGCAGAAATAGTATCGGCTTTAAAAGATGATTTAAAATTAAATCCTTTAATTAGATATGTTGATACTCTAAAAGCAGCCAATACTGTTCCCCCTTCCTATGAAGTTAGATTATTAAATGGAACATCATTTATGATTTATTTCGAGGAATTTTCATTAATGGTAAAAATAGGAGCCAAAAAATATTACTTAGGTGATATGGATGAAAGAAATGAAGCAATTAAACACATAAATAAACTACTAACAGACCCTCAATTTAACCCTAACGCTGGGA
>Ga0208303_1000100_pt1 | contig 34736 bp, 53 predicted proteins | sample CB_VirMetaG_2_FD_184537 | JGI IMG/M metagenome (GOLD analysis project Ga0208303, IMG submission 184537) | Freshwater to marine saline gradient viral communities from Chesapeake Bay - CB_1504_2 Viral MetaG (SPAdes) (version 4) | ecosystem: Environmental > Aquatic > Marine > Coastal | place: USA... | reverse complement strand
GTACCAATGAATGAACACCAACCCTTTCGGTCTGACAACGCTGGTCGAATAATGTCCGTCCATATCTTTGGGTTCTGGTCGCCAATCTCATCCAAGATGACGCCATCAAAGTATTGGCCTCGCAGTGAGTCAGGATTATCTGAGCCGTATAGCTGGATACGCCGACCCCAGAAGTCCACCCGCAGTTCAGCAATGTTGGCAACCGCCCCTAGTGGCTCCACATACTTGACCAGATAGTCCCAAGCTATTCGTTTGGCTTGACCGTATGTCGGGGCAATGTAGGCGTAGCGCGGCGCTTCATTCTTATTGAGAACGGCGCTCATTATCAGATGGTTGATTGCTGAGACCGTCTTGCCCATCCTACGATGAGCCACCACGACAGAAAAGCGCTTGGCGTCAATCAGGTCATGGATTTGCTGTTGTTGCGCTCTTGGTGCGTATTGGATTTCGATTACTTCATCCATGTAATCTTCATCTCCACTGGGCCGTTGTTCTCGCCAGTCACCTCGGTGCGGGCTAACTTGGGTATGTGGTACTCAATGGCCTTTAGGAATAAGTCAGCCGCCTTTGCTGGGTCAGCTTGCCTGCCATCAGCGCCCTCTGCAACGTCCGTAATCCATTCCTCGAACTTGTGTACGTTGTTCTCTGCAAAGAGCGCCATAGCCTCTCTAACCGCCGCTGTGGACTTGTTTGGTGACCCTTTGGGTCTGCCGCGATTATTTTCGGTTTGTTTATTCATTGTTTCACTCCCTATTGGGTTGGTGATGTTGATAGAGTCTCTATATTACCACTTAGTCTTGTTAGCCCAGTAAGCGGCGCTCATTTTTCCTTTTGAGATGTTTTCTGCGTGCCTAGCTTTGAATGAGTCCCTGCGTGCTTTGGATGCGCTTGACTCGCCTTCCTTCTTGGGGGAGCCACTTACACCTTGCTGACCGAATCTAATCAGCTTTACCTCGTCACCAGACTTGGCTAGTACTGCGTGGCTCTTGGTAGAGTGGCTTGGTGTTCTCTTGGGCTTGTTGTAGCCAGCGAACTGTTCCTTGCCTCGTTTAACTGTCATGTTGACCTCATACCGTGGTTGTGTTACATTTATTTACAAAGGAGTGTTTGTATGAAAATTGAAATTACAGTTAAAGATACTGGCCCGCACATTGATGTTGATGATGACTTTATTGACGCTAGTGAGTTGATTCAGCAAAACCTAATCGCAGATGCAATCTCGATGTTACACGGTCTTGCACTTGAGTTAGAGTCCGAGTAGCCTGCTTAACTCGTCCACAGCCCTTGCATCCATAAATTCGCCAACATTTTCTTTCCGCTTCTCTAAAGCGCCTAGCACGTTATTCCGAAGATTTCCTTCACGCCCCGCCATCTCCTGTGCAAGTGCGGCGTAACGTTCTTGGGCAATGTCTTCTGCTCTTAGGTTTTTGCCAAGTGAGCCTGCATAAAGCCCAGCAAAGTCCGTGTCGTATGCTGGGTGGGTTGAGGCCAACAGCCCTCGGTCTGGTAGCATCTCAATCAGCGTGTTACCAGCGTAGCCTTTAGGGACGTTCAATAGGGACGGGTCTGTGATTGACGTTACCAAGTCCTCAATGTTGTACTGCGCCGCCTCTTGGTTTTGCTTTAGCCGCATTGTGTCGGCAAACGCTTTTCTTAGGTCTCCGCTAGTGCCGCCCTTCTTGCCACCCTTTAGAACAATTCGCTCTTTGCCAGCAAGTTGCTTGCGCCCTTTCTCGGTCATAATCCCAGCAAATTCAGCAAACGGGTAGGTTTTTTCTTTGGTATTTTTGTTGACTTTAAACTGCGCTCGGATACGGTCATCAATGCTTTGAATCGTGTCTTTGTTCAATTTGGCCTTATCTACTAGGCCAAGCATTATGTCTGTCGGCATCGTAGAGAAGTCTTCAGCACGCGCGCCCATCGTAATAGGCATCATGTAAACCTTGCCAGTGCCGCCTCTCGCCAAGTTTTCTTTTTCGGCGTTCTTTGCTCTTTCCATTACTCTTTTTGCAATAGACTTGCCTGACGCGCCGCCGACGCCCATCGCAATATGCTCTAAATCACGGGCAAAGTCTTGACCGCCAGTTGTCAAAATCCCTTGCGGCAACTCAACCTCAGAAACAGACCTGACTAACTGGTTCCTACTGGTGCTATCCCAAGGCGTAAAAATAACGCTAGACCCTTGTATGTCCTCTGGCCTGATAATGTTTTTTTCAGCAAGACCACCCATAAAATCACTATCAAACCGAGAGCCGACCAATGGGTTAGGGGACTTTGGCGTTGTTGGCAGATAAATTCTTGGAGCCAAGCCAGACTTTGCCATGTAATTTTCTAAGGCATCGCCAATGATGGGTTTTGCCTCTCTCGCCACAGCACCAGCGACAGCGCCGCCTGCCCTTGCGACTCTTGTGGGGTCAACACCGCCCATGGCAATCTCAGCACCCATACGCATATCACGCATCGTTGGGTCATCAGAGTCTGGTGGTCGAATACCTAACTCGGTAGCTTTTCTCTTAATGTAATCAATGCCGCCAACTTGCTCACCTTGAGCCATGCCGCCTGCCCTTAACAACCCAGTGCCAATTTCAACAGGTGCGCCCAGTAAGGTGTATGGCAAATCGCCAACGCCTTGCAAGATGGCGTTTAGAGCCTGTTGGTCGGTTAGCTTGCGCCTACGGTCTTCCGCTAATTGTGCGGCAAATGCGTAGGCTTCTGGGTCGTCAAGTAAGGATGGCATAGCTACTTCTTTTTCTTCTTGACCGTTTTCGCGGCAGATTTAAAGTCTTTTGCGCTTGGTGCGCTCTTGCTCCCAGCCTTGTTCATCTTCTCACCAGAGCCTTCAGCAATACGCTTACGCTTGGCGTGGATGTTGGCGTAGAGACCCGTCTTCATTTTTTCCGCTTGGCTTGAGACATAGCAATGGCTACCGCCTGCTTTTGGCTCTTGACTGGTTTGCCGTAGCTGGTCTTGAGCATACCCTCGCCATACTCACGCATGGTTTTGGCTACCTTTGCCTTGCCTGCTTTAGGCATCTTCTGATTCGTCGTTCCCATCGTTTTCTCCGTTAGAGTAATCTGAACCTTCTTCCATTTCCTGCTCGCCTTCTTCCCAAGCCTTGCAGGTGCGTAAGTTGTGGCAAATGAACTCCCACTTGGAACACCAGCCGCGACCACCGCCATCGGCGTCAAACTTGTCTTGTGGCACTACGTCCATCTTGGCAAGCATATCGGGGCTGTCGTTGAAGTATTCGCAGTTAGCGCACAGGTTGCGCTTGGCTTGGTCTGGGCTGATGCGCCAGTAAACAGATAGGTCACGCCAGTAATCAGAGTTGTCGCCCTTGGTCTTTTCAGGGCCAAGCATCCATTTTTCCATCACAAAAGTGCGCGTCTCAGCGTTCTGCTTTTTCGTGATTAGCGGCGCATCATCTTCCTCAGAAGTAATTTCGATTGATAGTAAGCCCATAGGTAGCCCAAGTAGTTTTCACTATTTTACCAAAAAAGACGCCCACCGCAAGGGCAGGCGTAAGTTGGTTAGACCAACAAGGAGAAGTAGGTTCAGTTTAGACCCTCTTTGGTCAGTTGTCTAGCCTGTTCGTTGTAGTGTCTGGCTATCTCAATCAAGGCTTCTTTGGTGTATTTCCTTAGAGTACCGTCAGTCTCTAGAAGTTCCAATTGCCTTTCACCTATTCGCTCCAGTAGGCGCTTGCGGTACTCAACGTGGTTGCCTGCCAGCCAGTTGTTGCAATGTTTGCATTGACCGTGGACGTTGTCCTCCACAAACCGCATATGTGGCGCAGAGCCAACCGAGCGATAGTGCCCAGCATCAAAAGTGTTAGCGCCGCCGTCCAAAGGTTTATCACAGCTTATGCAAGGCTTTCCCACATCTCTCGCCCTGATGTAAGCGTTAAAAGCTGTTTGGGCTTTCTTGACCAGTTGAGGCTTGGTCTGCATGGCGTCCAACTTTAGCTTGGTTTCTTTTCTTTCAGCCTTGTCAACCACCTGCCTTGCGACTTTCATAGCGCAGACTGGGCTACACACTTTTTGCATCGGCCTGACAGGAGTGAATGGGATGCCGCAGGACTTGCACTTCTTACTCATGGATGGTTACCCCATTCTCAGCACACCAAGCCATCAACCACTCTGAAAACTCTGAGGCTTGTGCTTTTGTAAATTTTCGTGTTTGAAGACCCAATTGGACAATACCATCCCCTGTCAAATTGGGAATGACTTGCCCCGAACTTTTCCCAATCTCTCTGGTGTAGGTATCAACCAGAAGTCGCTTCCAAGATTCGGTGTCCCAAGTAGAACCCAAATGGCGAGCCTGTTTAGCGATCTGGTTGATGATGGAATGATACAGCGCGTTTTGGTCTTGCGTGCGGGTTTCCTTGTCAACTTGAACCACCAAAGCAACACCGCTATCCAGCGCTGGCTTCATCTTTTCCCACAGTTGGCGCATCTGCTCCACCCCCTGCTGGCTGTTCCGTAATGTCATTTTCAAATTCGTTCTCCCTAACGGCTGTCATCATCGTACGGATGGTGTTAGCGTACCCAGAACCCCGCTTACTAGCGATGCGGTTTAACGCCTCCCGTAGCCAAGTGTTGCGCTCGGCCTTGTCTCTGGCGTAAAACATCTGCACCAACTCACGCGCCGTTGCCATATCGTCAATTCGCTTTTGCTGTGCGGCAATCTTTTCAAAGTGGGCGCGTTGCTCATCAGTAAATGGGGATTTCCAAGTCGCCCGTTGCTTTGAGGGCTTCGTCAACGACGTGGGGAGGGTAGATTGCACCATCACGAATCCTATCTAATATTTTGTTGGCTAGTGTTTTGCTCATGTGTTCTTCGCTTTCAGCTTGGCCTCAACTTCTTCAAAAATTGCTATTGGGTTTGCAAGTGCGATGCACTTTTCAATCTCCTCATCCGTCAGCCCAACCCATTCACGTTTTTGCGGTTCTGCGTACAAAGGTGAATTTGACTTATAACTTGGTGCTCCGTGAACTGGTACAGTACCTTTTCTGTTGCCACCCCTTTGCAAACTTCGCAGAGATTCGGAAGTTACCCAAGCTACTGGGTTTTGTGGTTTGTTTATTGTGCTCATTCGTAGTCACCCGCACGCGAGTGCATAAGCAACGCCAGCATAAAAACAAACAGTATGAACGATAAATATAAAAACCAAACCGACCATGAAATCAACATATATTTGCTCCTTCAGATATTCGTGCATTTTCTTCTGCCCTTTCTTTCTTTTCTACTCTTGCTTGCTTTCGCTCCTCTTTCCTGCGCTCGTACTCAAGCCGCCTGTCTAAATTGGTTTTGCGCGGCTTTGGTTTGTCTAATTTACTACCCCAGCCGTACACAGGCGTTTGATAACGGCCTAGCTTGTCTTGCCGCCAATCACAGATATGGATGATGTCATATGCGTGTAAAGCGCGACACCACCTCCAAGAAGTCAAAATGGCTATTTGCAAATCATCAGCCAAGTCATGCGCGCTGTATTTCTTTTCTTGAAACTCAAAAATTCTAATTGTTTTACAGAGCATCGCATGGTCAATCTGTACCAGTTTTCTAGGCATTGATAATCTTCCCCTTTTTTTGTTTCAATGTAGCCGCGATTGTGTCTAAGGCTTTGTCAAGCATCGCCAAGGTACACACCTCCAACTGAGCGTCGTGGACTTCAAATCCAACCTTAATGGACGTCAACTCAACTCCGGTGCAGATGAACCTATCGTTTAACTCAAGAGACCGCTTGCAAACGTCGTAGAGGGCGCTAGAAGCGTCTAAAACTAGCTGACGGTACTCTGACCCTACCCCAAGCATACAAAGCGCCTCAGCGACGTTTATGACCCCGATAATGATGTCGGCTTCTTGTCGTGTTGCCGTGCCTTTTGTCAGCGAGTCAAGCGCACTCATGTTTTTCAGATGCATCGTGACGTACTCAGATTCCTTTGCGGATACCTTTGTCATCCCGCTGACCACCCAGTGCATTGCGTCCAACCTAACGCCTTTTGGTTTGTACTTCGAGCGCTTACGCATTTTTCACCCCCAGAATACCTTTCATCATCTCGCGGATGTGCGCTGGTGGAGGTGAACAGTTCTCACGGTCGGCGATTATGCTTTTTAACGCGGCGTCTTGGTTGGCTGGTGCTGGCACAGTAGTCCGAGCCACGTCAGCGGCAACTTGGGCAAACGTCTGCTTTTCTTTCACCCATTCAGCGTTAAACCCAGTCCATCCCCTAGCGCATATTTCTGCCAAGGCGTCCTCAAGTGACCAGCCAGCCTTTTCTGCTTGGTTGCGAATCTTCGTGATGACCGTATCGCTGACAGGAGCCTTCTTAGCTTTGCGCTGTTTGACAAAATCATCCCAAACAGATTGTGATACGCCGTCAGGCGGTGCAACGGCAGTTGCTCTTACTTTGTGTATTTGTGTATTGGTGTCTTGGTGTATTGGTATAGCATTGCGACCGTTATGCGTTTCTGATGCGTTCGCATTGGTCTTCTTTGTACTCCAACGTGCCTCTGCGGACTTGCGAGCCTTGTCTGACTTGTCTGCTATCTTGGATAACTCAAACTGAACTCGCTCTGAAACCCAGCCGTCATCAATGCGAACGAAATACTCTCGCAATACGACCGCAATGCAATCGCTATGCGAACGCATCCTTATCTGCCTCGCTATCTCATCAACTTCGTCGGGCAGTGGTTTTTCGTGGAGGTAGCACCAATCAAGCATACGGCGGTATGCAAGGTCTTCCATTTCGGAAAGGTGCGATGTGTGACTCTGGTAGTCACCGATGTTAAATGAGTAGTAGAACATTGCTCACCTTTTTAAACGCTCCCTAAAAAAGAAACAACGGCGGGAGAGGGAGGAACTCCATTCGATCGGGTAATTAGTCCGATCTAGCCGTGTCTCACTTAACTATATCACGATTTTGAGCGCCGTCCGATCTCACGTTGTAAATACCAAACCGCTTTTTCCAAGTCTTCAATGGCGTCGTTCTTGAGGTCGGCGCGCCAGATGTATTTGACAGCGTTGCCAAGACAGAAGTTCATGTGCTCGGTTATGTCTATGCACTCAACGTGGCTGGGGTGAGCCATGTAGTGCGCTGGGTTGTTTACTGGGTCGTGCATCAGTCTGTGCCTCCAAAGTTTTCCTTGTTTAAGTCGTTGCGCTGGATAGTCTCAATCGCTTGGTGAGCGTTGTACATCAGGCTGTTCAGCCACAGCACAGCCTCAATCTCTGTGTCGGGCTGTTGCCGCACCAGCGCGTTTAAGTCTGCCATAAAGTTATTCCAAGTTTCCACGGTCGCCTCCTATGTTGCCTCAACTATGACCCACAAAATTATTTTTGAAAATTAGGGAAAACCCCTAGAGCAGATTGTGTTTTTTCTATGCCATAATTAACACATCGCAACACAACAGGAGTATCCAAATGAACGCAACCGAAACAATCCGCGAAATCGCATTTAACACCGATATGCGTAATCGTGATGTGGTCTTTAGCCTAGAGTTCTCTGGCTTTAGCCGCGTAAGAACACTCAAGTGCGTTATGCGCCTTGGCTACCAAGATCGGGACGACGGCATATTTTGGGCGTTGCAAAAAAGTATTTGCATTCAATCAAGCTACACCGATGAGGAGATCGCAGAGCGCCAGCGCCTGCGGCTTGAGGAGCCTGTGCGTGATGGAGACATTGTTCGCATCAACGGCGGTCTGTACAAGACACGCATTCTTGGCGACTACACTGACGCCGCGATTTTTGACCCGATAGCAGAGTAAAACCAACGGGGCGAAAGCCCCACTTTTAGGGAGATAGCAACATGAGAGCAATCATCAAAGCGGCGGTTAACATTGATGAGTTGTACGCGACGTTGGAAGGCATATCTGCCGACGACAGCAAAGAAATTGAAGACTACACCGATGCCGAAATCGTGCATGAGGCCGAGTACGTTTTGTCCACGTTCCATGAGGCTGGACACATTAACGGCGACGCTTTATCGGGTGATTTGCAGGATGGGCCTTATGACCAGAAGTGGGCGCGTGGTGAGGTACGCAAACTCAAGGCGCTTATCAAGAAGTACAACTAATCCAGCAGGGCGAAAGCCCTGTTGTCTATTAGGGAAACTACTTAGTCGATTTGGTAGTTTTTTGTGGTGAAATACAAGTAGCCGTTTTCAAAAGGGAGAAGTTATGGCAAAGAAACTTTACACGTTAAATGAGCAAGGTCAGGCTTTGCTCAAGACGTTGGTAGACCCATACTCATCGTTCTACATCGATGCTGTGATGGACTTGGAGGAGGCTATTGAGAATGAGGATATGCCGCACTTTGAGGGCACTATTTTTGGTGGTGAGTTGTTTGACGAAATCAAAAGGGAATTCAAATGAGCGTTCATAAAAAACTGATGCAGGCACGCATCCAACTGCAAGGCACGAAACTGAGCAAGTCAGGCAAGAACAAGTTCGCTGGCTACTCTTACTTTGAACTTGGAGACTTCCTGCCAACCATTCAGGACATATTCCACCAGATCGGTCTGTGCGGCTTTGTATCGTTTGGCAAGGACTTGGCTACCCTGACCATCACAGACGTTGATGGCGGCGGTGAAATCCTGATTACTAGCCCAATGGCAGAGGCCAACCTTAAAGGCACGCACCCAATCCAGAACCTTGGCGCGGTCGAGACCTATAACCGCCGTTACTTATGGATGGCGGCAATGGAAATTGTCGAGCATGACATTCTGGACGCCAGCAAGCCGATGGAAGAAAAGCCAGCGCCAATTATCACGCCCAACCAAGGCGCAAGAGAAAACGTATCAGCGGAAGAATTGCTTGATCTTGAAGAACTTGCTTATGAAACAACCGAACTTTGCAAGGTAAATCCAAGAGAGGCTTACGAACTTGTCGCTTCAAAATGTTTGGAGGAGCCTCAATACAGAGCCTTCTGGACTTATCTTGATTCCAAAACAAAGTCAGCACTAAAGGCGGCGAAATGACTGAGACACAACAGAAAGCCGTGTTCGGTACGTTCTGGAAGTGGCTTGCCAGAAAAGACTCACCAGACACCTCGGTGGCGGCGGCGAAAGCCGTGGACTCCAAGGGTCTGGAAAAGCAGGTCTACGACATCATTGTCTGCTTTAAAGGAGACGGGTGCATTCAAGATGATGTGCTCAATGAATTGTCTTGGTTGCCGTATTCCAGCGTGACGGCTCGGTTTGCGGCACTCAAGCGAAAGGGACTTGTACAGCTAACAGGCGAAAAGCGTCTGGGACGTTCAGGTAAACAACAGGCAGTCATGGTGGCTGTCACTAACCAAGGAAACTAAATGGCATACGAACAACGCGATAACAGCGGCTCACTTTTCAAGAACGACAAGAAAGAGACCGACAACCACCCAGATTACAACGGCTCCGCAATGGTTGGAGGCCAAGAGGTGTGGATGAGCGCATGGCTCAAGACTTCCAGCAACGGCAAAAAGTTTATGTCTTTTAGCTTTAAGCCGAAAGACCAACAAGCCGCCAAGCCAGTAGCCAAGTCAGCGCCAGCGCCTGAACTCGACGACGATATGCCATTCTAAGGAGCCAGCATGGAAAAGAAAGAACCAACCAGCAAGTTCATTACGATGCGCGTCCCGATAGCGTTGTATGAGCAAATCAAAGCGCAGTCAGTCGCTGAGTCTCGGTCTGTCTCTGGTCAGATCACATATTTGCTGAAAAAACTATTAGGGTAAACACCTAGAAAGATAATTTGATTTACCCCTTCTTGTGTGTGTTTTTTTGTGTTTATAATCACTCATCGACAACACAAAAGGGGATTCCAAATGACACGCTTTACAGACCGCACAGTACGCACCGAAACCAAATGGGTAAAGATTACACGCGACAACAAAGAGCGCACCTTTACATTTGCCAAGGGTTGCAAAGGCGAATACACAGCCCAAGAACAAGAGACGCTTTCTTTTAAATGGGTTGCAAATTGGTCTGAGGCAACAGACCGCGCCAATCGCTTAATGGATTTTTGATAAGGGAGAACTGAAATGAAAGACACAATTCTGGTACGCCAGCACCCACAAGCCGACGACATGGTGGAGTTGTACTCGGTGCGTAAAACAGCGCGGGGTGAAGACTTTGTGCTGTGGGGAGCAGTCCACGCTGATATGCTGGACGGCCTTGGCTTTGATTACCACTCAGAAGACCTAGCTGACCTCAAGTTGGCATTGGAGACAAAATGAAAGACGTTTTATCAGCACTCATCGTGGCGGCAATAATGACCGCGCCCGCAATTATCGTGGTGGCCTTATCGTGAACGGCTACAACACAGGCCGCGTTATCATTGGATGCCGCTATGAGCCGCCTAAACGGTCGCACATGAACGCAAACGATATTTGGTGGCAAACCGTACTGCTAGGACGCCGCCAGACGCTCCTAGAGCGTTTTAAATTGTTTTTTGATAGGGGCGTAGCATGACTAGAGAGGAACTGATGGAGGACGGCACAGAGTACTGCTGTTATTGCGGCACGCCAAAGGTATCGTTTGGGTGCTGTGGTGAAAACCACTTTGAGACTTTTGCTCAGATGGACTCTGACGCACAACAAGAATTTTTACAGTATGAGGAAAACTAAAATGGATTTACGCAAGCAAATTGAGGTTGCCCAGTTGCAGTCTTTTTCAAAAATGTCTGGTGTGTACTTGTGCCCAGAGTTATCAATGCCAGCCGTCAGGGTTGGGGCTGATGACCACAACCAGCACCCAAGCCGCAGGAACAACAACCTAGTCTACAAAGACGGTCGAAAGGAGAAAGTATGAGTTACGCGAATGTGGAGATGCGGATAGTGCAATGGTCGGAGGCGCGCCGCATCATTCAGAACAGCACAGCCGAGGCGCAGTTGCTCAAAGCCGTGTCTGAGATGGGCGAACTAGCGGACGCTACCATCAAGAACGACAGGGACGAAATCATCGACGCTGTGGGTGACGTAATGGTCTGCTTGGTCAACTACTGTGCCATCAAAGACATTGACTTAGTGTCGTGCATGGATGCCGCATACGGTCAGATTAAAGACCGTAAGGGCACGCTACTGCCTAACGGGGTATTCGTCAAAGAATGAAATGCCCACAATGCGGTGCATGGACAACCGTACTCGAATCAAGGATGCGACAAGACAACACGCGGCGCAGGACTGTCGAGTGCGGCAATATGCACAAATTTACAACCGTGGAGCGCGTGGAGGTCGCCAAGCAAGGTGGCGCTAGAACTCGCTCACGTCAATCAACTCCCCACGCCACTCAACACAGTCATCAGCAAGAGCGCTGACCATACACAACTCTGGCATCAGCAAGTGTCCATCCACAAGGTTTAGCACCGCAAACCCAGCCCGCCAGTTGCGTGGGCTGTTCTCGGCGTACATGAACTGGTCGCCAAACGGCTCGGCGAGCGTGCCACAGTCAACCCCCCATTTTGTCGAAACAAGGTCAGTCCACCCGTTTACCTTGAGCGAGTGAAGATGCCCAGTTACAAAACTCACGCCAGAATTGACAGCGTTATTGTGTGTCGCGTGGACGCCACCTTTCCATCGGTGTTTGACCATCACCGAATCATTCAGCATACAGCTAACAACGTGTTGCCAGTCAGGGAAGTGGTCTTCTAGCTGGAAGCCCTCGACGCCTTGAAATTCTGGTGCTACGGTTGCCAGTCGAGTCGAAAATCTAGCGTCGTGGTTGCCCAGCGTCCAGATAAATTTAGCGTCGCCAGCGGCCTCCTGAATCTCGCCAAGGAACATTTTGCAAGCGTTTAACTCTTGAATAATCGTCGGCGTTACATCCCACCCGTTAGCTGGATGCCTACTCGCCTGTGCGCCATCAAAGGCGTCGCCATTATTTATCACTACCTTGGGCTTGAGTTCACCAATAAGCCACAGTAACGCTTTAAAGGCCGTGGTGCGCCGACCTAGCTGGAAGTGGGCATCACTAAACACAATGACCGTGCCGTTCTCCATGCCAAGGTTGATGTGCCCGTAGGCTTGCGCTACGCTGTTTTTATTGCTTGCCGCAACCAGTACGGTATCGTATTTGGCTTCAATCTCACGGCGACGTTTATGGACGTTGCGCTCGGAAACGCCAATCAGTTTAGCTACCTTTGCGGCTGACTTATGCGCCTGCCAGAGTTCAATGAATTCTTCATTAGTAATTGTCCGCTTGTTCATTAGAAATTTTCCTTGTCGAAACCGAGGTTTACACAGACCTGCCTAGCGCAGTTCATAAAGAAAGCGTCGTGAGGGCTGTCCTCGCTGAGAATCTTTAGCTTGGACTGGTGCAAATGTATCATTTCGTGACCAACCGTAGCGACTAGCTGGCTTACATCCCAAACCCTAGCCGTGCTGATTGTGATTGTGTGTGGGTCATCTTCAAAACACCCATACATAGTGGAATCGTTGACCACCTTGGTTTGGATAGTGGTGGGTAGCTTCCAATCGCAAAACGGCTCCATGCCTCTCAGCATCTGGTAGGCCAAGAGGATTGATTTTTTGCTTACGATTTTGCTATCGGCTTGCATCCAATGAGACTTTACGCACTTCATCAACACGGCGCGTCCAGCCTCTACCAAATATCTCAAAGGTTGATAAACCCTTTAGAAAATTCATCCGTATATCGCAGTAAGCATTGATTAAAGCATCTGGTGAGTGTTCTGCGACCTTGGCTAATGTATTCGGGCCGATAGCCCCGTCAGGAACAGCCCCCACAGCCTCCTGAAGCCATTTTGCGGCGCGTCTAGTACCTGAGTTAACACTAGCATCAAAAACGCAGTAGTTAACGCCAGATGGAAGGTCATCCGCTTTTACTCTGTCCCAGTATTTGCGTTTATACAATGTAGATACATCGGCTGGCGTGAGCGCACGCATCTCGGATTCGCTTGACTCACGCCCAACCCACTCCTCAAAGACTGCGCGGGTAACACCAAGGTTGGTCATGCCGCCGGGGTCTTTCGGATGGTCAACAAAGCCACCTTCGTGCTTTAAAACGTGGTCAAGTGCTTCTGTGAAGTTCATAGTGAGTCGTTTGCTTTAGGTTTGATTTCAATGCACGCCATTCGGTATGCCTGTGCCTTGCCACTTCGCTTTATCAGCGCCTCGGCTTTATCGTTCTGGGTAGCGCACTGCTCAACAGAGACTGATATGTCGCCTGAATAAAACTCGCAGTTGTTAGTAGACAAGCAGATAAACAATACGGGTAGCCAGACAGACATATTGGCCTCTACTTAATAACGCCCCGTAATTGATCGCCCTTGTCTTTGCTTCCAACGCTTGAGCCAAAGTAGTACGACAGAATCTGAGTCACAGCGGCTGACAGCACCCCAAGGATGTAAATCAAAATATCCTTTGCCTCTGGCTTCACCTCAACAAAGATGAGAACCGCGAACAGGACAAACGATAAGCCTGTGACCCCAAGCGCTAGAGCAGGCGTAACGATTTTGTTAAGTAAAGGTGCATTTGCACTTGAAGCAATAGCCATCTCACGCTCACGCGCACTGTTTTTATCCGCAAGAATAGCTGTAAATTTGTCATGCTCAAGTTGCTTGAGTTTTAAAGCCGCCTCTGGGTCTGCTTGAATCGCTTTAGTCACCGCCGCTACCTCATCAGCAACGCCAAACTGTTTTGCCAATGCTGATACAGCCATGCCGCCAAGTGGTCCACCAAGTGCAGTACCAATCGCGGGAGCAAACTTGCTCACCATCGAAATGAGATCATTCATTAAATGTCACCCTTTGTGGCTATCAAGTAGATGAGTCCAGCAACAATGACTAGCCCGGTCACAACCGCTATGACAATCAACACGCCGTTTATCCAAGCCCACACCAATTGTTTGCGTTTGTAGATTGCCAACGCTTTCTCACGTTCGGCTTGGTCTCGCTCACGTTTCTTTTTGGCTTGATGGGCAAGAAAATCGTCGTATAGCCCCGCCCGACCGCTGTATATAAGTAGCGTTTTTAACTCAGCCTCAGATTCTCTCAAAGCCTCCAGCGCCCAGAACTCCTCCGAGTCGCTACCCTTTGCAGATGCCTTCTTTGCTATCTCAGCCTTGAGGCCGAAATACTCACCTAGCTTTGCACCACAGGCGGCTATCTCATGACCATTTTGCAAGGTGGTCTTGATGACTGCAAACGCGGCATTAGCCGCCGCGAGTTCAAGAAGCATTACTTAGGCAATGAACCGTGACCACCGAGCCACATAGCTAGGCCAACGACCGCCGCGCCAGTCAACCACGCCAATTTGGTCAGAATAGACTTTCCGACCTGTTGGTAGACGCGGTTAAACGTTTTCTCAACAGCACGGTCTACGATAGCGTCAATCTGGGCTTCGGTGAGTTGGACTTCGTTGGACATGGTTTAATTTTCCCAGTTCTGAGCGTTGACAACGGCTATCAGTTGCTCGACATTTTCGCACAAGTTAATTGCCGCTTCAAGTCGGTCGGCTTCTGCCACAATCGCCGCACGGCTTGCAACCACGTCAGCAGGGATCGCCACGTCACGCTCTGCCTTGCGAATCACCATCCAGTCAGTACCAGCCAGCATAGAGCCAGCAGTAGCCTTGACCTGAGCAATCCAGTTGGACTTCAAGCCCTTGGTTACCAGACGCTCATCGCTGTCAACCATAACTGGGTTAGCGGGGTCAGAGTTGTCCAGCACCTTGACAAACAGGGGGTTGCCGTCTTGGTCAACCTCCTCACGGTCTTCCAATGCCTTGGGGTTAGTGATGTCGCCATTCCAGTAGAAGCGGTCATCAGCACGGGTTGCATCAGCTTCCCATGTAATACCCAAGGCTAGTCGGGCTTCAGACATTGACCTGCGTAACCAGTTTGCAGGGTATTGAATGTCACCCAACGTAAAGGCACGGTCGAGTGGTAGAGGTTTGTTGTTTACTTTGTACATATGGTTTCCTTATCGTGCAAGTGAGTTTTTGAAAGGGTTCTCGGCAAAAGCCATGTAGATGTAGGTTTCAGCACCGTTGTAATTTGCCGAAAGATTATTTCTCCACTTAAACCCGTTAGATAATAAATCAATACCTTCGTACCCAGCGCCTGTATATGCAGTGCCGGGGGTATTTGGTTGAAACGCACCATCCATAACACCAACACCATTTGCCGTTCCTCTAGCGGTGTCCCACAATAACCAATCTCTACCAGCACTTGTAGATCGAATAATTAAAAATGCGGGTCTAAATCCTAAATACACAAACGGGCCATCAGGAGAATTGTTCCCCACATAGCTACCGAACTTGGAGTACCCTTCTACATCGGCGAAACAGTAGGCAACGTAGGTGTTGCTTGAAGTATTAACAGCAGGGTGATTAAGCGAAAATACCGTTGATGTAGGCGATGTGTTATTCCACAAACTTACTGCCGAAGAAGCCGCGGCTGTTGAGTTTAACGCTATGTATTTAGTATTTCCTAAACTAACGTGGTAAGAGTTCCAATCATAACTAGCAGAGTTTCTTGTTTTGACAATCACCATACTTGGCGCAACACCAAGCCCATGCCCCACAGTAGATGGTTGTGTGCTATTACCCGTATAAGTCACAATGCTAAAACCAGCGTCTTGGTTCACCGACCCCACGCTTGCAATAGTTGCGCCGTTTGTTCCTGCGTCGTTGCTAAAGGCTGTCCCAGCTTTCCAACCCCAGCCAACGTAAGTTCTGCCAGAAGTGTTAACAGCCGCACTAGCCCCTAACAGGAATCCGTTCTTGTTGAACTGAAGCAAAGAGTTGACATCAGTTACCTCAAGAGCCGTATTGTCGGACTTTAAGTAATCATGTACACCACGCACACTATCAAACAGAGTATGGCTTTGTGCCGCACTTCTTGACTTAATCCACACCAAGTCAGGCGTTTCCAAGTCATTAGTTACTTCAGGAATGTTGAAGCTGTTAAGTGTCTTGAAGCCCGTTGGAGGTGTATATGCAAATGGGCGTTGACCGAAGTTGGCTGTCCAGCTTGAGTTGTAACCAAAATAAGGAATCCATGTTCTGGCTGTAGAAACGGCTGTATCAATAGCCCCAGTTCCAGCGGCTGGATTCCCAGAATTCATCCAAGTTCCATTTTTGCCAAACCATATTTTTCCATTTTGATATGCAATCATTACAACATCATTTACAGCATAAGAAGTATATGTACCAGCAGAGCTTCCAGTAGTTCCGCTTGCTGTATTGTAATAAGCACCAGTGCGAGACAAAATTGCTTTATCAACAAAAGCGTAAGAAGCGCCGGGTGCGGAGGATGTTGTTGTGGTTGAGTCAATAATTCCTATGTAAGTGCGAGCCGCATCCAAAGTTGTGCAAACGCCTTCCCAATACCAACTTGTTGTATCCCCTGCGGCAATTCCGAAAGTTCCCCAAACGTGTGTTGGAATACCCGCTCTTGCGGCAGATAAATTTCCATTTGACATGGTTGGGTAATTACCGCCAATAAGATTACTCAATGGATTCAACACCGCATAGTTACCAGCATCCGCATAAGGCGTAGGCGAGTCCACCATGCTGTCATAGGTCGAACCAGCGGTTAGGCTAATGTTGTTTGGAGTCCAATCATTACCCGCACCACTTTGGTCTGCAACCAAGGTAGCCGTACTTGTCGTGTCGCTGAAGTCTAAGTAAAAACCGTTGGTTCCGTATGTACCTGTGTAGGCTTTAGGAACCCAGTAGTTGTTACCATCGTAGTCGCCCAAGTCCGATGGGGTTAATGCTTGCCCATCGATGAAGTTGACTTCTGCTAGGTAGCCGTCGTGCGTGTCCCCAGAGGACGGAGTTCCAATACCGTGGTAAGCGTTATTGTTTATTGCTCCGTCAAGGTTTAATGTTGGATAAGATGCTGTATAAAAAGAAGTTATCTCAGAGCCGTTCACATACATTTTTATTCGGTTGCTTGTAGTAGCTTGAGTTGTATCAAATGCAATAATAATATGATACCAAGCAGACGGATCTCGGAAAACTTGATTTGTCCTCAAATCAAATTGAGTTCCACTAACGCCAGTAAAATAGAACTTCCCATCTGCTTCAAATCTAAAAGCAGTGGTGTAATTTGAGGGGGTTCCTGAAATGTAATTTACTACCCCTTGCTTTCCACGCTTGACCCACGCACTCCATGTCCAAGTCTTACGGTTTCCAGCAGACGCAGGTGTCCGACTCAGGTAAGCAGACGCACTTGCCCTAAAGCGTAAACTGTTTGAAACTTCATAAGTTGTAAACGGTTTCTGAATCTCACCCACCTGCAAGCCACCACCGTTGCCTGTGTACAAATATGTCTTGAAGTAGTCATCTCCACTAACAATCGTCGAGTCAGGCAAGTTACCCGTGTGTAGCGCTTTGAAGCCTGTGGGTGGCGTGTGGGCGAATGGGTGTTGACCGAAGTTAAACTCCCATCCGACATCGTTTGCAGTATCCCTATAAACACTAGCAAGAACCGCCCTAAAAGTTGTTGGTATTGTTTCGTCGGTTGCAACGGCAGTGCCATCTCTGTAAATGGTCATCAACCCATTGACTAAATCGTAAGCAAAACCAAGTACCGTTCCAGTAGTGAGTCCACCACCAATTGAGGTATATACACCATTAACAATCTTGTTTAGGCCACCATTTACACATTGAATACCGCTGTTTGTACCAGCAAAAGTTTGCGTTGTAGGCACTACTAAACCAATTTCACAAACTACTACTGCACCAGTATTATTACCAGCCGTAACCTCAAAATAAAATTTGTCTGTTGGCAACGTAATTGTGGCTATTGCAAAGTTGTTTTGTCCTGTGACGGCAGAACGAATCTTCAGATTCCCATCTGACAAAGTTGCATTAGCGGATTTGTGCAACGGATTCATCACCGCATAATTTCCACCGCCCGCATAAATCGTGGGTGTGTCTGTCATGCTGTCGTAAGTGACACCAGAGGTCAGCGATATGTTGTTAGGTGTCCAGTCATTACCGTTGCCTGATGAGTCAGCAACCAAGGTTGTCGTGTTTGTTGCATCGCTGAAAGGCAGGTAGAAGCCGTTATTGCCGTATGTGCCCTCGTATTCAACTGGTTGCCATACGCCTGTGTTTTCGTTGTACTCACCAAAGTCTGAGGGGGCTAGGGCTTGTCCATCAACCCAATAACATTCAGCCATATACCCATCAAAGAAGGCGGTATGGTTATACTGAAAATCTCCAATATCCCCCGTGTAGCCCGACTTATTCCATCTTTGAAAAGTAGCGTTTTGTGTCTGTGGCGTAGCGCCCCAAGATAGTGTTTGCTGAACCCCATTTACATACAAACGCATCCTGTCTACGGCAGTTGCATTGGTTGTGTCAAAAACTAAAACAATGTGATACCAAGCTGACGGGTCACGATAAACTGCCGCCGTTGATACATATCCCGAGTTATTAAGATACGCAATCCTTATTTTGTCATCAGTATTAAATTGTAAAAAATCATAGTTTACAGAAGACCAAATAAATTGTTGTACTCCCAACTTTCCTCTTTTACACCAACCAGACCATGTGCCTGTAGTTGTGCTTGTTGCAGAGCCTTGCGCTCTACTCAAATAAGCAGACGCACTTGGGCGAAAGCGCAAGGAGTTCTTAATGGTGTAGCCACCACCACCTTGCGATCCGAATCCTACGGGTAGTACGCTCATGCAAAGCTCCTTGAAACCATAATGTAAGTATTAGTGCCGTTGTCAAAATAAGCAATGACATACACACCCGCCGTAGATATGGCAGTCAGGTCATCGGCGTTAATCTTGGTCGTGCCAGCCGCCGTGATGCTGTGACCACCAGAGTTGTCTAGCAGAATAAATCCAGACTGACCAGCCGTGTGATTCGTGAACGTAAGCGTCCCCGTACCCGCTGGTGTACAGAAGAAGTTGTTGGTTGCTGACAAGTCAAACGACAAGTCGTTATCGGTTGTTACAGTGCCGCGTTGCGAGGCTGTAAACGTCTGAGAAACGTCTGTCTTAGCTGTGTCAGCGTCGTATGCCTGCACGTCGGTATCAATAACCAAGCCAAGGTTTGTACGCGCTCCAGTGGCGTCTGAGGCTCCTGTACCGCCATCCAAAACCGCTAGGTCAGTAATGCCGCTAATAGTGCCGCCAGTAACGATGACGTTTGCGCTTGTAAGCGAGTCACCAGATGAGCCGTCCTGAAAATTCTTCAGATGCGTCATCAGTTCGCGGATAGCGTTATTGATTCCACTAGGCGCACAGCCTTCGTCAATGTTAATTGACTGAATGTCCGTGTTGTTTGATGCCGTTGGGCTGTATTCGCTAATCTTTGTCTTTGCCATTTATTTACTCCATTGTTGACAAGTTGCCGCCAGACATACCGCCAAAGAAAGAACTTGTGCCAAGCAACCCAGCAGGCACTTGTGATGTTACACCCCGTGCCTTCTTCGCAAACTCAGCAAATGCGCTGTCATCTCTTAACGCCCTCAAAACCAATTGAGGGTCTTCACTTACTAAAACCTCGGCAACATCAGCGCGCTGTTTGTCTGTTAGGTTTGCTGGCAAAACGCTTCTTAGCATTTTACGCGCCGCGCTAACAATTGCCAATGGATTTCCAGTCATGGCAGAAGTAACTTCTTGCAAAGAAACGTCTGAGCCAATCCGACTTGCCTGCATCTGGGTAGGCGCGGTTCCAGAACCCCCCAAGATAGCCCCAGAAGCCTCCTGAGAGCGCGCCGCACGCCCTACGGTATCCAACACACCCTCTAACTCATCTTGAGGGTAAATGGTGCGTAAGATTTGACCTTCTTTGGTTTGAGGGTCGCTTAAACGCTTCATAAACGTCAGCTTATTGCCTGTCGCCATTTTGTTGCGAATAGCATCCATCACACCAGCACGCAAGTACTTCATGTTTTCAGGCGTGACTCTTTCAAAGTCAATGGAAACCTGATCGGCATTTTGCCCAAAAATTGTTTTGCCGTAATCAAACGAATCTCTTGATGAGCGTAACTTTGCGGCTTGTTTTCTTGTTTGCTCAACAGTCTTAACAACTGGTCGGTAAATACCGCTGTAACCTTCTGTGTCACCGCCACGCTCAAACAAAGTGGATGACTTGTTAATCTCAGCACGCAGTATCTTTTCGGCCTCCTTGAACCCTTGCCCAGCAGAGCCACGACCACCACGGAAAGCCTCGTCAGCCAAGTCGCGTAAACCCCGCATCAAAATCTCTGCGTCTTGCAACGTTGGTGCGCGGTCATAAACAACCTCGCCATCCTTTAGAGAAAAGAAAGGCGTCTTGCCTGTCTGCGCTTGATACGCTTCCTGCAACGCTCGCCCAGATGCGGGAGAGCGACGAATACCTTGCTCTATTGCTTGTAGCGTTTCTTGCGTTATAACGCCGCCACGCTCAAAGGCAGATCGGTATTGCTGTCCTTCCTGCTTTCTCATTACCTCATCGGCCTCGCCAACTACGCGGCGCACGTTACCTTGTGCGTCGGGGAACAAGGCGCGATTTAAGTCCTCTAAAGCCTTGCCACGCAGTTCTTCTGGTCGCTTGCTTAGTGAGCGCTTCAAAATCTCACTGGCCTCGCCACCGCCTCGCGCATACGCCCTGACAATATCTTGGATTGTCTTGTTTTCGGCAAGAATATCGCCGCGCATAACGCCTGCGAAAATCTCATCGTCGGTCATGTTAGTTTCTCTGGCAATCCTTTGGATTTCATTTTCTACAATCTTTGCACCACGACCACCAATCCTGCGACGTGCCATATCAATGAGGGCATTTGTCCCCATCTGCAAGCCCTTGCCGACACCATAGCCTACTGGCCCAGTCACAGCGCCAAATCCAACGCCAGCGGGGACTCGCGCAGAACGCTCAATGATATTACCCTCACCCGTGCCAAGAGCAGAAACGCCTCCGCTTACTCCGCCCACACCAGTAGTAGCGCCCAAAACTCTTAACAATGTTGGAGACTTTCCTAGCGCAAACTTTAACGCACCGCCGGGAGCAATCATAGAGCCGCCAGCTTCGTATATCAAAGCGCCTGCTGGGTCATCTTCACGATAGGCCGCTAAATCAGACCGAATCTGAGCAATGGTTTTATCAAAGTCTTGACCAGCAACCTTGGAGCGTACCAACGCCTCAATCTCATCACCAAAGCCAAGCGTCAAGCCTTGAGCCGCAGACCGCAATCGTTGCGGTTCTACTTGCGGCTTCGGCGCTGGTGCGCTGATTGATGGGAACGTAGACTGTGGTTGCGCTTGTGAGCCAGATGTAGCAAGTGACTGACGCAACGTCTGCAACTTTTCGTTAGATATTTTTGAAAAGTCGCCATTACGAATGGCCTGCAATTCTTCGGTTGTAAATGTTGATAAATCAGCCATTATTTAGAACCCTCTGCGGCGCAATTCTGCTTCCACCCCTTGCTGTAATTGGTTTACGCCACCGCCATCGCTTGGCTGGTATGGCGGCAACGCATAAAACGGCGCATACTTCTCCATCCCCTTAAGTTGTTTAAACTGGTTAAATAATGTATCGTGCCGCTTAATTTTGTTTTGAGCAACCTTGCGAATCGCCGCCAAAGCCGCTTTGATCTCGGTAGCACTCATGTTTTGAGTTCCAGCAGACGCCCTCTTGATAATCAAGCGCTCGTTTTCTGTAATCTGACCCTGACCCTTCATTGCCGCCGCCGCTTGCAGTTCTCCCTTTGCTAACCCCTGAACAAGAACCGCCGTATTAGCTAGAATTTCGTCTGCGTCTTTTCCTGCGACACCCAATGATTGACCGACTCGCAACAAGACCGTTCTGGTGTCTGCGGCAGGGCCGACAATCGCTTTATCCAAAGCCGAGTAAATCCTATCTGCGTTATCAAGCGTTTCTCTGGCTACCGTTGCTTGCTCTGTTGCGATACCAATCATTGAGCCAATGTCTTTGGCAACAGTATTAGAGAGCGCCTTTTCCCCGCCCACGTTTACATTTGTAGCGCCTGCTTTTTTCAGGGCTAGTTGGTAGTCAAGGAAACTACCTTTAAAACTTCCGTCGCTTGTGGCTCTTTGGTAGTCTCTGTAAGCGGGAGACTCTTTTGGAGCGCCAGCACCAACCTGCCGAACCTCACCCGTCATTGGGTCACGCTCAAACCGGGTAGCGCCTTCAGCAAGACTAAACATCTCAGGACGCATAGCCTTCTGAGCGTTCATTAGGTCACCCAAAGCCGCACGACCTTCAGCCGTTTGCATCAACTGAGGAGCAATAGCTTGCAAGTCAAACCTAGCAGGTGTTGCTTGTCTCGGAGGTACAACTACATCAGGGCTATCCATGATGCCTTGCGTAGCCGCCTGTGCTGGTCTGTAAGCGCCACCAATCAACCCTTGTACATCTGTGGCACGTTGCTGAGACTGCATTTTTCTTTGCATCTCTTGCATTGCTAACTTTTCCTGCGCCTGTTGTTGCAAAGTGCGCTGGTAGCCCTCTTTTGCCCCTGACATACTCTGAGCCAAGCCACTCAACGTGCTAACTGGCCTACCAGACTGAGGGCGAGCCGCTTGCGACAACTTTGCCGACAGATCATAAAATGCCTGAGTAGAGGCGCGTCTTTTAGCCGCCTGCAATTCTTCTTCTGACAGCAGGCCGCTGTATACTGATGGAGTGCCTCCGCCAATGTACTCACCAGCGCGACCAAGTAATCCCATAATGTCGTTTATCGCCATAACTTAACCCCAAAAATTAAGGTCTTTGCCTAAACCCCAAACGTCCCTTGCAAGGCCAATACCAGCGCTGGCCTCACTAGCTTTCTCAAGTGTTGGGTTGTAGTATTCGGGCGTCGTGGATGTTCCAGATGAGCCAGCAGGATAGCCATATATGTTGCTCAAGAAACTAGACAAGGCTTGTTGCGGTTGACTGTAAGCCGACTGCAAGTATTGCTCTTCAAGTTGACCAACGCCCAACAACTTACTAATGTCGCCATAATCAGCCGCCGCCATTTGAGGCGCGCCAGTAGCCGCCGCTTCTTGGCGACCGCGCTCTTGAGCGTAGTTTTGGTAGGCCAACTGTCCAGCAGTATTTGTCAGGCTTTGAGCCAACTGACCAGCCGCTTGGTTTTGAAACTCACCCATCGCACCAGAGCCGTATCGACCAGCGCGTGAAGCCTGTGAGCCAATGTTGCCAATCGCTTGGTTAAATGCGCTCGTAGCCTGTTGTGCCGCAGGCTGGAAAGCGCCTTGGAAGAACGGGTTCCCAGATAAGTAATCACCCTGAACCGTCCCCAACTGCTGTGTTTGAGCCGCGCCCAACAAAGGAGAACCTTGCATAGCGCGGTTTTCTATCGCTTGCATGGCCTGTTGAGTAACGTCTGATGGCCCTACTACTGGTGTACCGCCAGCCTGATATAGGCGTTGGGATTCAGCTAGTCCATAGTCAAGATACGGCTTTACACTTCCGCTTGGCTCTGATGTAGTTGTAACGGTTTGGTAGTTGACTGCCATAGTCAGTTCCTTTCAAAGAATGGACTCGTAGGCGGTCGTCCTAGAGTCATTATATCAATCATTTTACTAACCCACAATAACGTAGGCGTAGGTTTTGTTTGCCGTGTCATTGGCAAAGTGCGAAAGCGTTGCTGAACCCTTGAACTGGGCGCTTATGTAAACATCAGCATAAGCCTTTGGTGCAATGTAGTTCACATTCAATGTGACAGATGGAACTGATGGCCGTGGGATGGTCAAATCAGCGGCGTAGTAGTCGAGTTCAACACCAACATCTGTGACAGAGCCTGCAATTTGCACATAGTCGCCAGCACTTAGTTCAATGTTTTTTTCACTCATGCCAACAAGGTAAAAGGGTATGGTTCCCGACTTCCTCGCGGCTAAACCAAACCTGCTTGCAGAGTGAACTACATCAACTCCGTTTTTTCGTATCCAGATGTCTGCGCTTTCAACAGTGTTTACGGTGTTTTTTAACTGCATTGTGTATTGAAAACTATACATACCATCATTTAGCACATATATTTTTGTGCTATCAGAAAGATATATTCCGCTTGAAGACTCTGTTGAATCAAATACAATCAAATCAACAGTTGCGCTACTCGTTGCAGTCTGCCCGCTGGTGTTTGTAAACTCACCATAAGGCGCTGAATCGACCTCTGCCGCATCAGAAAACGGAATCACTACTATCTTACTGTCTGGGCTTATGCGCTCGTCATACAGCGTTGTAGTGGTTGCATTACCCGTTGCCAGTGTGATAGTGCCGTGGTTGTTCGTCTTGCCATTCATGGCTCCACGCAAAACCTCCGAAACTGCGCGTTGGTCAGCACCGAATACTGGGACTGTACGAAACATTAGCGACCGCCCTGTGGGGCAATGTCAACATCAACAGCAACGGCATTAAGCCAATTGTCTCCTGTGGGGTTGACTTTAATTCGATGGTACTTGCCAGCGCTACGCAAAGCAACCCTGTTTTCCGATGTAGCCGCAACTGGCGTGGAATACGTTAATGGCTGGTCTAAACGCGCCCTAGACGCCACGGACACCGTAGCAGAGCCGTTATCAATCTGAGGCCGAGCCAATGTTACAACCGAGTTACTAGCACCAATGTCACCAGTAATAATCTCAGCATCTCTAGGCAAGCCTGTAAAAGAGTATACGGACTGGTCTTTAACGCCACCAAGGAAATGCTGACCACCAATAAACGCAGACGAATCTAAAGACTGCCCAAGCGCATCTATTGAGGTAGAAATATTGTCCAAGTCTTCAAGAGTTACGCCGCCTGTTGAAGCATCAGAAACATAGTCAACGATGCCATCAGCGTTTGTCCATCTTGCTGTTTTAAAGTTATAAATCAGCAATGACCGACCGCCGTTGATGTTGCTAAAGTTCCAAATCACCAACTTGCGTATCGGGTCAACAGCGGCTGACATTGACGAAAGGTTATTTACTTGAGCAACATTAAAAAAGTGGCGATCAACCTTCTCAGAGCCAATGGGCTTGACTGTCTGTCCATCGCACATATAGAAACCGTCATCTGACAAGAAGAACGTAATGCCCTGATATTGAGCAATAGAATTCTCCTCGCGGCATCCAGTTCCGCGACTGATATTGTCAAACTGGAAAATAAATGGCGTCCCAACGTAGGACATTCTATAAATAGCGTTGTCCATCAAGATCAAACCAAACTCGCCACCCCTAATGCCGACCACATTGCCGCCATCAGGAATGTCTTGGTAATCTGCTTGTGTTGTTTGCGAAAACGCCCACTCAGTTTCATCGTTGATGCCAGACCAACGGATGCGTGTGGGGTAGCGCGCACCAGACTCAAAAGTATTGGCAACCACGACAAAATCACGAACAACCGTAATATATTTTGCAACTGGTGCGCCAGCATCTACATCAGCAAAATTGCCGCCAGACGTTACGCTTAATGATTGAACTTTGTCTGCGTTGTTTGTAAACAAGGTGCTTTGACCAAACTGTGTAAACCTAATTCTGTCTCCTGATGGCGTTGCGTATGAGCCGCCAGAGACATTTGTGACCGTACCGATGGCAGAAACCTTATATACGTTAGCCCTTCCAGCGACATATAGCAAAGACTGGTTTGTCGGTGTCTGTGCTGTGTGCATGGTGTACAGGGTCTCACCGACACTAGAGGCAACTTCAACAGGCAAAGGCAAAGGGCCATACCCAATAGACTGAGAGATGACGTTCTTGGCCTCTGACAAAGCGCCAGAGATTGCAGGCTGATCTGGTAGCCACTCTCCAAATGTTAGACGCTGGGTTGCCATGTATTATTCCCTAGTTAAACTGGTGTCCATGTATTAGAACTAGCAGGAACGTTAATCCAGTCCTCGCCAATGATGCGACCGTTGCACAACACACTACCTTGAACGTAGGCACTGCCAGAAGAACTTAACGCGCCGTAAAGTTGGGCATAAGCATTTGAACTGGCAACTAAGTTAGCAATACCAGAAAATGCCATTCCGCCAAGGGCGCTCGTAGATGAGTCTGTACTAATTGAAGCGCTAGATGTTCTGGTTCTGTAATAGTCAATTGAAACAGAGCCAGAGGCGCTTACAGAGGCGCTAGATGACCTGTTCCTGTACGCATTAAGGGTGCTTGCCGCAAATGCGCTTACAGAGGCGCTAGACGTTCTGTTGCGTATTCCTGCGCCGCTAGTTGAGGCCAAGCCGTCAACCGACGCAGACCCATCGTAAATACAGGCTGTATCCCAAACTCCACTGTCAAGCGAAAACGCTAAAGAATCCAGATTACCAAACCGGTCTAAATCCTCTAGCGAAAATGGGCCACAAACATCTGCCATGTTAAGCCAATGTAACTGTTAAGTTGCCTGATGAAATGCTGAAAGAGTCGCCAATCTCAATAGCCTTGCTGGTGACTAAAGCGCCGTGATACATCAAGTTGCCAGAAGATGACGCATCAAAAATGCCAAACCATCCGACTGTACCCCATGCACCAGTGGCTTGAGCAAAATCAACATCAGCATCGGTTGCTGACACACCGTTTGACGGCGCGGCAAACGTTGCTGGACGCCTAGCATAAGAGCCTCCAGAAACTTCTGTGCCAGTACCCGCGTCGGTTGGGTCAGATGTAAACAGACCGACGTAAACGGTAGCTGGACTTGTGTACGCTGTGTTACGCAAGGTAGCGCTTACCAATGCGTCTTCTAAATAATTACTCATTGCAGACATAGAAAACTCCTTAAACTGCTTTAATTGCTAGTGGGACACCAGAATACTGACTTGATTCGTCAGACTTTGTGACTGAAGCCGAGGCGCGTTCATACATGGCAATCCATGTCTGCAACCTAGCGTCATTCATTAGGTAGGGTTCGGCCTCAATCAATGAGGCGTACAGCAACATATCAGGAACGTTAGCCATAAACACATTAGACGCATTTGCATCCCCCAAGAGTTCTGGTGCGGCATAGTACAGTAGCTGAACCGTGTAGACGGCACTTGGTATTGGTGCTAACTGAAACTCATCTGCCAAAATAGTGTACTCAATTGGCTTTCCGCTTGTTGAACTGTTTGCGTTGCGAGAAAGCGCAGACGGCGAAAAATAATTCAACGACTGTGTAGGATTGCCAACAACTACAAAGTCACGAACCTCAAGAAAGTCTGATGGCATTTCAACCGTAGAGTCTCCTGAATCTGTTGTCGTTGTTACTGACTTCAGCATCTGGCGAATACGCACCTCACGGCGCATACGGTACTCAGCCAAACGAATAAAGTCTGGTATTTGATCTGTTAGGTCAGTGCGAGCCAAGTAGTTGGCGACTGACGTTTTCAGGTCTGAATAGTTGGTAAGACTCATATAGTCCCCGATCTTGTTCGGAAGAAACGATTGTCAGGATTATTTAGCCATGAACGAAATCTTTTCTCGTCTAACACATGGAATCCACGCATGATGCCTTGCTTGTTTAGGTCATCAATAACAGTCAACGGGATAGAGGCCACCTTGTTGCCATAAACCTCGCCTGACCACTTGGCACGCTCATCGTACTGATTAAACTCTTTTTTGTTTTGCTCAATGATTGCGGTTACGTCTTGGCGTGTTTCGTAGATGACACCACCATCGCCATCAGCGTGAGCAACCGTTCTACGAAATTCAGTATTTTCCATATTGATATTTTAGCCGTATTTTGCTAAAGAAAAAAGCCCCAGACTTGTGATCTGAGGCTTCTCTCCTATCGCTTCAACTTATGACAAGTCAGCAATGATGCCGTGTGCGGCCTCGTTCTTAACTTCCAAAGTGGCTTCACAGATCAACTGAGTCTTCTCAGAGTCACCAGTTTTAGCCAATTCGTTGGTTGAGAAAGGACGCAGGTAGGCAATTGCCAGCATATCTGGGTCGATAACAAAAGCCGTCTCATCACAAGAGTTGGCGGCGTTCATAAAACGATTAGGAACGACGGACATCGAGCCGAAATCGCTGAGGTAAACGTCAGCCGCGCCGATGATGGTCGTTGCTTCGTTGCTAGGAGCCATGTAACGCTGTGCGGCGATACCAGCAAAGGCAGAGACCAACTGCTTGTGAGCAGGGTTGACCATCAGCACCTTGGGGTTGCCACCAGACTGGTAGACTTCCTTGACAACAGTCTTGAGGGTAGCTTCGTCAAAAGTGCGGTCAGTACCGTCAACGCGAGCAGTAGTGCCATTAGCACCAGCCACGCCAGAAGTACCGAAATCACCGTTGGTGTTCAACCATGACTGCAAACCACCCATTGTGCGAGCAGTAGAACTGTTGCCGTTTGATGCAACTTGGTTGCTCAATAGGGTCAATTCCATGTCGCGCTTGACTTCGCTAGAGGCTTTAGCCAACTGGTAAGCCTTTTCAGACTTGCGACCAGCTTTGTCCACAGCTTCCAACGTCCCGGCGATTTGCACGGTCTTTTGGAAAATTTGGGTCCGGTTGCCAGCGCGGGTCGTGACGCCCATAGTAGCGGAAGTCGCATCTGCACCTTCAACAGCGGCGTTGCTTAGTGACGCATCTGCGAGTGAGTCTACTTGCCACTCATGGTAGACAGCCGTAGCCTTAGTCTTGCCAATGGAAGACATAAGAGGCGTGTCAGTGGGGCTGATGTTGTAGATAATGTCTGACAGGTCTTCACGCTGACCGATAGCGGTATATGTTTGATAGGTAGCCATTTTTGATACTCCAAAAAATTACAAGAATCGTTCAAAAGCATTTGCCGCATCACGGACTTTGCCCGATTGACGCAACTTCTGCATCACTTTTTTATCTTGTGATGACTTGGTAGGAGGGTTTGAAGAACCTGCCTTCATGGTCTTAGGTGCTGACTGCACTCGTTTCAGTGCTTCAGGCTTAGACTTCTGTAAAGCATCGTACTTCATTGCCTTATACAAAGACAACACGGCGCGGTGGTCATAAATCGCACTCAACTCTTGGTCTCTGAATCCAATGGACTTAGCGTAAGACATTATTTCTTTCTTAACGCTATTTCCTTTTTCACCAGCTAACTCTGGGATAGCCTGCGTCATCAACTGGGACTCTTGTTGCAAGTGCGTCTGTAACTGCTCATTACGCTCGGCTTGTTGCTTTTCGGCAAGGCGTTGCTGTTCTGTGTTAATTACTGCGCGGCGCTTCTCAAGTTCAGTTCGCTCGGCAACCTTCACGGCATAGCCGATTGGGTCTGTTTCCTTTAGAGTTGTCAGGTCAACCTCATTGCCCATTTGCTGACCAAGGAACTGGTCAATTGCTTGTAGGCGCTGGGCATAGACCTCACGCTCTTTTTGCACTTCTGATACCTTCGCACGCTCGGCTTCAATTTCCTTGCGCTGGTCGGCTAGTGCTTGTGACTTCTGAGTGTAATCCTTGCTACGCTGGTAGCCGCTAATGAGTTCATCGAGGTCAACCTCTACCTCCTCGCCAGCCGCTTTCACCTTAAACTTTTGGGTTTCAGGTTCAGCATCAACAGCTTCTTCCACATCTTCATCCGATTCTTCGGTGTATTCCACCTCTGAGTCTTCGTCAGATGCTTCGACAACATCGTCATTCTCGTCTACGGGTTCTCCAGCAGGTTGGCCTTCATCGGCTCCGCTGTCATCACCCATCAGCCCAAGAAAGGCAGATGCCGCAGAATTTACATTTAATGGTTCACTCCCGTTAGGGTTGGTGTCATCCATAAGTCAGTCCAGTTATCAACAGAATCCGTCTGCTAACGGTTGCAACCCATACGGTTACAAAATCTTCCACTTCTTGTCCTTAATCTTGGAGTCAGCCGCTAGGCTTTCAATATGTCCCATGATTAAGTCAAGAGTCTTGATGACGGTGTAAGCACGTTCCCTTGCCTCTACATCGCCCTCATTAGTGCTTATTATGTCACTAATCTTTGAGTTTTTCAAATCATTGATGACTTCTGTGAAAAACTCGTCCTCTAGCAGTAGTTGAGCGCGTTCGCTTTTTAGCATCAATCCTCTTTCAGAAACAGGCCAGTAACAAAAAACTGCACAGAGCGCCACAAAAATGTTTTAGCTGTTTTGGCATTGCGCTTTGTCCCCGTGGCAAACCGAACAAAGTCCCTAAACTCGTCGTAATACTGGTGAGCCTCGCCAGACTTAATTGCGCGATTGCCGTAAAATCTGTATCCCCTACGGATTGATTCACCCCACCAGCGGTTATGCAAGGTCTTAACGCACCACACAACAGCCTTTTGTTTTTCTCGCTTTGTAAAGTTCCCGCTGTTTACGGCGTGCGTAGCTATAACACAACTGCCATCGCCATCGCCGCCGCCATCCCCAGAGGGCGCATCTACTGCATCAGGAGCCGTGGCTCCATCTGGGCCGTGACCCGAGCCTGATGCGGCGGCTTGACCTCCTATGCTGACATTGCCGCTTGATGCCGAGGCGTCCGCCGCCGCGTTTGCCGCCGCCGCCTCAGCGTAAGCCGCTTCAGCCGCCGCCTGTGACGCCGCGTCTGCCGCCGCCGCATTAGCGTGTCCCTCGCCGTATGCGATTGGATTGCCGCTACTATCAGTAACAACACCCCCAGAGCCGTCGGTGACAGAACCGCCGTAGGGTGCATCTGTGACGCCAGCCGCCGCTGTCTCTGATTCCGTCCAAGCATTCAAAGCGTTTTGAAGTGATTGCGCTTGCTGACTAGCAATTGCGGCAGGTGTACTTGCCTCTAAGTTGGCAATCAAAGCGCCTATTGGGTCTTGCGTGTTTAAGTTGGCTGATAACGTAGCCGCATAAGACGCAGGAACACCCATCTCTAGCGCAACGGATTGAACAGCCTCGCCCTTAGTCATACCAGAGGCAACATTAGACTCAATAGCATTGCTAATTGATGCCGCCGTAACCCCATATTCGTTAGCCGAATATGAGTTAGAGGTTTGACCAAGTTGGGCCGTCATTACTGCGTCTGTAATTGCTTGAACGGACGGGTCTGATACCGCGTCCATATAACCCACCATAGCGGCAGAGTCAGCAAAGTTACTAGCAAAACCAAGCGCGTTCTCCAAGCCTTCAGGCGTCTGTCCAAACGCCCCCATAAGCGCAGACGTGACTGGGTCAGCGGCTACGTTAGGCTGACCGCCCCAAGCCTCCATGTCCGCTTGCAAAGCGTTTGCGGCTGTTGCTCCGCTATACCCTTGTGCCGCCCCAAGCGCAAGACCAGCAAATGGAACCGCCCTACCAAACAACGACATAACGCTGTTAGGTACTTGGTTAAACAACCCAGAATACGGGTCATCCATCCACGCTTGGTTTCCAACATTACCAACCGCGCTCTCGCCCTCGCCGCCGTAAAGGTCTCCAGTCGAGATTTTGTTTACAACTTCAGATGGCAGTGCTTTTTGAAAACTAGCCAAATCAAAGTCGCCTTGCTTAAACCAAGACGGCGCAACGTTGCCGCCTAAATTCGAGCCAACTCCAGCAACGCTAGAACCATCATCAATAAATCTTCCAGCCCCATAACTACCTCCTGATTGTGTGAATGTCTGTGGAGTATATTGGCTTTGGATTGCCGCTAATATAGGGTCTAACCCTAATGCCTGTGGGTTCTGGCCTTGCACCGTCTCAGCACCTGCCATCGGGTTGGTTGTACCACCTGTGACAGTTACAGGAAAATATGATGCAAAGTTATCTGCCATAGTATTAGCCCGGAATCTCAACGTTAGAAGTAATGCCAGCGGCGACCTTAGAAGCCTTTATCTGCACTTCAGCCTCGAACTCTTGTTGCTTCATTTGCAGTTCAGCCACTAGCTTCTGGCGGTCAAAGTCCATCTGCGCGGCAAACTTCTCACGTTGGAGTTGCAAGTCAGCCGCCGCCTTTTCGCGTGCCAACTGAATGTCAGCCTGTGCCTTGGCTTGCTGGGTTTGCAGGTCAGCCTGCGCTTTAGCCTGTGACGCCTGAATATCAGCCTGCATCTTAGCCATAGCCGCCTGAGCCATTGGGTCGGCCTGCTGTTGCTGTGGAGGAGGGTTCTGCAATTGCTGATCCATCTCTGGAGGGATAGCCTTATAGAACTCAGCAGAGTCCTTGAAGCCTGCCGCCTCAACCATGCGACCAAGCGTGTTGCGGTACTGGGCAGGGCTGACGTAAGGGTTAGCCATTCCAAACGCACCAAGCAACTGCTCTTGCTTCTGCACAATCATACTCAGCATCGCCATTTGCTCTTGACGGTTGCCAGCGCCTAAGCCAACGTTCACAGATATATCGTACTCGGTCGCCCAAGTGCGCGGGTCGATGGGGATGTACTCGTTACGCAAACGAATGATGCGGTCTTTGTTCTGGTACTTAGTAACCAAGTGCATGATGCCTTTGAACAAGTCCTTAACACCCGTCTCAGCAAAGATGCGCGCAACCATCTCAATCTTGCCAGCACCAGCTTGTTGCATGGAGGCGACAGCCGCCGCAGTAACGTTTTGCAGGATGGCTGGGTCTAAGCCCTGAGACGCATCAGAAACACCTGTGCGCTTCGCCGCTGTCTGGTCTAAGTACTCCAACATCGGGAATGACTGAGACGCAATAGACTGCACATTTAACTGCTGTACAGCGCCCTGTGACTTGGCGCGAATAACGCCGCCTGCCGTACTGGTCAATAGGTCATCAAGGTTGACTTGACCTTCAACCGCCACCACTCGGGCATTGTTGGTCAAATACAGGTTATCCAACATCTGACGCAGGATAGTCGTCTTGATTAGCTGAATGTCTGTGGTGCGGTCAGCAAATGACTGCCCAAAGAACTTGTGAGGGATTGGAATCGGGCAAATGGAGTAGAACGGCACATAGTCCGTTTCTTCTTCGCTCAGAATTTCGTTGCCAGCGTAAAAGACTTGGCGCAACTCAGCAATGCCATCATCATCCATGTCAGCCCGGATGTAGCACTCGTAGACCTCAATGTCCTGCATCGCAGGGTCAAGGCTTTGGTTGTCTTCAGGCTGTTCGCTCTGCTCATAGCGGATAACGCGCTCTGGGTTGTAGGTCAACGTGTCGCCAATTGGCAAACCTTCAACCACGTCCTTGTCAAAGCCCATAGCAATCAAGTCACCACGGCTGATAATGCGTCGGTGTGCAACAAATGGCGAGTCTGCCATCTTGCGCGCCTTCTTGCTGATAATGAACTCCTCTGGCGGCACATTCTCAACCTGCACCCGACCAGACTTCATCTTCTTCTTGACCGTGATGTTGTGTATGCCGTACATCATTGGCATACCATCTGGGCCAACCGCAGGCATACCCATCTGGTCTAAGACGGGAAACTCTTGACTATCCTGCTCTACTACTTCGACTTCCTTGTCGCTCATTAGCATCGCTAATTCATCGTCACTCAAGCCCTCGTAGGATTCTTTGGTAACGTCCTCTTTGTCTTCCCAGTAAGCCTTAACAATGCCGTTCTTCTGCAACAGCGCGTCCTTGAACCAGTCATGGAAAATCATCACGCCATCGTTGTCTTTTAACAAGATGTAGTTGCAGTAATCGGTAGCTTGCTTGGCGGTTGGCTCATCACCAGCGGCTACTGGGTCAAACTGAGCAACCTCATCAGAGGCTGTAAAGATACGCACCAGCGCAGGTAAAGCGCCATCAATGGCCTCTGCGACCTCGCCAGTAACAATAGAAGACTTACCCTCTACCTCGTTGCCGTAAGGCTGACGTAGGTAAGACTGCAAGGCGTACTTGCGGTCTGATACTGTTTCGGTTTCTATAAAACCAATGGCGTCATCAATCTCGGCTTCGAGAATCGCCTTTAGCTGATTCGTGTCCATCTTGTTCCTTTGGCGGTCTGCCCCGCTTTGGCTTGTTGCTTAATTGTAAGTCATTTAACAGATTTTCCACAACCTGTAAACGCTGTTCCATTTGCTTCAATCTGGCCTCGGTATTCCCTTGCGGCATTAAGTACATTAAACGACCCACCTTGCTGGTTTGTTAATAGATTCACCCCACGTTGACGCTGTTTCGTCTAAGCCAATAGCGAGATACCGAAAGGCATCAGAGCCGTGGCTTGACCAGTCATGTAGTGGGCGCTCAAAGAAAATCTTACGCTTTTCGTCGTAGGCTCTACGGTAGTTGCGTAGGCAATTGAGTCCAATTTGCACCTTTGGCACATTGAACCAGCATCTTGGTAGCAATCGGCGCACGGCTTGGATGCCATCATCGACAGACATACGCGGCGCAACTCTAATCTCAAGTCCTGCATCTTGAAGCACCTCCAAACGGCTTTTGCCTGTTCCTAGTTCCCGAACCTGTACGTCATGGGGCAAGATATGCTCTGCCTTGTGGTAATCGTTATCTCTGAGCCACTTGACGTAATTGTCTAAGCCTACCCCGTGGTTCTCGTAGTAATCAATGAGACGAATCTCCGAGCCAGCGATTTGAGCCACCCAAATGGAAGTCGAATCACCCATACCCAAGTCCCAAGCAGTGATAGTACGACAAATATCGTCTCTGGGTATGTCTTGGATGTGGTTATCGTCTTCCAGCTTATTAAGGATCTGACCATAGTAGCTACCCTCCACGGCGGCATCAAAGGAACACTCAAACTCTTGGCGGTACTTATCCTCACCCATCTCGGCTTTGGCGGCGCTTAACTCTTGCGCGTCAACCACCCCAGTCTCCGAGGCTTTGAACTCCAGCAAACCCCAGCCCTCGTCCTTGGTAGCCCTCTCCCGCAGTTCCTTAAAGTGATTGTGACCCTTTGGCGTACCAATGAATGAACACCAACCCTTTCGGTCTGACAACGCTGGTCGAATAATGTCCGTCCATATCTTTGGGTTCTGGTCGCCAATCTCATCCAAGATGACGCCATCAAAGTATTGGCCTCGCAGTG
>Ga0208303_1000098_pt1 | contig 34980 bp, 55 predicted proteins | sample CB_VirMetaG_2_FD_184537 | JGI IMG/M metagenome (GOLD analysis project Ga0208303, IMG submission 184537) | Freshwater to marine saline gradient viral communities from Chesapeake Bay - CB_1504_2 Viral MetaG (SPAdes) (version 4) | ecosystem: Environmental > Aquatic > Marine > Coastal | place: USA... | reverse complement strand
TCGGATGCTCGGTGGATAACTTCACCTTTATGGGTGGTGGTGATCGCTCGCAATCAACGCAGCAAAATGCTGATTACAATGCACCAGTTTCAGATGATGAGGATTCTATCCCATTTTAGACTTGATACGGTGTCAATCCTAAGTTATTGTCATGGGTAAGGAGTATTATTCATGACAATAAAATTAATAGACGAAATAGATGGAGCCTTTGTTAATGATAAGGGTGAAATAAAGCTACCAGAATGCAAAGCTGAAACGCCAAACGGTGGAATACGCGAATATAAAACAAAATGGAGATTTGGAATAATTACTAAAGCTTCAAAATCCGCACGGCATGAATATTATGGTATTGTCTATAAAGGAAAAAATTATAAAATGCACAGGATTATATGTAAAGCATTTCATGGCCCAGCTCCAGATGGCAAGCCAATAGTTATTCACATAAATGAAAATGCATTAGATAATAGACCCGAAAATTTAAGGTGGGGAACTCAAAAGGAAAATATGAATATGCCAAATTATATTGAATATTGTAAATCAAGAACTGGCAAAGATAGCCCACGCTACAAAAGCGGATCAAAATAAAATGAAACACAACGTAGCAAAGCAGCGACACGGATCTTTTCTAATAGCTTTGCTGGACGCTAATGCTGGCGATGAAATCATATATAGCTGTGGCCCCTATGGAACGGGGCCACATATGTCGGCAGCAAGAGAAGCGGCACAGCAAGGATTAGTGATGCTTTATCAAAGAAGAATTGGCGAAGGTCTTTATGATTATATTGCCAAAAGAACAAAAACTGAATTTGGGGGATAATTATGTTTTGGACGGTTCTGGTAATTCACTATTCGATGGAAGCTCTCGGCGTAACAACATTGACGCACGTTGCATATAGCACTGAGCGTAAGTGCAGCACGGCAATGGCCCCGATGCTAAAGATTGTTCAGCATGAGTATCCTGCCGCTTGGGCGCAATGCGAGCCAACATCCACGCCAACACTTCGGCCAAAACCACGGCCAGCATGGCTAGAGAAAGGAATGGGGTAATATACTTTTAGTGCTACTAATATCAGAATATTATTAATCAACTTAAAATGGGCATTAGTAATATCATTGTATTAAAATGATTGTGATGCGGTAAGGAGAATGATGATGCTAACTAAAACTGTAAACAAACTATGGCAAGGCAAGTATCTTTCAATCAGAACATATGAAGCTGAGAAGGCAATCAAAAGTGGTGGCATGAAGCTTTGCTATTTAAATAAGAAAATGTTTTTAACGCCAAAAGAAATTGAAGATCTAAAGCCAACTGGTAATATAATCAGATCCAAAACTGGCGGCAAAGATTACCAGTTAATCGATATTAAGTTTGATCCCAAAGATGAGGAAAACTAAATTATGAGAAGTGAAAGGACAGGATGGGTTGATCGTATGGAACTTGCCCCAAAGCAATTATCAACCCTGATCGCAATAAAAATACTTTCGATAAGAAATCAAGATATAACAGGCGAAACAGTCGCTAAACTTTTAAAAACAACCCGTCCAAGGGCGAGAGGTGTTATGCACTTGCTTGAGGGAAAGAAACTATGCCGCCCAGCTTTTAAAATGATGGATGGAAGTAATAGCTGGTCGTTTGCAATTACGGATCTTGGAAATCATGTTTTAAGGGCCAACATAGGAGATTGAGATGGCAAAGTGGGAAGTAACGGAACCGTGCGGAATGCTCGAAAAGCTACAAAAGAAATTCGGTGATGATAAGGTGAAATCATATATCTATGAGGAGCCGATGGAAGGCATCGATCCAAAAGACATTGAGGACGATGGATTTATCACGATGAGGTTTGGCGACAAATGATATGCAGTTTGATCGGGGTATTTGCAACAATGATCTGGCCAACCCAACTTGTTACGACTTGCCAGTACAAATGCCCCGAACAAAGCCCAAAATTTTATCTTAACTTGCATCGTCCATATGGATCGCAATGCGCAAAAAAATACACAAGGGAGTTTATGGTGGGATATACATCTGGATATACATCTGACGAAATAGGTTTTCAAAGCATCTTGTGGAAATCTAAGCAATGATCATCAACGCAAGCAAGCTAGTCCTATATAAGCCTCTCAAGCCTCTTATATTGACCAAGACACAATTCAACGGCGTAAGCCACGGTCTATCTGAGGCAGGCTACGACATTCGCATCAAGCAATCTATGTGGCTGCATCCATTTCGGCGTTTTAGATTGGCAAGCTCATTCGAACATTTCGATATGCCCAAGAATATGATCGGCATCGTCCATGACAAATCCACATGGGCAAGGCGCGGCCTCTCAGTGTTCAACACAGTGATCGAACCAGACTGGAAGGGCTTTCTAACTTTGGAGCTAGTATATCACGGCATCAAGCCACTGCACATCAGATCTGGATCTGGGATTGCACAGGTGATCTTTCACCAGATCCAAAGCGAAGCCAGCTACGGCGATGGCAAATACCAAAACCAAGCAGATGAACCAGTAGGTGCAAAATGACGCAAAAGGTCGCAAAATGACACGCAGTGAAACACTCGACCTCGCCAAGGGATTAATATCGGGACAGCGCCAGAAAGATTATGGCCCAGCGTCTGAAATGTTCGAAAGCATCTCTATCGGCTGGAATGTGATCATCAAGAAGGCAGGCGGTCAGGTAAGCCCAGCCCATGTCGCCCTGATGATGGATTGGTTGAAAACTTGCCGACTATCTGAGACAATTGATCACAAGGACTCGTGGATTGATAAATGCGGATACAGCGCACTAGGATCGGAGATAGCAATCAAAGATGAATGAAAAAACATTAATGGAAATGAAAAGGCTTCGTAACGTAAGAGATACGGCCTATTTAGAAATGCTCAATTCCAAAGGATCTGATGTCGAGGTGTGCAAGTCGCTCCTCGACGTTGCCGAAAGTAACTATAAGAAATTCATGAGTGAAAACGACCTATCAAATTATCACCACTGGTTCATCTAAATATGCTATCTTGACGAGATACCCCTACAAGATATAGAATACTTATGAAATCGGGGAAAGTTATGAATAAAATAGAACCAGATATTTCCAAACGGCTCACAAGGGCTGGTGCAGGCCGTCCTAAAGGATCTGTGAACAAAGTGACGGGATTGCTCAAGGATGCCATCCTACAGGCCGCTGAGAGCGCTGGGAATAAGATTGGCGGCGATGGGATGGTAAGCTATCTCACGCATCAAGCAGAGGAAAACCCAAACGCCTTTATGGGACTGCTTGGCAAGGTTCTGCCGTTACAAATCAATGGCAGCGGTAAAGAGGGCGAACATGAGGTGATCTTTAAATGGCAGAAGTCGTAGAAATACCCTACGCGCCCCGTGCATTACTAGAACCATTCCACGACAGAACAGAGCGCTTTGCCTGCATAGTTGCACACAGGCGCTTCGGCAAAACAGTAGGAGCCATCAATGACCTCATTAAAGACTGCCTTACGGCGACTCTACCAAACACTAGAGTGGCTTACATTGCACCATATTATCGACAGGCCAAAGCTATTGTTTGGGACTATGCGAAGCACTATACGCAGACTATTCCAAACATCCAAGTAAACGAGAGCGAGCTTAGAATTGATTTCCCGAATGGTGCGCGACTTCGCCTGTTCGGGGCGGATAACTTCGATGCAATGCGCGGTCTTTACTTCGACAGTGTGTGCATGGACGAGCCTGCCGACTTCCCATCATCAGCATGGCCGACAGTCATAAGACCCGCCATTGCTGATCGTAAGGGCAAGGCAACTTTCATTGGAACCCCAAAAGGCAAGAATGATTTCTGGGCCATCTATGATCGCGCTCGCAACGATGATAATTGGTTCTGCGCCGTGTATAAGGCCAGCGAGACAACTGTGCTGGATCAGGAAGAATTAGACGATGCTCGCCGCACGATGGGTGAGGATCGTTATTTGCAGGAGTTTGAGTGCAGCTTTGAGGCGGCCATTCAAGGCGCTTACTACGGCACAGAGATGCAATTAGCTACTGAGGCCAAGCGCGTTAGTGTGGTGCCGTATGAGCCATCTGTGGCCGTTGTGACGGCGTGGGATCTGGGAATGTCTGACAGCACGGCCATTTGGTTTGCCCAGCGCGTTGGTCAGGAAATGCGGATCATCGACTTCTATGAGGCATCAGGCGTTGGCCTTGATCACTATGTGAAGGTGATTAACGACAAGGGCTACGTTTACGACCAACACATACTGCCGCACGATGCACGGGTCAGGGAGCTTGGCACAGGCAAGACACGGGTCGAAACGCTCAATACGCTTGGCCTTACCAATATCGAGATTGCGCCCAGCCTATCGCTGGATGACGGCATCCAAGCAACCCGCATGATGCTCCGCACGGCGTGGTTTGATGAGGAGCATTGTGGACGCGGCATTGAGTGCCTGAGACAGTATCGCAGGGACTGGGATGAGAAGGGCAAGACATGGAGAATGCGCCCATTACACGATTGGACTTCGCACGGCGCTGATGCAATGCGATACCTTGCCATTGGATATAAGGCGCAGGCAATCTGGGATAAGCCGCTGCGCCGAAACATTGGCGGCATCGTCTAGCATAAATTAACTTTGTATGGTATTATTTGTCAACATTTGACCTTTAAGCCCTTGAGAAGGATTAATCATGGCTGAGAAAGAAAAGAAAGAAAAGAAAAGCTGGGGTTATAAAGACTCAAAGTCTGGCAAAAAGGTTTCCGCGCTTAGAGATATGTTTGATGGTGGTGGCCGTGGTGGTTCTGGTGCTTCTTTCTCAACAATGTCAAACGCTGATTACAAAGCGGCTGGCGGTAAAGATCGTGATCCAAATGTAGCGCCGTCTGGTTTTACCCGTCAGACACAAGATGGTCGCGGCGAGACACTAACAGGATTTCGCGGCATGATGGCAAACCCAGCTATAGGTGGTTTGCTTGGAGCTTTTACTGGCGGCATTGGTGGTGCTGCAATGGGTGCGCTTCGCCCTGCGCTGGGTAATCAGATCCGTTCAAATGGTGGCTTGCTACAAACGCTTGGCCTTCAGAGCAAGCTTGCGCCTAATGCATCTATGCGCCCACAAGCTCGACCAGCGGGATTGGGTGCTGTTCCAGCAAGCGTTGGTCAGCAATCCAGTATGCAAGCAAGCCCACAAGACTTTTACGGCCTTGCTCGCAATCCAGCAATGAATGCTCCACTTTCATCAATTGGCATGAGTGGTGTTGGAGTAGGTTACGATCCAAGCAACTGGAATGTTATGCAAGCCACAACTCAACCAGCGGGAACGCCATACAGCAACACTAATGGGCCTATGGGCGCTTTGGGATCTAAAGTAATGCCGAATGCATCAAATGGAATGCCTCCCAGCGGTATGAGTGATCAAATGTATTCAAGCTGGCTGCGCAACCAAAATGGCGCTATTAATGTTGATAACATGACCCCAGAAGGTTTGCGGTATATGTATGAAAATTACCGTAGAAGCCCAGCTTTTCAATAATAGGGAATAATCTCACATGGGCATTTGGGATATATTTACGCCAGACGCTGGGCAAAAGCGCCGTCAGTGGCTGAACCAAAATGTTGATACACCAATCAACAAAGCATTGAGCTACTATATGGGCGCTGGCAACTCTTTGCCGCAGGCGCTTGGATTGCTCGCTGATAGCAACCCTATCTCTGGCCTTGACCGCGCAGGCACACAATCTCAAGACATTTTTGCTGCCAACAAGACACCGATGGAGCGCTTAATATCCACAAGCAATATGTTGTCGGAAACTGCAGGCGCTGGGCTTGGCCTATTGGGCGCTCCTGCCGCAAGCAAGGTCGGTGCCGATCTTCTAACGGATGTAGCAGCACGGGTAAGCAAGAACGCCAAGAAGGCTGGAGACTTCGCAGCAACTGATATGGTCGGCACTGCACGGGCTATCGGATCTGGCGACATGGACTTCCTGACAGGATGGAATAGCCCACAGAGCGCACGGGCGGCTGGCGCTGATGTTGTCGGTCAGGTATCGCCAATTCCAGCTTTATCTAAAGCCGATCAAATGCGCCGTGAGGCAAATATTCAGCGCTTTGGTTATGATCCAAAAGAAGTAATCCCAGAGCCTGTTGGATTTGAAGTTTGGCATGGAACACCGCATAAGTTTCCATCAGGTATTAGAATATTAGATAAGGAAACTGGGAAAACCTACGTTCAAGAGTCAGGTGATCCAGTCGCGGCTGGCATCCTATCAAAAAACCCTGATCGCTACCAAATTATTGATGAAAATCCACTTGGGATGTTTGATTTTAACAAAATGGGCAGCGGTGAGGGCGCACAAGCATATGGATGGGGTGGATACACTACTGAAACTCCAGATATTGCTAGAACTTATCGTGATGGTTTGACCGCTAGGTTAAAATCAATTGATATAAAAGTTGGCAATAAGCCAATTGAGGATCTTTATTCAGAGATCTCTATGGGCGCAGATCGAATGCCTGCTGCAGTTGCTCAAAAAGAATACAACAAGTTAGCTATGCTTGAAGATATTATGAAAGAGGGTGATTTGCTTGTAATTGAGCAAAGGGCAGCAAGTGGAGCATATGATGCCCCTACAATGGACTGGTTCAATAAAAGCATTAAACCTAAATTCAATCGTGAAGGTGCTTTATATCAAACAAGAATTAATGCAGATCCAGAAACATTTTTAAATTTAGATTTGCCTATCAAAGAGCAAACCCAAAAGGTGCAAAGCGCACTTGGTTGGACACCAGAGGCAAAAGCTGAAGTTAAAAGAGTTCAAAAGATTAACGATGAAAATTTAGAAAAAGCTCTTAAAGATGAAATTTCAGAATACAATGAAATACCTTTGCCAATACCAAAGGGCGCACCACCTTTAGATAGCTTTGGAATGGAAGTTGCCAAAGGTGGGAGAATGACAGATTTTCTTGGAAATGTGCCACCAGAAAATATTTCCAAGTCTTTACTTGAAAAAGGCATATCTGGATCAAAGTATCTTGATGCTGGATCTCGCGGCATGGGTTGGGAAATAAAACTAAAAATAAAAGGTCAGGATTATCCAACCGAACCAATCAAAGCAAGATCACGTTCCGAGGCTGATCGCATTGTTAAAGAATATCAAGACAAAGGTTTTGAAACTGACCTTAATCAAATAGGAACTCGAAATTATGTTGTGTTTGATGATAGGCTGTTAAGCATAGTTAAGAAATACGGCATCGCTGGTGCGGCATCTTTTTATGGCGTATCTGAGGCAGACATTTCAGATGCATTCAAGCAAAACAATTCGCAGAGCTTGCTACCAAAATCAACCAACAGGGGCTTACTATGAAAAAAGAAATCAATGATTTGGTTGAGAACTTGACCGAAGTTACCGATGATCTCATTTACGATGAGATGGACGAAGAAATAGATGATGATCAGATGGATGAAACCGAGCTTCAAAGCATTGTTGCCAAGGAGATTGATGACTCTGTTGATTTCATCGACAACACTGTCTCGCCTGTTCGTGCCAAGGCGACAGAGTATTATCGCGGTGATCCATTCGGTGATGAGGAGGATGGACGCAGCCAAGTTGTTTCGATGGATGTGCGCGATACTGTGCAGGCAATCCTGCCGAGCTTAATGCGGATCTTTACGGGATCAGAGCGAACCGTGGAGTTCATGCCGCAATCTGCGGAAGATGTTGACGCTGCGGATCAAGCTACCGACTATGCCAATTTCATTATGAACCGCGACAACCGTGGCTTTCTAGCTTTGCACTCTGCATTCAAAGACGCGCTGATCCGCAAGATGGGGATTATCAAAGTCTGGTTCGATGAGAACAAAGAGATCAAGACCTACGACATGACAGGCTTGGACGATAACGCTCTCTCAGCGCTTATGGCAGATCCAGAGGTTGACGTAGAGATCGTATCTTCAGAGCCTTATGGCGAGGATATGGTTGACCCAATGACGGGCGCAGTTATGCCTGCCCCGCTTGTCCACGATGTTAGATTGACACATGAACGCTCGAATGGCCGCGTAAAAATTGCAGCTATTCCACCAGAGGAGTTCCTAATCGACCGTAGAGCGACCAGTTTAGAGGAGGCAGAGTTTGTAGCGCATCGCCGCGCTGTGACGGTCTCTGAGCTTGTGTCTATGGGATACGATGAAGATGAGGTCGAGGATCTAGCATCCGACACTGATGAGCTTGACACCAATGTGGAGCGCTACACACGCAACCCAGCGCTAACCACGATGACAAACGCTCGTAGCGATGAAGCTATGCGTAAAGTTATGTATATCGAAACATACATCAAGGTCGATTTTAATGGCGATGGTATTGCCGAGCTTCGCAAGGTGTGTGTCGCAGGCAACGGTAAGAAGGTGCTTTCAAACGAGCCTGTAGATGCAATCCCTTTTGCGGCGTTTTGCCCAGATCCAGAACCACACGATTTCTTCGGTATGAGCATTGCCGATGTGGTGTCTGATATTCAGCGCATCAAGTCTGTCATTATGCGCAACACGCTCGACAGCTTGGCTATGTCGATCCATCCACGCATGACGGTGGTTGAGGGACAGGCATCAATCGAGGACGTTATGAATACAGAGGTTGGCGCAATTATTCGCCAGAAATCTGCGGGTGCCGTGCAGCCGTTGTCGATGCCATTTGTTGGTCAGGCAGCCTTCCCAGTGCTGGAATACATGGATGCGGTCAAAGAGGCTCGCACAGGCATTTCACGCGCCTCTGCAGGGCTTGATGCTGGCGCACTACAGAACAGCACTGCAACAGCCGTAAACGCGGTTGTAAGCGCATCTCAAGAGCATATCGAAATGATTGCCCGTGTGTTTGCGGAAACAGGCATGAAACAGCTTTACAAGCTTATTCTTAAAAACGTGGTTATGCACCAAGATCAACCGCGCATGATCCGCCTTCGGAATGAATTTGTGCAAATCGACCCTTCCGTATGGGACGCTGGGATGGACTGTGTAGTAAATGTAGCCCTTGGTCGCGGCACCACTAACGAGCGCATGGCTGTTCTCACATCAATTGCACAACAGCAACGTCAGGCTATGACCGAGATGGGCGCACAGAACCCACTCACAGACATGACCAAGCTATCTAACACGCTCAAGGAAATCACCGAGCTTGCAGGCTTTAAAGATAGCTCGCGGTTCTGGTCTGATCCAGCCGACTTCCAACCATCACAGCAAGAGCAAAAGCCTGATGTGAATGAAATGTTCATCCAAGTGCAGATCCAGCAAATCCAAGCCGACATCCAAAAGAAAACTGCCGAGCTTGAACTTGAGCGCCAGAAAATGATGCTTGAGGATGATTTCAAGCGCGACAAGCTGGAAGCTGACATTCTGATTGCGGCTGAAGAAATGAAAGCCAAATACGGCAACCGCATGGACGTTGAGAAACTGAAAAGCGACATGGCAATCAACCGTGAAGTTATGAAGGCTCAAGCTGACGTAATCAAACAGGTAACTAATGATTAAGACAAAGCCACAAATTCTCCAAGAAGGACAATCAGCAAGGCGGCTATTGGAAGATACCGACCTGACCCTTTTCTTGGATGAAATAGATCAGGTGTCGTGGGGCGAATTTAAGACCACGGCACCAAACGATATAGCTGGCAGAGAGGCCATCTATGCACGGTTAAAAGGGGTTGAGCTAGTAAGACAGCACCTCAAAATTGCCGTGGATAACGCAACGCTTGAAAAAAAGTCAAGCAAAGAGTAAAATGGAGATAACGCTATGTCAGAAGTCAACAACCCACGCGGGATTGGCCTATCTGAAGCGCAGACTGCTATCAGTTCACTGCTTTCGCCTGATGAGGATAACGAAGCAACTGAAGCGCTGGATGAGGTAGATGAGGAAGAATATTCCGAGGATGCCGAAACCGAACAGGCTGACGATGATGAGGATGACACCTCTGAAGATGATGCCGATCTTGATGAAGATGAAGAAAGCGATGATGACGAAGATCAATCTCTAGATATACTATCGGCTAAAGTTGAAGTTGATGGCGTGGAGATGACGGTTGAAGAAATCAAAGCTGGTTATCTGAGGCAGCGAGATTACACCCGCAAGACGCAAGAAATATCCGAGAGCCGTAAACAGCTTGAGGCTTTCAATGCGGAACTTAGTCGGGAACGCGCACAATACGAGCAGCTATTGCCCATGCTTGAGCAAAAACTGCAAGAGAACGTGCAACCAGAGCCAGATTGGGACAAGCTATACGATCTAGACCCCAAGATGGCAGCCAAGGCCGAGCGAAATTGGAAGCAGCAACAGGAGCAACGCGGTCAGCAACTCCAAGCTGTGGAAATTGAAAAGCAACGCATGGGTCAGATGAGAGCGCAGCAAATGGAAGCAGCGAAGGCGCAATATCTGGAGGCACAAAAACAAGTGTTGCCAGAATTTATCCCTGAGTGGCGTGACAGTAAAGTCGCACAACGGGAAAGCGCACAAGTTCGTGATTTCTTATTAGCTGAAGGATTTTCTGATGATGACGTTGCTGGCGTGACAAGCGCTAGTTTGGTTAGAATGGCTCGTATGGCGATGCTATATGCAAAAGGCTCTAAACGTGCTGATGAGGTTAAAGCTAAACCTAAAAAGCCACAGGGCAAGATGCTTAAAGCTGGATCCAATAACACTGGGGTGCGAACTAAATCGGATGTGCAAAAGGCGCAACAACGCTTTAATCGAACTGGCAACGTAAGGGACGCTGCCGAACTTCTGAAAAACCTCATTTAATGGAGCATTCCAAATGACTATAGTAGCAAATACATTTACCTCTTTTAGTGCAAAAGGCATAAAAGAGAGCCTCGCAAATGTCATCGCAAACATTTCTCCCGAAGAAACACCGCTGCAATCCAACATTGGTTCAAAGAAAGTGTCGAACACATTTTTTGAATGGCAGACAGACAGCCTAAACGCTGTTTCGACAACTGCTATCTTGGATGGTGATGATGTTGGCACATTTGACGTAACCAACCCAACAACCCGCTTGGGCAACTACACAACCATTCGTCGTCGCACAGTTGTTATCGCTGACAACCTTGAAAACCAAGACAAAGCTGGCCGTGCAAACGAAATGGCTTACCAAGTAGCTAAACGCGGTAAAGAATTAAAGCGTGACGTTGAGGCTGTTTTGGCCGCAAATAACGCTCGCGTTGCAGGGAACACAACTACTGCCCGTGAAACCGCTGGCTTGGGCGGCTGGATCGCAACTAACGTAAGCAAAGCTGGTGACGGCGCAAACCCAACTGGTGACGGCACAGACGCTCGCACCGATGGCACCCAACGTGCTTTCACTGAAGCTATGTTGAAAGATGCTATGCAGCAAGCATGGACATCTGGCGGCAACCCATCTGTGTTGATGGTCGGCCCTTACAACAAAACCGTTGTATCTGGCTTTGCTGGTATCGCTGCACAGCGCTACATGGCACCTTCGGACAGCCCAACCACAATTATCGGTGCGGCTGACGTATATATGTCCGACTTCGGCTCGATTTCGGTAGTCGCAAACCGCTTTACTCGTGAGCGTGATGCTTGGCTGCTTGACCCAGAGTATGCTTCGGTATCTTACTTGCGTCCAATCGTCAAAAAAGACTTGGCGAAAACAGGCGATGCTTCCAAAGCCATGTTGCTTTGTGAGTTCGGCTTGGAAATGACCCAAGAAGCTGCACACGGCATGATTGCAGATTTGACCACCGCTGCATAATAATATCGGGGGCGGCTTCGGTTGCCCCCTTTACCTATCTGGGAGACTTAAATGAATAAACGTATTTTTGACCATGATGCTATGACAGGCACAAAATCATATTGGCACGTTAAGGATAACGGCGAATATGCGATTGAGAACGTGCAAGATGTAAGTGCAATTGTTGATCAAAACAAACGCCAGTTGAACGATACAAGCGGAAAATTTGGTGATGTTGCAAAGGTAGCATCAATTCCACTTTCAGTGTATTATGAACTCAAGAAACAGGGCATCGTTGATGATCCCGTTGCATTTAAACGCTGGCTAAACGATCCCGACAATCGGGCGTTTCGAACAAGAGGTGGGTCACTGTGAGCATTTCAAATTATTCAAGCCTAAAATCGGCTATAGCTGATTGGCTTTTACGCACTGACCTGACAAGCGTGATCCCGTCATTCATTTCAATGGCAGAGGCTCAGATTAGCCGCGATGTGCGTGATCGCCGTATGGTCAAACGCGCAACAGCGGAGATCGACACAGAATATTCTCAGATCCCAGCGGATTGGCAGGAAACAATCCGTTTTGAGCTACTTGGAACGCCAGTTGCGCCTCTGAGCTTTATCTCGCCAAGCAAAGCATCAGAAAAGAAAGCGCAGTTTGTTGGATCTGGCAAACCGCAATATTTCACACTAATCGGCAGCGGCATCCAAGTTGTGCCAGCGCCAGATGATACCTATCAATCAGAATTAACCTACTATGCCAAGATTGACGCGCTATCGGATGCAAGCCCAACTAACTGGCTTTTGACATACGCGCCTGACGTTTACCTATATGCTTGCTTACTCCAAGCATCGCCTTATTTAGATAATGACGAGCGCATGGCAACATGGTCGGCACTTTATCAGCGCGGTGTTGATGGGATCAATCTTCTAGATGAAAGGGCAAGCACTGGATCTGCCAAGTTGTCGATGCGCGCAAAACCAATGGCATAGGGTAGATGATGGAATTTCTTGATATGCTTTTGAAGTGGATTGTAGCACCCACAGTAGCACTGGTTTCATATATGTTTTTAAAACAGCAATCACATGAGACACATATTGCCGTTTTGCAGGCACAACTAGCATTGACTAAAGAAGCACATGACCGCGAGTTTAAGGAAATGCGGGATAGCTTTAAGCACGTTTTCACCAAGCTTGACAATATTGAGCAAGCTTTACGCAGTTGAGGTTACACCATCGACCCATTTACCCTCATAGCGGCGGCAACAACCGCATTTAAAGCGATAAAATCCGCTGTCGAAGTTGGCAAAGATATAAGTTCGGTCGGCCAACAATTAGGATCTTGGGCTACTGCAATCGCAGATTTGGATTTCATTGCCAACAAAGCGTCCAACCCACCGTGGTATAAATCAATAAGCGGATCTGCTCAGTCTGAAGCTATCGAAATCTACGCTGCAAAGCAGCAAGTAGAGCATATGCGCAATGAGCTGCGCCAATATATCCAATATTCGGCAGGCCAAGATAAATGGCAAGAATTTCTGTCCATTGAGGCCAAGGTTCGCAAGGAACGCGCCGATCACGAACATCGCAGGGCCGCCATGATTGAAAAGATCACCAGCATATCTTTGTTTGTTTTGTTCTTTTCAACTGCAATGGGATTGGCTTTGTTTTTATTCTGGTTTGCATGGACACACAAAGCATGAAGAAACTTCAAGAAGATTCAAAGTTCAATCAATTTGATGCCGATGGCGATGGTGTTGTGACCGATGATGAGCTTGCACGATCTGAGCGCATGATCCAGATCGAAAACAACGACAAAATGCAGGATCAGCAACGCTTAATGGCATGGGTCGCAATGTGGTCAACGATAGTGGCCATTGCAGCGCTTCTAAGCCCCCTTGTGGCCCTTGATCGCGTTGATATGGCATCTGCCTTCCTAAACACGTTTCTAGTGGCCCAGACGGGCATTGTAGTGGGTTTCATGGGTGCCACGGCTTGGTCAAAAAGCAAGGAGAATAAATAATGGGATTGATCGACAGTTTAATTGGCCCAGCCACTGCGCTGGCATCAAAATTTATACCTGATAAAGATTTAGCTGCAAAATTAGGTCACGAACTTGCAACTATGTCTGAAAAAATAGCTTCGGAACAAGCGCTGGCACAGCTTGAAGTCAACAAGGCTGAAGCCTCCAGCGGCTCACTCTTTAAAGGCGGGTGGCGACCTGCGATAGGATGGATATGTGGATTAGCATTATTTTGGTCGTTTATCTTGCAGCCTTTTCTAGTCTTCTTTTTATTAGTATTCGGCGTTGATCTGCCAGCACTTCCCGAAATTGGGACAGCGGATCTTATGCCAATCCTATTAGGAATGCTTGGTCTTGGCGGTTTGAGGTCATACGAGAAAATACAAAAGGTTACAAAATGAGCGAAGCTATGAAGATCCTGCAAGAGAAGTGCGGTGTTTCCGCTGATGGTGATTTTGGGCCAAATACTGCCCGTGCAATTGCCAAGCATTACGATCTTGCACCAGAACGCGCGGCCCATCTCTTGGGTCAAGCATCGCACGAGAGTGGTGGTTTTAAACTGACCCGTGAAAACTTGAACTACTCAGCGGAAAGAATGTGTCAGATCTGGCCTAATAGGTTTAAATCGCTTGAGGCCGCTGCACCATTTGCCCGTAATCCAAAAGCATTGGCAGAGAAAACATATTTAAATCGCATGGGGAATGATACGCCAGAAAAAGCCAGCCTCTACATAGGCAGAAGTTTTCTTCAATTGACTGGATATGACAACTACAAAGCATTTGCCCACGATATGAACAGGCCAGATGTATTGACAGATCCATCGCTACTTGAAGGCGAGCTTGCTTTTGATGGCGCTTTATGGTTCTTTGAGCGCAATAAATTATTCCAGATCGCGGATGAAGGCATAAACGAGGATACTATTAAGCGTATCACTAAGCGTGTTAATGGCGGATATCATGGCCTTGACCACAGAACAGAGGAAACCACCAAGATATTTGGATGGTTAAGCTAGATGGTGATTAATGCCACGCAAACCAATTTCAAGCGATTTGTTGTTAGAAGCTGTAAAAGCCTTTCAACAACATGGAAGCAAAAAAGCCGCCGCAGAGGCTCTTGGAATACAATACGATACTTTCGTCACACGTTGCAATCGCGGGATTGATCGCGGTTTTCTCTTATCGGAAGGTGCGGCATCTGCAGTTAGATCCGCAAAGCTAAATCCGCAAGAGGCAAAGGCTGGCTGGATTGTCCAAGTGGATCCAGAAACCAAGTCTCGTATTTCGACGTATTGGCGAGCGCCAGAAGTCGATGCTGATGACATTATTGATCTTTATAAAAATGCATTCGATGACGTAAAAAAATGTGATCCAATTCTCGCGCCAGACGTAGTGAACAAGGATCTGCTGACAGTCTATCCAATAATGGACGCTCACTATGGAATGATGGCTTGGGGCGAGGAAACTGCGGATCAGGATTACGACACTAATATTGCCACTCAGGATATGCGACACGCATTTGCCAAGGTGTGCGCACTAACTCCAAACAGCGCTCATGCCGTTCTCTTGGTCGGTGGTGATTTTTTCCACGCAGATGATAGTAGGGCTGAAACGCCAAAGTCAAAGAATAAGCTAGACGTTGATGGCAGGCACTGGCGGATCATCAGCAGCGGCATTGCAATCTTGGCTAATATTATCGACACGCTGCGGTCAAAGCACCAGAGCGTCCAAATACGGGTTCTCAGGGGCAACCATGACGAACACTCGCACCTGATCCTGACATTCTCTCTGGCAGAGCGATACAGGGATGATGTTAGAGTTGATGTGGAGAAAAACCCGCACGATCTTTATATGAGGCAGTGGGGGAAATGCCTAATCTCTGCGCACCACGGCGATAAAGCCAAGCCTGATAGGTTGACCATGTATTTGTCAGATGTATGCCCGTATTGGTCGGAAACGCGCCATAGATACATGATGACAGGACACATCCACCACGATGCGGCAAAGGACATTGGGCCACTACGCTGGGAGAGCTTGAGAGCTTTCTGCCCACCTGATGCATATGCGGCTGGAATGGGCTATGCTTCAAGGCGAGCATTACAGGCTATGACGTTTCATATGATAGACGGTTTGGTCTTGAGGGCCATTGATCCAATAGAGCGTTGAGTTTGTATTGCACTTAATTATATGCTATAAATATTCAGAACCAATGGGGTAAAATCATGTCACTAACAAATGCATTTGAAACTGAAACCTTAGAGTGGCTTTTCACAACTACGACTGTAACTAGACCTACAGCTTGGTTTACGGCTCTTTACACGGTTGCACCTACTGACAGTGGCGGCGGCACAGAGGTATCTGGTGGCGGTTATACTCGCGTCAGCACGGCGCTTTCCGTTTCTGGAGACACCGCAACAAACGGATCTGCGCTTGAGTGGGATACTGCAACAGGCACATGGGGTGTTGTAACCTCGATTGGTGTTTTTGACGCATCAACTGGCGGTAATTTGATTGCTTACGGTAATCTAACGGATAGTAAAAATATCACTATCGGTGACGTTTTCCGCATCAGCGCTGGAAATCTTGACATTACTCTTGATTGATTGGAAGCGTAAAATATGGCAACCATCGTCACCCGCGCAGGCAAAGGCTCACCGCTAACGCATGAAGAAGTCGATAGTAACTTTGTTAATTTAAATACCGACAAGGCCGAGGCATCTGCCTATGTTGCCCTAAATGGCGATACAATGACGGGTGCGTTGGTTCTCCCGTCAGATCCTACATCCAACCTCGAGGCCGCAACCAAGCAGTACGTTGACACGATTGCTGCCGCTGGCATTCACTACCATGATCCAGTGCGCGTTGAAACGCCATCTGCGCTCACTGCAACATATGACAACGGAACGTCAGGTGTTGGCGCTACGCTGACAAATGCTGGCGCACAGGCCGCAATTTCAATTGATGGCATTACGCTTGATTTGGCAGATCGTGTCTTGGTTTATAACCAAGCTAATGCGACTCAAAATGGCGTATATACAGTCACCAATCTTGGATCTGGAAGCACAAATTGGGTGCTGACTCGCGCCACAGACGCTGACTCATATGCACCAAGCAGCCCAGCTACACTTGGTCAGGGCGATGCATTTTTTGTGTTAAACGGCAACACTGGCGCTGGCGAGCTTTATGTTTGCAATACAGTCGGCACAATTACATTTGGCACCACCAATATTATGTTTTCGCAAATCGCTTCAACAGCGGTTTACAGCGCTGGCACTGGACTTGCCCTAACTGGCACTGTTTTTAGCAACACAATTACCAACAATAACCAGCTTACAAACGGATCTGCGTACATTACATCATCTGCAAGCATCTCTGGAAACGCTGCAACGGCTACTACGGCTGCGGCTTGTACTGGTAATGCTTTAACTGCAACCACATTGCAGACCGCTAGAACAATTGGCGGAGTGAGCTTTGATGGATCCATCAATATCAACCTCGCTGGCGTAAATGTTACAGGAAACCAGAACACAACTGGAAACGCAGCAACCGCAACAAACGCAACAAACGCAACAACGGCTGCATCTTGCTCTGGTAACGCGGCGACAGCAACCAAGTTACAAACTTCTCGCACTATTAACACTGTACCGTTTGACGGCACTGCTAACATTTCGTTATCTCTGGCAAACTTGGGGTACACTGGCGCAACAAACGCTAACTACATCACCAACAACAACCAGCTAACCAATGGCGCTGGTTACACAACATACACATCCAATCAGGCTACAAGCACCACTAGCAGCGTGACGTTTAATGTAGTAACCGCAGCGACATTCAACACCACATCTGACATTAGGCTTAAAGATAACATCCGCACATTTGAAAGCGCGATGGATGTAGTATCTCAGCTACGCGGTGTGCGGTTTGCTTGGAAAGAGACAGGCGTTGAGACTGTAGGTCTAATCGCTCAAGAAGTTGAAAAAGTGCTGCCAGAACTTATTGGCACAAATGCAGATACTGGCCTTAAATCGGTATCTTATGCTAATATGGTTGCAGTGTTGATTGAAGCGGTCAAAGAACTAAAGGCCGAAATCGAAGAATTAAAGAAACGCTAATAGTAAAGGATTACGAAGATGGCGATTCAAGTATCAGGAACAGAGGTTATCAGCAACGCAAGGGCGCTGACCAATGTGGCTAGCATTGATGCTACTACGGCTGCTGCTATTAGTGCGGGGGGTGTCGGTGGGGGTATTTGGTCTGAAGAAAGTGTTACAACTATTTCTTCGGGTTCAACAACAGTAAATAATCTGGTTATCCCTGCAACAGGCTCTATGTGCATGATTATACTTGAAGGTATAGTTTATGGAAATACTGGCTACCGTAATCAAAAGATTAGATTGTCTACAGATGGGGGCAGTTCATATTGGTCATCCAATGGGCATTATAAGCGGTATGACGGGGGCAGCAGAGATGCAATGGATTATAAAGAAAGTACTCAAAACACAAATACAGCATATGCTAGTTATTCCAGTTTAATACTTCAAGGCTTACCATCAGGGCAATATTCCACTGCGGTTTGGTCATGGGGTATGCAGTGGGCTACGACAGGTGGCAGCCCTAACTCATATTTTGAAGCAGGAGGATATTATACTGCGGGGAGTTACCTATCTGCGACCACTGCAAGGCCAGATAGATTTCAATTAACATCAAATATGGCATCAACTTATACTGCTGGAACTGTTCGTGTTTACAGCTTTAACGCATAGGATAGAGTTATGACAGTTTACTACAAAACAGAAAACGGTTCCAAAATTGAAATGTCTGCCGCTGAAGTTGCCCAGTTAGAAATAGATATGGGTAATCGGATAGGTCACTTATGTGTGTCAATGCGTAGTATGCGTGACCAACTAATAGCCTCTACAGATTGGTGGGCCACATCAGACCGCACCATGTCTGCTGAACAAACTGCATACCGCCAAGCATTGCGTGACATTACGGCACAAGCTGGATGGCCTACAGACATCACTTGGCCGACTAAACCAGAGTAACATATGTCATATTATGTAGAACCAGACTATTGGGAATACGGGTACGCTGTCGGTGATGCTGTCACTGGCAGCGCAGCTATACCATTAACCATATCACTTTCTGGATCTGGCGTTTTTCTTGTTTCTGCAAATTCTGATATAGCAATAACAAGTGCATCAAGCGTTGAGGGAACTAAGATTTTGCTTGGCGCATCTTTAATCGCTGCAAACACTAATATGGCGATTATTGGCGGATATACTAAGTTTGGTGTTTCTGAAATATCAGCAACATTCAATGTGTCATCAAGCGCCAACTTTACGACAGGCGGCGGTTTAACAATAGACTTGGCATCTGGGATTTCTATCATTGGCGGATATACTCGTTCAATGAGTGCAACTATTCCAATTTCGTGTATAATTGCCGTAATTGGCCGCGAAAAATGGGAACAACAATCGGTTCCAAGCGAAATATGGACGCAAGTAGGATAGAAAATGGTAGCCACAACAACATATGGATTAGAAAAGCCAACCGTTGGCGCAAGCACCAGCACATGGGGCGGCATCTTAAATGATGATTTAGATCTGCTTGATGACTTGCTTGATGGCACGGTTGCTATTGCTCCAAACCTTTCAACGTTAAAAATTGGCGGTGTTGCAGTAAGCTCAACTGCGGCTGAATTGAATTATGTTAGTGGTGTTACATCATCAATTCAAACTCAATTGGATACTATTGCGGCTAATGGCACCTTTGTTGACCCAACACTTACAAGCCCAACACTTGGATCCGTTATTACAATTACTGGCGGCACTCAAAGCTGGACTGTTACCGCAGGGGCGGAAAATCTGACATTTGCTTACAATGGCGTAAATGTAATGCGCGTTGATGGATCTGGAAATCTTGTGGTTACAGGAAATATTGAAACGGCTGGAACGATTAGCTAATTTATGAGGAGCTAAAAATGCTTAAAAAAGGTTACTCTAAAAAAACAATTAGCAAAAACTTTTCCACAGAAATGAAATCTGGAACTCCACATGATCGGGCTATTGCGATGGCTTTATCATCAGCTAAAAAAGCCAAGCCTAAGAAAAAGAAATGATCCGCCATGCCATTATTTAAGCTAGAGATCCCAATCGGTGCCGTGCGCGGTGCCACGGAATATGCTGATGGTGGTCGCTGGCGCGATATGTCGTTGGTGCGATTTTACAACAATGTGATGCAGCCTGTTGGCGGCTGGCGCAAGCGCATAAGCAATCAAATGTCTGGCATGGGTCGCGCAATTAAAACGTGGCGTGATGTTGTTGGTGGCAAGTGGATTGCTGTTGGTACAAACACAAACCTATATGCAATCAGCGGTGGTGGTGATTTTTATGACATAACGCCAGCGGGTTTTTTAACTGGCAGCGCTGATGCCCAAGGAGCTATTGGGTATGGCATTGGTGCCTACGGTGAATATTCATATGGCACGGCTCGACCAGAAAGCGCTCAATCAGGCGTTGTGACGGCATCAACGTGGAGCCTTGATAATTGGGGCGAGGATCTTGTAGGTGTCATGGCTGATGACGGTAGACTGTTTCAGTGGCCATTAACAGTTAGTGCGCCAGTCGCAGCAACCGTTATTCCAAATGCGCCAACCGCTGTTGCTGGTGTTGTTGTATCAGAAGAACGCATCATGTTTGCATACGGGTCAAATGGTCTTTCTGGCAATGATCGACTGATCCAGTGGTGTGATCAGGAAAACAATCAAAACTGGACACCTTCCACAACAAATCAGGCTGGTTCACAGATCCTGCAAACAAGTGGCCGCATTGTCGGTGCCTGCAGAGTAGTTAATGGAACTTTATTCCTAACTGATACCGATGTTCACCTCGCGTCATACGTTGGCGCTCCGTTTGTTTACCGTTTTGATCGCCAAGCCACAAACGCTGGATTGATTGCGCAAAATGCGGTCATTCAAGTTGAGGGATCTGCAATGTGGATGGGCAGCGGTTCATTTTGGATTTTTGACGGCAGCGTAAGAGCGCTTCCATGTCCTGTTGCTGAATATGTATATGGCGACATGAACGTAAGCCAGCAATCAAAAATTGTCGCATCATCAAACACAAAGTTTTCTGAGGTAACGTGGTTTTATCCCAGTGAAAATTCAGTGGAAGTTGACAGGTACGTTACCTATTCCTATAGAACTGGCTCATGGACAACTGGCTATCTGGCAAGAACTGCATCAAGTGATGGTGGGGTATTCGGAGCGCCAATTATGGTGTCAACGGATGGATACCTATATGACCACGAGGTCGGCTTGGATTATGACGGTCAAGAAGTATTTGCCGAAACTGGGCCAATTGAAATCGGCATAGGCGACAATCTTGCCGTGGTGACTAACCTGATCCCAGATGTTTCAAATCTTGGAGATGTGCAGCTTGAGTTTAAAACTCGACTATATCCAAACGCAACAGAAACAACGCACGGGCCATATTCCTTGACCCAGCCAACTTCTCTGCGTTTTACTGGCCGTCAGATTAAAATGAAAATCATTGGCGGATCTACAGATTGGCGCGTTGGCAATAACCGTGTTGAAGTTAAGGCTGGTGGCAAGAGATGAGTGGTCGCAGCTTTCCGATTGTTGGCGAGGATCTAAAAAGGTGGGCAAATACGCTCACCTCTTTTCTAGGCAGAATTATCAATAATCTGGAATATAGAAATGACAAGTCGGTTGCCAATGAAAATGGCATCATGCTTTGGGATAACGAATACGGCTATCCCGTTGTCTCTAAAGACGGGGTATGGCGGCAGATCACTCTGGCCGATGGATATGCGTTGCTAAACAAAGCCACATCAGTAACCGCTGCATTAGCTGACACGGCTTATAAGATCCAGTTTGACACGCCAGCAATGGCAAATGGTGTATCACTAGATGGTACATATCCAACGCGAATTGTATTTGCGGAAGCTGGCACTTACCTTTTAGGTTTTTCGGCGCAAATCACTTCAACCAATGCAAGCTCTGTTGAGTTTAGATTTTGGCCAGTAATTAACGGCACAAACGTTGCTGGATCAACCATCGTGGCAAGCTTGAAAAACAACGGCGACACTACAGTTGTTTCGCGCACGGCTATATTTCAAATGACCGCTGGTGATTATCTTGAGGTGGATTGGGCAACGACAAGCACCGCGTCCTACCTTGATGCTCACGCAGCAACGGCCTATGCTCCTGCATCTCCATCCGCCACCCTTTCAATAACTAGGTTAAGGCAATGACATATGCTTAATAACGTGGTACATTTGCATCAACGGGCTGTGGTCAACATACTGCCAATTCTGCCAGAATTTGTGGATGATGTGATTGATCAGGCTTTACCCTTAATTCGCAAGGGACAGAAACGGGCGGAACGGAATATTGGGCTTGATGATATTATAGATGATTTAAAGGAAGGCGGATCGCTTCTTTGGATGATCTATCTAGATGATGAATTAACGGCGATAATCACAACTGCGATTGTCAACCACCCTCGAAGATCGAATTTTAAGATCGAATTTATAGGTGGGTCGAGAATGGATGAATGGGTGGATGATGCTTTGGCAATATTCACCAGAATGGCAACAGACGGTGGATGCGGAGCAATAGAGGCTGATGGTCGCAAGGGATTTGATAAGCTTTGTGGAAAATTCAACTTCCAGCCGATTTATACGCATTTTGAAATGGAGTTAAACTAATGGGTAGCAGTAGCAAGACGGTTTACGAAACCACAAATCAGGCTCAAACGTCTGAGCTTCCTAAGTGGCAAGAAGATTATATTCGCAATCAAATTATGCCGAAAGCTACTGCACTTAGTACGGCAGAGTATAAGCCGTACACTGGCCAAACTGTTGCTGGTTTAAGCCCTCTTGAGCAACAGGTTCAAACCAACCTTGCCAAGGCTGATTTTGGTCAACCTCAATATCAACAGGCATCAAATGTTTTCTCTGAGTTGTCGAGCATGACACCAGAGCAATATAACGCAATGACGATGCAAAACTACAACCCATATCAGCAAAACGTAATTAGTGCGGCTGATACGGCACAGCAAAACTTACGGGCGCAACAGCGGCTGCAAGAGAATGAAATGATCTCGAAATCCAATGCATTTGGCGGCAGTCGCGCAGATGTGTATCAGGGTGCGAGACAGGGTGCGTTTGAAACAGGCTATCTGCAAACAATGGCGGATCTTATGTCTCAGGGCTACGATAAGGCACAGGCCCAGACAATGGCTCAATTGGCTGGTAGAGGGCAGGCGGCAGGCAGCTTGGCAGATACCACCACCGCAGGCAATCAAGCCCTCATGCAGGGCTTCCAAGGGCAGCTAGGGGCTGGTCAAGTCGCGCGGTCTATAGAGCAAGCTCAACTGCAAGCTGACATGGCCGAATTTGATCGCGCACAGGCACATCCGTTGCAACAACTCAATGCTTTGCTCGCTGGTGGAGGTGCAATTCCTGGGGGTCTAGGCACTGTCAACACCTCTGGATCTTCAAATCAGACTACAAGTGGCGGCTCGAATGTCCTGTCAACTCTTGGCTCTCTGGGTCAGGCTGGCGCATCATTTGGAATGTTTGGCAGCCCTGCTCAAGTAGCTTCGCTAGGGGCTAGATAATGGCTTCACCTGACCTTGATGCAATGATCAGACAGGCCGCACAGGAGCAAGGTATTGACCCTGCGCTGTATCGCAGTCTTATCATGGCAGAGAGTAGCGGCAATGCTAATGCCGTTAGCCCAAAGGGCGCTATGGGTTATGCGCAGCTTATGCCTGCAACTGCGGCTGAATTAGGCGTTGATCCAAGTGATCCAGCGCAGAACTTAAAAGGCGGCGCTATGTATCTGAGACAGATGCTTGAGCGCTTTAAAGATCCAAAATTAGCTTTGGCTGCATATAACGCTGGGCCATCTAATGTGGAGAAATACAACGGCATTCCGCCATTTGCTGAAACGCAGAACTATGTTTCTAAAGTCCTTGGGGGCAATAAGATGGAAAATACACCTACACAACAAGTCTCTAATGACCCAATGGGAAGCTTGAGCAAGAGCCAGCGCTTGATGCTCGCTTTCGGCGCTCTAAAGGACGCTGGCATGGCTTTGCAGGGCGGTCAAGAAGGCACATCGTTTGCCCGAACTATGCAGGCCATAAACGAACAGCAAGATCAATCGCGTAAAGCTCGCGCTGCTGAAGCGGAACTTGCCAAGGAAAGCCAAAGACAAGCAATGATGGATGCTTTGCTTTTGGGCGCACCTGTTGACGCAACTGCAATTGCTGCGGGTCAACAAACTGCACCTATGGGTGGTGATGCACCACAAGCAACAATTTCTGGATCTTTAGATGATCAAATTAATAAGTTGCGCGGTCAAATGGGCGCTTATATGTCGGCAGGCTTGTCAAATGAATACACTGCAAAACTTGCAAGCTTAACGGATCAACGCGATGAATTAAAAGCATCCACGGGCGCTGAAACTGCAAAAGAACAGGAACGTATTGGTAAAATTGCCAAAACTGAAAATGCTGTTGATGTGGCAAGATCTGCTTTGGCCGCAGCTTTGGAAGTAAACCCAGATGAAGTTGATGATGCTTTAAAAGAAGGTAAAAAAGGCGACACTTTCTTTTGGAATAGAACCATTGTTCCAAATTCAATGGCTGATCAAAATTATCTAACTTACAAAGCCAAAGCAGAGCAATTAGGCGCAATTATGACTTTTGAAAATTTAAGCGAAATTGTTGCCGCTGGTATTACGCTTGGAACTTTATCTGATAGTGATATGAAAGTTTTAGGGAATCTTTCTGGTCAACTTGATGTTGAGAATGCACCAAAAGTTGCCTTTGAAAATACAGTCAAAATTTATCAAAAATTACTACCAACTCTAGATGCTTTGAAAAAACAAGGTTCTGGATCATCTGGAACGTCTACCAATGCTAGGCCAATGCCAAAAGTTGGTGATGTTGTAGATGGACATCGTTTTAAGGGTGGAGATGTAAATTCAAAATCTAGCTGGGAGAAAATTTAAAAATGGCAAACCCTTGGGAAGCAGATTATTCTGTCGCATCATCTTCGCCTTGGGATGCTCAATATCAGGGCGAACCAAAAAAAGAAAAAGACGCATCTGGCCTTGGTAACTTTGCAAGAACTCTTGCACAAGGCGCAATGCTTGGTTTCGGTGATGAAGCAGAGGCATATGTGAGATCCGCGTTTTCTGACAGAGATCAGGAAGAAATCCTTGGCGAGATTCGCAAGGATATTGCTTTATACGGCAAACAAAACCCAAAGACAGCAATGGCAGCAGAACTTGGTGGTGCGCTTGCTACCGCGTTTATTCCATTTGCTGGGGCAACAAGGCTTGCAACGCTGGGCGCTAAAGCTGGTAAGACTGCGCTTGGTCTTGGGGGCATGATGGGACGCGGTGCAGCCGTTGGCGCAGCAGAGGGTGGCATAGCTGGATTTGGCGTTGGCGAGGGTGGGTTCTCAAACCGTGTTGGATCTGCGACTAAAGGTGCATTGCTTGGTGGAGCGTTGGGCGGCGCTGCGCCCGTGGTTGCTGGTGCAGTAGGTCAGGTTGGGTCAAGCATATTTGACGGACTTGGATTGACTGGTGCCAATCGAGCATCACAGCTTGCAGAGAGAAGGGTTTTAAAATCACTTGAGAGCGAAGGTTTAAATCCAGATCAAGCTCTTGCCCGTATGCAACAGGCCCGTGCGGCTGGATCTGAAATTATGCCTGCCGACCTTGGTGAAGCAACTCGCGGTGCTGCATATGTTTCGCAGGCGGTTCCTTCAGATCGCAGGACTAGCATTTTAGATACGCTTACAGAGCGCAGTATTGCTCAAGGCGAAAATATTGGTGATGTTGCCGCTCAAAAATTGGGTGCAGAAGGCGCATTTGGTTTGGATTATTTAGACAATATCTATGAAACTGCACAAACAAAATTTAAACCGCTTTATGAGCAAGGCAATATAGATTTGCCGACTGAACCATTTAGAAAATTTGGTAATCGTAATATCTTTAAAGAAGCATTCCAATCAATTCAAAGCAGGGCCGATATTGTTGGTGATGAGGCTATTCCAGATCTGGATAAAGTTTTATCTGGCGATGTGGTTCCATCTGCATATTTGCAAAAAATCAAACAAGGTCTAGATCGTCTAGTTAACAGTGAAACTGATAAAATCACTGGCAAAGTATCAGATCGCGGCAAAGACATTATTGAAGCAAAAAATCAATTTAAAGATCTTTTGCATAAATATAATCCAGCATATAAAAAGGCAGACGCAATGTTTGCCGATATGTCTGATTTGCGCAAATCTTTTGACATTGGCCAATCTTATGAAAAAATGTCAACGCAAGAATTTAAACGCGCAACCGCAAAAATGAACCCTGACCAGATGGAAGCTCTTAAAACTGGTATGGTTACAAAAATCCGCGATATTACGTCTGGAACGGATGCGACAGATTACGTCAAACGTGTCTTTGGATCTCCAAAACGCAGAGAGGCGCTAAAGTCTGCATTCAAAGATGATGCGAAATTTGCTGAATTTGAGCAATACATGAAACTTGAGGCAAGCAAAGTATTGACGCAACGCCGTGTTCTAGGTGGATCACCAACTGATAGGAATATGCTTGAAGGCGCAGAGCAAGGCATTGACAGCGGTAATCTATTGCAAATGATGATGGGCGGCAAAGGTGAAGTTATGCGTCAAGCTGGTGGCGCTCTTACAACTCGTATGCGTGGTGTCGGATCACCTGTTGCGGCACAAATGTCAGATTTGCTTTTTCCTCAAGGTAATGCAGCGCAACAAGCTGCAATGAAAAGATTGACAGAGCGAGCAACTAAAGATCTTGCACTTAGCAAAACTCAAATTCGCAGGCCAGAGTTATATGGTGGTTTACTTGGTCGTTTTTCGGGTCTTAATGCCGACAATCTCAAGTGATTTATCTTCAACGGAAAGGCTTTCGATTATATCGGCGGCCTTTTCGCATATCTTAAACAGCGCTAATGGATTTGGAACGCGGTGTGGTTGTCTTAATTGACGGACAATATTTTTGATTTCGTCGTTCATTGCTTTTCCTTTTGAAATTGGTGCGCGGTGACATTGGGAGAGAATATCACCGCGCTAACCTGATCCGAAGCTTGGAGAGAGTGGATCAGGTATCTTCACCGATGAGCTTTCGCACTATCGGAATAAAATCATAATCTGGGCCATTTTTATCGCGCCATGCGGCCTTGTTTGAATGTAGATCCGAATGGCATAAATAGCAAAGGGGAATTGTCTCGGTATCTGACACCTTGCGCTGCGAGTATCTGTCGCAAATACAGTGGTGAACCTCGACAGGGTGGCGACTACAGATCACGCACCCTAGCTCGGCCACCTTTGCCATGTAGGCTTTATCCTTCTTTGGCTTTGGCTGTTTGAGGCCAAGAGGCCCCCTACCCATTAAGTTCATTCCATGCCTATGGCTGACATATATGTTTCTAAAAGCATCTGCTCCTCGGCCCGTGTATCTGCCGTTTTTTTCCGCAAGGATATGATCCTTTTGATGATTGATATTTCATAGCCCTGAGATTTCATTTCGCTGTAAATATCTTTCAACAGGTTTTTTTCGTCATCCAAGATTGCCTCTTGATGTTCGATGCGGTCAATATACGCTTGGATCTGTTGCGAGTTGCTCATTTGTATTTCCTCATTCCACATTGTTGGTAAACCAGACTATATAAATCCATAAGATCATCACAAGCATCTGATAGAATATCTATATTCACTACTTCATCGTTCATACATTTTGGCTTTTCAAGTAAAGAAACATAGCAAGCTTCAACGCTTTCCACATTTGCCAAAACAACGCCAACAATTTGGTACTTGCTGCCATTATATATATTCAGATCTCTTACATCTTCAATATATTTGGATTTAGCGTAGTTCTCCCATCCGTATTTCATTTTATCCCTCGTAATTTTCTGACCATAAGATACCGCCTTGAGAGCCATATGCGTAGATCCATTCAATAAGCTCTGCCATCTGAGCTTTATTTAATCTTGATGATTGAAAGCCAATCGGGAATGGCTCACCGTCCAACCCATTTTCAAACTGCACCTGATGGCCACAGGAGTGCATAAACAACGCCTTCCAGACCTCTGGGGTATGCACTAGGCCATTTGGCTTAGATCTACTCACATCCGACAGCATAGCCCACATCTTGGAGTTTTGATCGCCGCTGCGTGATGCAGGTTTGATTGCGATAACGGCATCATCTGGCGCTTTATCTATCAACAGCTTTGCGAAGTCTCTTTGAGATTGCCCTCGCAGAATAATTGTTTGTGTCATCTGTCAAGATCCTCTAAATATTCGTCTTTTATCATAACTCCAACAAACTCGGCAAAATTTAGGTTATCTGGCTTGCATTTTAAGATCCAGTTAATGCAATCAATTCCAAGAACATTGCATATTTCTGACATTCTACCGACCTTGTTATTTAATAATCCTTCTTTTGACAGTAGGTATTTATATGGATTTGTGCGTTTAAACAGATTTATAGAACCATCATCTCGTGCGCGTCTTAAAATTTGATTAACAACATTTGTCGTTATATTAAGACGTTTTGCGATTTCTTTATACGATAAAAGTTGTTTTCTAAGATCAACAATCTCTTGGTTGCGCTGCTTATTGTCGGCCCTTTTTATTCTAGGTTTTTTCATTTTCATCACCAATTTGCTCAAGAGCTTTAAGTGTGATTTCAAGCTCGGCCAGCATTAATGAAACCTCAACCTCAATTTCATTGGCCAGTAATTCACGATGATCAACGCGCTTGATAAATAATTGAAGGTTTGCGGATAGGCGCGGATCAAAGCTAACAAAATCGCACCACTTCCTGCCCGTGCAAATCATCTGCGTTTGCATTTGATAAATATATTTCATTGGCACGGCATCTTTAAGCAAATAGTCGATGTGCGTGGCGGTGTTCGGACACTTGATCTCTATTAGGCCGTCAGAGCCCACCAGACCGTCAGGAGAGGCCCCAAACCATTTTATGGTAGGATGTGGCACAAAACCTGTTTCATCCACTGTGAGGCCCGTTACAAGCTCATACGCCATACGCGCTTGCGGCTCCTGATCTGTACCCCACTGCATAGCGGCAGAATTAAACCCTCCACTACGTTCACCAGTCAATCTTTCGCAGATCAGCTCTGCCATGTAATTTGCGCGGCTGGCGCTCGGCCCTGATTTTGTTTTTGCCAAAACATCTGCAACGCGAGATGCCGTGATAGATCCAAGCCGTGCGTTAAACCATTCGTCTGTGCGTTGTTCCATTAGTGCCTCACTTCATCAACGCCGTAATGCTTCATCAGGTAGGTTAGCGACATAAGCATTATCAGCGAGCAATCGATTAAATCCACATCATAACCAATCAACATTGCTGCAAACATATGGGCAATGTCATCGTTGTCGGCATCCTCTGGGACAGCCGACAACAGATCATCATAGTCAATCATTCAGCGTCTTTCTTGGGCATTGCTTTAAGTTTGCGCTCAAGCATTACCATCGCATCTTTAAATTGCTTTTGGTTCAACATTTCGATTGTTTCAACTTTCATGTATGCACAAAACTTTTCTTCGTCTGTTTCGGTGTCAAACATCATGTCGTTGATTTTACGAAATTGATCCTCAGTGATTAACTTTGGAGCTTCTTCTTGTGGTGGAGCTTTGGCGGCTGCATTGCCATCATCGTCCTCTGGGGCAATCCCTGCCAAGCTCATAAGCCCATAACGGCGACCATAGGTGACGGCAGATCCATAACCTTGCATATCATTCTTTGAAACAAGTAGCGGCACCCTGCACGATAGACCTTCACCACTTTCACCGTGGATAAAACGTGTCTCAACAAATCGGCCATATTCATCTTCGCCTGTCGGTGAAATAACGGCGATACCGTGTGCGTTTAACGCTGGCATACAGGCATCCATAACGGACGCAAGATCCGCATATTTGGATTTGAAATGCGGATTGCTTGATGACTTTAGAGCTTTGCCCATTTCCATCTGTGCTTTGGCAAGTGCTGTTGCGATTAATTTCATTATTTTATCTCCCAAAATGTTTCGATTATTGCTGTGGCTACTACTACGACTATGACGAGTGCGGGAAGGATGATCATGGCGCTCATTCTCTAGACTCCTCCCACTCATCGTGATCAATTGTATCTTCAATGAGGGTGATTAGCGCATCTGCGCCTTCTTTACCAAAGCGCTCATAAAGCTCTTTTTTTGTCCATATACGGTTGAACATCTCAACTTCAATCAGGTCAACTTCTTCAATAAAAGTGCCTGTTTCATCTTTGGTAACATCTGCACCAAATGTTGCATAAATTTCGTTATATGTGAATGCTTGTGCCATCGTTCTCTCCTTCGATTTGCATAAGATTGTTATTGCACGTCCATAATATTCATGCAATAGTTTTTTTATAGAATTTTTAATAAAACAAAATTGGATACATAAGACATGGTAAATAAAGCAAAAAAAATCATCGACGCAATTGGTCGTGATGTAATATCTAAGCACTTTGGCTTTTCGGCTCACAGTATTGTCGCGGCATTAACATCTAAATCAATGCCTGCAAGCTGGTATCGGGAAATTAAAATGCTATGTGATAAAGCTGAGATTGATTGCCCAATGGATGCTTTCAATTGGAAAGATAGTATTTACCAAAAAGGTGAAATGGTTGCGGATCTTATTGAGAGCCTAAACCCATCAAGAACACCATTTCTTGCAGATACACACAAATGGCAGTAAAATTCCCTCGGAATAAATATAACGCCAAAAAAACAATTATTGGTGATATTAAGTTTGACAGCAAAAAAGAAGCATTCCGCTGGACTGAGTTACAGTTGCTTGAACAGGCTGGCGAGATCAGCGACCTACAACGGCAGGCCAAGGTGGAGCTTATGGGCCAGCTTGGCCCTGTCAAAACGCGCACTGGCCGAAAGATGAAGCTGACGTTTGATTTCAGCTATACGGAAAAGGGCGAGCATATCTTTGAAGATGTAAAGGGTATGAGGACGCGAGATTTTGATGTTAGAGTGGCCGTGGCGCAGGCGATGGGACTCAACATAAAAATAACTTGACCGCATAATTTATTTATGTGAAAAGAATGGACGGGGAGCAATGGCAGTCGCTCGACCCGTCCAAGTTAGCCGTGAAAAGGAGGAGAAACACGGCGTGACTTATGGTAATATGATAGACTGATTTAAGCAATACAAAGGAGAGAATATGTCACACTACATGACGGCGCTCGCAATGAAGCAAAAGGGTTTAAAGCCTGCGACTAAGATTGTGCTTTATTGGCTTGCTGATCACTTTAATGGCGAGACAGGCGCTTGCTTTCCAAGTTTGTCAAAACTTCAAGATGAATGCGAAATGAACAAAACGACAATTGTTCGCCATTTGGCTTTGCTTGAGGCTATAGGATTAATTGAGCGCGTCAAAAGATTGCGTGATAATGGATCACAAACCAGCACTCAATATAGCTTAAAAATGGTGGCGGTGCCTGTTGCAGAATACAACAGCCCCTGTGGCAAAACGCAACAGGCCCCTGTTGCAAAATGCCCCCCCCTTAACCTTGTAAGTATTAACCTTGGAAGTGAACTAGAGAAGGCGCAAAAATATGCTTGCCAAATTCCAGATGATTGGGTTCCATCTGAGAAGAACATAACAGATGCTAAAGATAAAAATTTCACTGATGGAGAGATCAAAAATGAAGCAGATAAATTCCGTGATTACCACCTCGCCCGTGGATCAAAATTCAAAGACTGGAACGCAGCTTGGAGAACATGGCTCGGCAACGCCCGTAAGTTCGGGGCGGCACGCAACACCAGAGCAGGCAGCCCACATGATAGCCTCTTTGCGGCCTTTCAGAGGAATGCAATGCGACACGCCGAATGAAGTTGAGCAAACTTGGTTGGCTATCTCGGATCTATCAACACCAGCACCCAACTCATGGCTACAGGCTCGCGTTGCAACCCTTCTAAGCCACTTCTATGTCAGCAACATGGATGCCAAGCTGATGGAAGCTATCGCAGAGGATTGGCGTGCCGTGCTAAAGGATGAGCCTGCATGGGCTATATCGAATGCCTGCCGCTGGTGGCTATCGGCGCTTAACCCCAACTGTCACCGCAAGCCTGCGATTGGTGAGATCCACAAAAGATGCCGTGAGGAAATGATGCCACTTCGCGCTGCTGCCATGATTGCGGAGCGTGGTGTTCGTGTCGAGAAAACTGAAAAAGAGCTTGTAAAGTTTACTGGTGATCGCAAAGAACAAGTGAAAAAAATAATGGCAGAGGTGTTTGGCAGAACTGAAATGTAATAAAAACAAGGGCTTAGACCCTGGATATTTGCATTAAATTAAATATAAAAAACTTCTAGTTGGTGATTGACAGGCATAAAAAACTTATGTAATGTTAATCATCAACAAAGGGAGAAACAAAATGGCACACACAGTTCAAAACTTCGTAGACCTAGCAATGGCACAGTTGCAGGACGACCAGACTTTCTCGGCAAAGGCTCACCAGAAAGAAGCGCTGGACTATTTAAACCGCGCCTATTCTTTGGTGCGCGGTCAAAACAATCTGAACAGCACATGCGAAAGCCGCTGGGACATCCCATACGACTTACACCAGATCCGCGACCGTCACTTTGCTATGTTTAAAGTAGAGCATCATGTCGCTTTAAAAGAGCTGGTGTCGTTACGCGCAATCTTTAAATTCATCGAAGTAGTTAAGCCAGCTCCAAAGAATGACGCAGTGGAGCGCAAGGCAGCCGAAGTCACCAAAGAAGTAAAAAACCTGCTAGAAATGCGCACGGCACAATACAACCGCGCAATCGACCTTGGCCGCCTTTTTAACTACCTCCCAGTGTCGGTATCACCTCACCACGTTACCAATCAATACAACACCTCATTCATCCGCTGCTTCTACTATTTAGACGGCAAGATGACCCCGCTAAACATCATCATGGCAGCGGCTGGACAGCTAGAGCGTGAGAAAGAAAAGCAGGGGGTTTAGGCCCCCTAATCTTTTTATAAAAAACTTGCATTTGGTGATTGACAGGCATAAAAAACTTATGTAATGTTAATCATCAACAAAAGGAGAAACAAAATGGAATACGCAATCAGAACAACCGAAGCCTTCCCAAAATACCTTCAGGCTTATTGGGGCTGCGCCAAGAACATCAACTGGACTAGCGCCGACACAAAGACCCGCACTTGGGAGGACGCCGCCCAGCAGTTTAACAAGATCGAAGCTGAGGCTATCTTGGAGGAGCTGACATCCGCAGGCATCAAAGCAGAAATCTGCTAACAGGAAGGGCTTTGGCCCTTCCACAATCTTTTTATTAAAATGTGAATTATGTTGTTGACCATATAATAAATTTATATAATATCAGATTATCAGCAAAGGAGAGATTGCAATGACAAATTTGAAACTCGCAGATCGTTACTTCCAAGCAATGCAGGCCGCCAAAGACGCGCAGGCTGCTGCAGACTTTTTGAAAGCCGAAATTAAGGCTCTGGGTCTTGAAGAATTGGAAGGCGAATTTTGCACCATCAGCTATAAGCTCCACGAGCGCAAAACATTCGACAGCAAAAAAGCTGCTGGATATTTAACTGAGCAGCAGATCATAGAATGCCAAAAAGTTGGCTTGGTCGAAACGCTCAAAGTAAACGCAAAAATCGTGGAATGATTACGGATGACAGGACACCTCGGCTTCGCCCACATAGGGCTTGTAAGTCCAAGGTGTTCTGGCACCCTTGCTCGGTTTGCGGCGATACCAATGCCTCGTTTGGGGTAGGATATTATCCGCAATATAAGAAGCTCGGCACTTGGTTTTGTGGCGAGTGTTTTCAGAAACGGGACAATGATCCCATTAAAAAAGGAAATTAAAATGCAGATAGAACTTACAACAATCACGCCAACTATGGCAAAAACAATTTTGTTAAAAAATAATTACAATCGAAAAATTAAACCATATCAGGTGGAAAGCCTAACTCGTGATATTTTGTCTGGAAATTGGAAAGAAAATGGCGATGCAATCCGCGTTATGAAGGATGGCACATTGCTGGATGGTCAGCACAGATTGATGGCTTGTATAAATGCAGACCTTCCAATCAAATCAATTCTTGTCACAAATTTACAAGATGATGTAATGCCAACAATTGATAGTGGCATTAAACGCACATACAATGATCAACTTGTTTTGCGTGGTATTTCTTATTCTGGACAAGTAGCAGCAGCTATTGCTCACATGATTGGAATTGCAAACAATAATCCAAATCGAAATAAAATGGCAACATATGCCGAAAAAAATAAATTATTAGAACAACATTTAGGTTTAATTGATAGCTCCTCTATTGCTCATGGTAGTTTTCCAAAAATTGGATCACTATTGGCGGCAATTCATTATATTGGTGTTTTTACTGGGCATAAAGCCGCTGCTGATGATTTTATTAATGTTTGGAGAACTGGCGAAAAATCATACATTAATGATGCGGCAAGATTTACTAGAGAATATTTGATTAAATCAAATGGTGGAAATGTTGGCCTTAATGCTAACTTTAAAACCAAATTAATTGTTCAAAGTTGGAATAAATTTTCTATGAATGAGCCTATGGGTCAGGCCCGTGTCCCAGATCTGTATTCAATCAGAGGCTGGACAAAAAAAGATCTTGGATTTTAATTTTAACCCGACAGAAAGAAACTAAAATGCAAATATTAACACTTGCAGGAACTGTTGGCCGTAATGGTGAATTACGCCAAACGCAGGGCGGTGAGCCTGTCTTGGGATTTTCCCTAGCGGTTGACAACGGCAAAGACAAGAACGGCCAGAAGCGCGATGCCACATGGTATGACTGCACATTCTGGGGCAAGCGAGCCACCAGCTTAGAGCCACACATAAAGAAAGGCTTGAAGCTCACACTAACTGGCAGACCTACCGTGCGCGTCCACAACGACAAACCATATCTCGGATGCTCGGTGGATAACTTCACCTTTATGGGTGGTGGTGATCGCTCGCAATCAACGCAGCAAAATGCTGATTACAATGCACCAGTTTCAGATGATGAGATCCCATTCTGATGAAACACAACGTAGCAAAGCAGCGACACGGATCTTTTCTAATAGCTTTGCTGGACGCTAATGCTGGCGATGAAATCATATATAGCTGTGGCCCCTATGGAACGGGGCC